>Ga0208158_1000783_pt1 | contig 10749 bp, 12 predicted proteins | sample 8_EtaG_FD_184081 | JGI IMG/M metagenome (GOLD analysis project Ga0208158, IMG submission 184081) | Marine viral communities from the Subarctic Pacific Ocean - 8_ETSP_OMZ_AT15162 metaG (SPAdes) (version 2) | ecosystem: Environmental > Aquatic > Marine > Oceanic | place: Pacific Ocean | collected...
TCTGGCGTGGTGTTAAAGAGAAGATGGAACAAGACCCACATTTTATTCCTGTAATGGGTATAGAAGCAGAAAATGGTAAGGGTTCTATTGAATGGATTAAGTTTATGGATAGTCTTAAGGAAATGGATTATATTTCTGTTAAAGACGATTTAAGAGATAGAATTTCTGGGTTCTATGGAGTGAGTAAAGTATTTATGTCAGATAACTCTGCAAGCGGTGGATTAAACAATGAAGGTATGCAGATACTTGTAACCAACCGAGCAGTAGAAATGGCACAGACTATTTGGAATAATTATGTTTTCCCTTTCATCATTAAACAGTTTGGTATTTCAGATTGGGAATTAGTATTACCACCTTCAGAAGAAGAAGATGAAATTGCTAAATTAAGAAAGCGAGAGATAGAAGTTAACGTTGCCGCAGCAATAAAGAATCTAGGCTTTGAGGTAACAATGGACGATAAGGGGCGATTTAAGTATTCTAAAGAACAACCACAACAAAAGGGTGGTAAAGGCGAAGGGGGAGGAGATGTTGAATTAGACCCCTATGCTGGAACAAATATAGACCAATCACAATTAGGACAAATGATGGAACAAGGTAATAGACCTACCAAAGAAGAAGCGGGCGCACCAGCCTCAGTAAAAGGTAATAGAAATAAACCATCAAAGAGTGTTGGCCCAGATAAAAGATTTGCAGGATTACCTCAAGATGCTGGTAATCAAAACGTAGATAAAAGAACGGAGAGAAGAACACCATGAGTTGGGAAAATATCATAAAAGCAAAGAAGAAAAAGGTTAGCAGAGATGTTGGCCCAAAGAACACTACTCCTAAACCAAGCAGGTTTTCAGCCACACCTTCCCCATCAACACAAGGGTTACATGTAACTAAGTTTTATATGTTTATGAAACGTTGGTTAGCAGATACTCATACTGACAAATTTTTAGAATATTATATTCCTTATCCTGAATTAGATGACCAAGAGCGAAGGTCAGTAAGATATGCATTAGAAGATATATTGGGTGTTAGACAGCATGGCCGCCGAAAAACCGCATTTCCTGGTATTGAAGTAGTTCATTTAGCCAATGAGAACATACAATTAGAATTTAATGACCAAAAACATTTAGAATATCGAGATAAACATATTGAAGATTCAAGAGAGGTAGCAAATACCTACTGGTGGTTAAAACCCCCTCCTTATGATTCTGAGATTCAAGATGCCTGGCTTCGTCTAACCAGTACAATTAAAACGAGTAAAAATTGGAGAAGAAAATGGGCTAACAGATATTAGTGAGATTGATAGTATGAAAGAAGAAAGGACAACAAGAGAATTAAGGGAAGCCTTAACTAAGAAAAGAAATGCTGACAGGAACAGCGTAAAAATAACAAAGAACAGAAACTTTGACCATGTAGGGCCAGACCCTGATGCAAAGGTGATAAAGCGACCAGATACCGCAGATGTACCTGATTATATTGGTAAGCCCAAGACAAAGGTAAGTAGAAAGTTACAAGACAGTTTACCATATTAGGTGATTAAATGGATTTTTTAGATGGGCTTTTAATTAGAAAAGCAATGACAGTCGAAGACGTATTGTTTGAAAAAATAAAACAAAACCCATCTGAAATTAGACCCTATACAGAAAGACAAATTAGACAGATATTTGATGATGCTAAATCAAAATTACAAAATGATAAAATCCAATTAGATGCTACGGAACCTGAAAGGCATGCTAAACGAGAGAGGGCAACAACTACTACTGGTAATCAAATAATGAGGATTAATAATCCTGTTATTTTGTCTGCAATAAGGCAAATTCAAAGTAATATACCAGAAGATTTACTTTCTAAATTGGTTGATTTTTTAACTCCAAAACCTAAATCAGAATTTAAAGATATGCCAATGAACAAACCACAGGAACTTGTTTTAGAACAGTTATTAGATGTGGTAGCAAAAAGAAATCATTTATCAGAAACTTTACAAAATAAATTATATGATAACGGTTTATTAGAACTTAAATTTTTATTGATGATGAATGAGATGGCAAAAACAGGCGTAAGAAAAGTTCACCCAAATCTCTATAAAAGATTGATGCGTCAGAAAGAACGGCCCGAAAATACCCCGCCATCTGTAGATTATGGAGGCTTTGAACCAACAGAACTGTTTGAAAATGTTATGCAAAAATTAGAAGAGTTAGCGGGTTCAAAAAGACCAGATAAAGAATCTATTTTAAGGGAATATAAGTTGTTAAGAGACCAAAGAAAACTTTCTGTTGTAGATGTTGTTAGATTAGTTAATACAGATAAATATAGATTTCAAGGGAAACAAACTAAAATTGATTTAAAAAACATAACTGAAAGAATTAATGACATGCTAAGAGAGTCTTGGGATGAAGTAACTGAGAGATTTATAAGAGATATTGAAGTCACAGATGCTAACGGTGAAACTAGAAGAGATAGAAGTTGGAGTACCGCAAATTTAGATAATGAATTAGTAGCAGAGTGGGAAAGAATTAAAGAAAATAAAAAGGTTAGTTTTGAAGAGATTAGAGGCAAAAAATATCAAGCAGCAATAGATAAATTAGAAGAAGAGTATTATAGGATTGCAAGATATTTTAAAGCGGCAAGAAGAATTATTCAAATGCTTGAAGAGAAAACCTTTGTATCTGATGATGTGAATTATAATTTAGAAGGAAGAGAAAAAGAATTTCACGACCAATATAAAATGATTCAAGAGAGCATAGAAGACTTTGAAAAATATAAAAAGGCCTTTCATCGAAATCTTAAGGATAAAAAGAAAAAGCAACAGCAACTTGAGGCTAAACTAAGAAGAAAAGATAGTGCTGAAAGACCGCCAGCAAAACCAGAAAAAGAAGATACTGCTGAAACAGATGACTTTATGGCACAAGTAGCAGCAGAAAGAAAAAAGACAGAACCTACTAGAATAACACCAGGAATGAGTGTTGAAGAACTAAGAGACAAAGTAAAAGAAATGAATGAGAGGTATGGAAAATGACATGGGAAAATATATTAAGAAAGGCTCATAGCCCAATATTAGATAAGGCTAACCCGAAGCAAAAAAAGAAGGTTAAGAAAACTTTACAATCGGTTCAACCTTCTGAATATATGGGTCAAGATTTCACTAAATTAGGGGATTTACTAGATGAAATAAACTCTTTAGATTTTAATAAGTCTAAGCCTATGAAAAAGAAACTGGATTCCTTTGCTGAGAGAAATACTGATTTAGTAGCCAGGGCTGCTGAAATGAGAAAAGACTATGAGATTCTATATCGTCAATTACGAGCGATGGTATATCCAAAGAGTAAGGGCGATTTAGGAGATGAAAAAGATGAGTGAAGAAAATGAAATGTTAATGTTGTTAAAGACATTAGTAAATAAAGTAAACGAACTGGAAAAGGCAGTTTATGACAAAGATAATCTGTTGATTAAAGCAGGTTATGTTGTTGTAGATACTCCTACACCAGTTATGTCTGCTAGTGAGACTGGTACAGATGTAGATGCAATCGCTAAAATGGATTGGGAAGATATTGGTAAAATGATGAATAAGTTGGAAGGTGGTTATTAATGCCAGAAAAAGTAACAAAAGATGAAAAGATTGCAGAACTTCTGCTAAAGGCAACAGAAAAGGCCGTTGAATTAATTGGTAATCAAGATGATTTCAACGAGGACGATTTGTCTGGTGAGACTGTTAAGTTAAGCCGACCAAAGGCCACAAAGGTTCCTGATGCAAAGGGAAGCGATGAAGAAAAGACAAAGATACGAGATGAAATAGAGGGGTAAATATGCCCCTATCTGGTGTCTTTGATAAGAAGAAACCTTCGTTAGCGAAGCGTGTCTTAAACTTCTATGAAGACGTTAGATATAATTATTTATCGGCAAGAGAAGACCCTAAAGGGTTTAGTAAAGAATGGAAAAAGTCTATCGAAAAAATACGTGATGACTTTGATGGGTTAAATGATTTTTCATCAGAAATGAAGAAATATTTAACTGAAAAAAATGTATTTTCTAAGGAAGCCCTTGACCCAACATCGCATCAAGCAAGAGATTTATACAAAGAAATCAAAAATCTACGGTTTAATTCCGAAGAATTAAATGACCCGTTTGCTAAACAAATGGGGGATAAAGTCATACAAAATCTAGTTGAGAAGCCCTCTATATATGCTATGTTTATACACTATGCTTTACGGTCACACGCGCATAGTATTAAAGAAGAATCTTGGGAAAAGCACAGCCGGATGGCTGATAATATTACCGAGGGTGCTATGGGGTTAGACCTCGCAGTAGATGATATTCCAACATACATCATAGAACACTATGGTGATGACAAAGACACATCAAAAGTTAAACCTAAATTTAAACCAGCATTAGAATTACTAAAAGAAGTATATCTAGAAGACAATACTCTTGAAAACTGGGAGACTTTATTAGAATTAGATTTGAAAAAGAGTGAAGAGGAAAAGGCAAAGGTAGATTTTATTGTACCAAATAAACCAATGTATAGGATATTTGAAATAAACGATATAAAAGAACTCAAAGGTTTTAGTGGTGAGTGGGTTGTTCAAGAAAAATATGATGGTATAAGGATTCAACTCCATAAAATGGGTAGTAATATTAAAGTTTATACATATAATGAGAAGGATATTACTTCTAAGTGTAAGAAGATAGTAGAAAGATTAAAGAATAAACAATTTGGTGATTTAATTTTAGACGCTGAGTTAATTCTATATGATAAGGATGAGCCTTTACATCGTGCAGATACTATTGCCCACCTATTTAAAGATAAATATAAGGATGCAGAATTAAAGGCAAGAGTTTTTGATATTATGTATCATGAGGATAAAAACATTGCAGACGATACTTTAAGAGAAAGGATTAATATTTTATTCTATCAATTCTCTCAAAATTCATCAGATGAATTAGGGTTTCCAAATAAAAAGAATACTAGAATTGCTGACTCATTAGAAGAAGTTAAAAAGTATGGTAAAGATATAATGGAATCTAGAACTGCGGAAGGAGTAGTAATAAAAGATATTGAGTCTACATATTATATTGGCACGAAAAAGAATCCTAAGTGGATTAAGTGGAAGAAGTTTGTAGACTTAGATGTTATTGTTCTTGAAAAGAAAACAACAAAATCTAACTTAAATTCGTATACAGTAGGCATAGGCCCGCTAACAGGGGAAGAATCAAGAGAGCATGATGGAGTAGAATTAAACGGTAAAACCTATCTAAAGGTTGGCAAAGCATTAAACACTAAAGAAAGTGTTGAAGTGGGGTCTATTGTTAGAGTGAAGGTTGATGAGGTAAAAAGAAAAGGAACTGGATATAGTTTATTTTCTGCTAAAGTAATAGAAATACCAGAAGTAGAAGCACCAGAAAAACTAATTACATTAGAATTATTAGCAAAAGATAGTAGAAAATCATTGGCTTATGATGTTCAAGAAGCACTCCAAAAATATATTATTACAGATGGTATTCATGGTGAAGCAGAAATAATATTAAAGAGTAATTATGAAGGTTTTACTGTTTATGGATTTGATGGAGATTCTTTAATGGAAAAGAATGCTTTAGTTGATATGGACTCTTGGACTGACCAAATAACAGAAATAAATAAAACAAAAAGTTCTGAGGCCAGAGGCGCAATTAAACAATATCTAAAGGATAATGACCCAAAGGAGGAAGGAATGCCCATTCAAGATATATTAGAGTTTGTGCTTCAACATCCAGAAGTTAAACAAAACGCAGATACATTATGGGATGGTGAACCCAGAAAATTAAAAAATTGGATGAATGACCAAGATGAGTTTATACCAATTAGCGGTAATAAGTTCACATTTAACTCAAACCATATTTCTAAGAATCCTATCAAAAAGGAAGAAACGACCACAGGTACATTTAAATTATTATCTGGGAAAGATGGTAACATTAGTTTAGTTTTTAATGTCAATGATAAAAGACAGGCTTGGAATATTGATATAGAAGATACAGAAGATATTTTCAATTTGTTTGGTAAAGCCGGTAAATTCCCAGCAGAAATTGCTGAGAGCATAAAAGGGGAGAAGGTCTTAGATAAGGGGAAAATTGAACTCGGTGTTCAAAAGCATGGTTATCACGAATATAGGATAGATGGCGACAAGTTTGATACCAGACTTCACTTTAGAGTCGTACCTGTGAACGAACAAGATACTTGGTTAGTTTGGACAGGATACAAGCAAGAGATGTTAGATAAGAAGGAAAACAAAGGAATATGGGATTTATCTGAGGATAGGTTTAAAAAATTAACCATGCAAATTCCTGAATAACGTGGACTTCATATAGTAAATTGAGGAAGTGTGTTCATGCCGCAAGCGGTTTTACTAAAGTCGGATACAGAAGGCTCCTTTAATATATTAAAATCAGATGACTTAGTTATAGGTGGATATGCGTCAATAGAAGTTGTAGATAAACAAAATGATTTAATTACATTGTCCGCATTAGAAGAAGCAGTAAAGAAATACATGGAAGTAAAGAAATACAGAAATGTAATGTCAAACCATTCAAATGTTCAAGTCGGGGAGGTCATAGAGAAATACAGAGATAAACATGGGATGTTACACAAAACCCATGTTGATGATGTTGGCTTCTATGTAGTAATTAAACTCCGAGATGATATAGAAAAGGCAAAAGAAATTTCAAGAGGGATTAGAAAAGGAACCCTACGTTCATTTAGTATAGGTGGACAAGCACTATCAAAGAGGAAAAAAACATCTAAAGAATTAGGTGAATATAACGAAATTGATAAATTAGAACTCCATGAAGTAACAATTTGTGAGAAAGGAATAAACCCAGAAGCAAAGTTTGACATATTAAAGGAGGAACGTGAAACCATGAGTGAAAGATTGGAAAAGACGTTGGAGGAGATTAACTCGCTGATGAAGCAAGTTAACGACCTTCAGAAAGAGGAAGCCCCTGAAGAGGAGGAAAAGGCGGAGTATATGGACACCAACGAAGAAGAAGGTGAAGAGATGGCCCTATCTGACTCAGAAGGAGATTCAGAAGGTGATAGTGATGAAGGTGAATTAACCTTATCAAACTATGACAGTGAGGCAAAAGGAAGGACTGGGCCAGAGGGCTTTGTTGAGGCAGGTTTAATCGGTGAGGAATCACAAGGAAAGAAACTGCCACAGGCAGCGCAGGTTGGGCCATTATACAAGGAGTGGAAGAACGAGGAGTTCGCTACTTTAGACCTTTCAACGGCCAATGTAGAAAAGGCGTATGAGGCTTTCAAGGCGGAACAACTTGAAAAGTTAGCATACGACTCCTTAAAGAAGCAGTTTGAAACTCGCTTCGTTGAGGAAACATCAGTACGGAAGTCTGATGTTGCAAGGCGCGAGTATGACGCTAAGAACGAGGTTGAAACACTAAGAGAGGAGTTTGCTACCCTTAGAAAGAGCCTAGAAACAAGGAATGATGAGATTGTGAAGTCTCAAACCATACCTGTCCCAGAAGTAGATGTTTCTGAGATGAGTTGGGGAGATATTCATAACTTTATTGCTGAATATGAAGGGTGAAAAATATGACTAATTATATTAAGACAATGAAAGATTTAGAGGCTGCATCTTACGGTGGTAGGAGCAGCATGGGTGGTAATAACCTGTTAAAGAGCGCAGGCGCAGTTGCTGGATTGCATGGATTGCATGATGGTGGAGCAGCAGGCACACAAGGATTAGGTACAGGGACAGCCGCAGCAGGCGGATTAACTAGCCTTTACAACCTAGTATATGGAAAGAAAGTTTGGTCAATGCTAAACCAAGAAGTTAACGCATTGGCTATGCTCGCAAAGAGGCCTTATACCTCTAGCGGGTGGAGAATAATGACAAACAGGCCAGAAGGTGGTTCTTCTGCTACGTTTTCAATAACGGGCGGTGGAACGGCGGTTGCTGGTAGCACAACGGCTACTGGTGGGGCTTCCCCACGAACCGACCAAATTGGTGGTGTTGCTGAGAATGCTAAGTTAGGAACAGATTTCAAGGCTTTAGCACCAGAATACACCACTCTCTTTACAAGCCCAAAGACTGTTGCTCACATGTTTGAGTTCTCAGAACTGGCTTTAGAGATGGCAAAGATTGATGACGGCGTTGGTGATTTAAGAGCCTTAATCCGTGAGGATATGGGTAAGCACCATGCTGAAGTTCAGAACATGATGTTGCTAACACCACTTGAGCATTATGACCAAACTAGTGATAACAGTAGCACCGCAGGAAACATCATAGACATGACGAAGAACTATACTTCGTTAATGAAGATTGTTTCTTCATCTGCTGAGTTAGACGCTATGCAGGCTGCTAGTATGCTTGATGTGGCTACTGCCGCAACATGCCCAGACCAACTTTCTAAGTTGTTTGGCAACAATGACAGGGATTTCGTGAGTAGTGCGGCAAACGCATCATTCATGGATGCACAGATAGATTATGGGAGCGGCTATTTAGCAGCAGATGCTAGACCATTAACCTTAACTCTGTTAAACAGCATGCTAAGGCAACTAAGAGAAGCAGGCGGAAGCCCCAAGGTTATCTTAACTGGATATGATACTATTCAGCATCTAGGTGACCTATTACAAAGCCAAGAGAGGTTCTTAGACCGAAAGGAGATTATCCCTACTCATGGCGGCGTTAGGGGAGTAAAGGGTTCCGAGGTAGGATTCAGAGTAGCGACCTACTACGACATACCCTTGATTCCATGCAAGGACATGCCTAAGACCGGTAATGGTTCTAACAAGTTAAGCGACATGCTTATCTTAGATACCGACCATATCTGGTTATCAGTTATGAAGCCAACCCAATACTTTGAAGATGGTATTGACAACGGTAACCCCTTTGGTGTTGGAACGCTAGGAAACCAAGCAATGTATAGAACCATTGCTGAAACTGGTTGTTCTTTCTTCTTAGGACAAGGTAAGATAACGAACATAACGAGTGCTTGAGGTGTTAAAGGATGGTAAACGTAGTTACAATTTTGGCAGACCATAAAGGTATGACTACTCCTAGAGTAACAGGAGATGAGTATTATGTGGATGCTAAGGTGAACATAACCGATTATCGGTTTACCGATACTACGGGGATACAGCCAACCGGTGCTTTTACAGCAGCAACAAACAAGTTTGTAAGAGCCTCCGGTGATGCTTTAAGCACTTTAACGACAGGACAGTTAGTATCTATTGCTAATGCAGATGAAAGTGGAAACAACGAATCAGCAGTTAGAGTAACATCTGTTGATGGAAATACCATGTTTTTGGGTTCAGTTACCACAGACGATGCATCTGATGAAGTAGATATACTGCCAACGTATGAAGTGCTAAAAGCATCTTCTTTTGGTTTAAGCACAATAAATGCTTTAGAGGTATTAGGAAGCGAGTCTTTGACTCTAAAACTATTACCTGTATTGGACTCTAGTGGAGACAATCTATTAGGGAACACTTCTGCAATGGAAGTAGCATTAACCGCTATAGCAAACGGTGCGAATCAAGCCGCAAATGTTGATGGTGGAATGTTCTTAGTAAGAGTTTACGGTAATCTTTGATACCGTATAATGTGGCCTTTGGCCCCCTTCGGGGGGTCATTGGCTACTACAATAAAGGTGATATAATGGCAAAATTAACATTTACTCCTGTTTATCGTAGAGATAAAAGGAGACATAAAATATTATTAAAGGGTTTCAAGGTAAGACCAGGAGAAACCGTAGATATACCTGCTAAATATGCACTAACCTATTATGGGGATAAAAATTACAAGGTTGTGTGGGATAAAGCAGATAAAGAAGAACTTTTAAAACTTGAAGATAATAAGTTTAAAAGATTAGAAAATGAATTTGGCGAGCAGGGGTCAAAAGACATTGTTGAGAAATTAATTCCAGGGCCGAAGAAAAAGGCCTTTACAAAGAAAATAATAAAGGAGGCGGTTAAACCAATAGTTCAGAAACCCGCCCCTAAAAAGAAAGTAGAGAAGAAAGAGCCAAAGAAAGAAGAGTTGAAACCTCCGATTGAAAAGAAGAAACCTGCTAAGAAAGCAGCACCAAAGGCTAAGAAACCCATAAAGGATTCCGAACTTTAATAAGGGAACCGTGTTTAGGACAAACCAAGAGGAGGAATTGAAAATGACTTCGGGAGCAGCAACTACTAAAACACATGTATTTTTAGTACACACTGGTTCTCCGGCAAATGACCAAACGATAAATTCATTTGCTGGTAGCCAAGCGGTGCAGTTAATAACAGGTAAGGCAAGACTACTTTCATTAAAGGTAAGTAATAATCAAACAACTGCAATGGATGTTAGATTTTATGACGGTGCAGGCGGTACTACTGGTAGTGCTTTTAATGGAAAATTAATCCATAAAGTACATATTGGGGCTGTAAGAGAAAATCTAGACTTTGATATGCATGGGGCCATCGTAAGTGATGGATTATATGTTCTAGTTAGTGGGGCAGGAACCAAAGTAAACGTTTCAGTTTCTGCACAATATAACTAGGTGAAATAATGCCAGCATTAGGAAAAGACACAAAATTAGTAATGACTATACTGTTCGTTGGAGCAGTAAGCGGCGTAAACGTATTTTTTTACGCTGAGTATGGGAATCTCTTAGCATTTTCTCATTATGCACACGCAACCGTGTTCTCATTGATGACTATTGGTGGAATACTTGTAATGAAGGCGGTCTTCGACCTTGCCTTAAATGACTATATTGAAATGAGCCTTTTAGATA
>Ga0208158_1000786_pt1 | contig 10735 bp, 14 predicted proteins | sample 8_EtaG_FD_184081 | JGI IMG/M metagenome (GOLD analysis project Ga0208158, IMG submission 184081) | Marine viral communities from the Subarctic Pacific Ocean - 8_ETSP_OMZ_AT15162 metaG (SPAdes) (version 2) | ecosystem: Environmental > Aquatic > Marine > Oceanic | place: Pacific Ocean | collected...
AAAGTCATGAAGGGAAAAAAGAAAAAAGTAAAAAAAGGTAAGAAAAAGTCTGTAAAGAAAAAATAGATGCCAACTTATTCTTCAACAGCAAACTTCGATCTGTCTATAGATGATATAGCAGAAGAAGCTTTCGAACGTTGCGGTCTTCAAACTCGTAGTGGATACGATATAAAGACCGCTAGGCGTTCTATAAATCTTATGTTAGCTGAATGGGCTAACAGAGGATTAAATCTTTGGACAATTCAAAAACAAGAAAAAACTTTAGCTGCTACTACAACAGAATTATCTGGAACAGATTTATTTGGTTCAGGAGCTGAAGCAGCTCAACAAATAATAGATATTACAGATGTCGTGATTCGTGATTCAAGTAACAATGAATTTTCAACAACATCAATAAGTCGTTCTACATATTTAAATTATACTGTTAAAACAACCAGCGGAAGACCAAGTCAATACTACTTCGAACGTACGATAAACCCAAAACTATTTCTGTATCCTGCAGCAGATACCACTTACACTCTAGTATACTATGCTTTAGTTCGGATGAAGGACTCGGGGGCTTACACAAATAATGCTGAGATTCCATTTCGTTTTCTTCCATGTTTGACTGCCGGTTTAGCTTATTACATAGCTATGAAAAAAGCGCCAGATAGAATTCAGATTTTAAAACAAATTTATGAAGATGAATTTCAAAGAGCAGCTGATCAAGATGGTGAAAGAACAAGTTTATTTTTAACTCCTAAAACTTATTTACCTGGAGCTTAAATGGGAAAATACGCATCTGGTAAGTTTGCGAAACGCATATCAGATAGATCTGGTATGGCTTTTCCTTATAATGAAATGGTTCAGGAATGGACAGGTATTTGGGTACATATAAGTGAGTATGAACCAAAACATCCTCAGTTAGAACCTTTACCAATTGTCACAGATCCACAATCGTTACAATATGCAAGAGCTCAAAGAAAAGATTCAAGAGTTTTTGTTGGTGGTGCTACTGGTCCTATAAACGGAGGAAGAACAGTTGTTAAACCAACTTCTGGAGACGCTGCTTATGACGGTGAGGGATTTGGTTTGACAGTAAATCAATTTCAAACATTAGATATGCCAGTAACTAATTTTTATGCAAATGGAGTGTCTTATGTATCTACACAAAAAAGCATGATGCCTTTAAGTGTTCAACAACCAAATAAACCTACACAGTTGAATTCTGGCGTAGGTAATGTTACAGTGAGTGCTTCATGACCGATTATTCAGATTTAACAGATAACGTAAGAAACTACACAGAAACTAGCACAGCAGTTCTTTCTAATGCTATTATTCAACCTTTTATAGAATCCGTTGAAGATAAGGTAAGAAGAACAGTAGATTTAAATTATTATAGAAAATATGACACAGCAACACTTTCAGCGAATAATCCTTTTTTACCTTTACCTGGAGATTGGGAAGCAACAAGATCAATACAACTAATAGATTCTAATGATGATCGAACTTTCTTGATACAAAAGGATATTTCGTTTATGAATGAATATGCACCAGATAGAACGTCTGCTGGAGCCGGCACGCCAAAATATTATGCGATGTGGGACCAGGATACACACTATCTAGCGCCAACCCCGAACGCTGCATTAACTGTAGAGCTCGCATACACGTACAAGCCAACTGGCTTATCAAGTACAAATACATCTACTTGGTTAAGTCAAAACGCTCCAAACGTGCTGTTGTATGGTTGTATTTTAGAAGCACTTGGATACTTGAAAGGTCCAGCAGATATGATACAATACTACGACAAAATGTATAATCAGTCTGTACAATCTTTAGCCACATATGAGATGGGGCGTGATCGTAGAGACGAATTTCGGGACGGCGTTATTCGTATCCCTCTCGAATCAAGGAACCCATAGGAGATTATTATGGCAATTACTCAAGCTGTATGTAACAGTTTTAAAGTGGAGATCCTGAAAGGCCTACACAATTTTACGGCAACGACAGGGAACGCTTTTAAACTAGCATTATACGACAACGAAGCTACTTTAAGCAAATCAACAACTGCTTTTCAACAAACTGATGAAGTAGCAAACTCAGGTACTTACTCTGAAGGCGGAGGAGCACTAACATCTGTAACACCTACCTTATCTGGTGATGCGGCTGTTTGTGATTTTTCTGACATTTCATTTACAAGTGCAACTATTTCAGCACAAGCTGCTGTAATTTATAATAGTTCAACTGTATCTGGTTTGACAACCAATGCATCTGTTTGTGTACTGGATTTCGGTGCAGTTAAAACTTCTACTTCAGGAACATTTACAATTACGTTCCCTGCAGCTGAAGCAACAGCAGCAATTCTAAGGATCGCATAGGAGATAAATTATGGCCACTATCCAAGGATGGGGCCGACAGACCTGGAATTCGGGTGCATGGAATACCTTCGCACCCGTTACCGCTACAGGTAATGGTCTCACTTCAACAGTTGGTTCCGTAAGCACAGTAACTACCAATATTTTTGGGGTTACAGGAAATCAACTTACATCTAGTATAGGAGATGCTGCTCAAGCAAATGAGTATGCAGCTACTGGTAATGCAGTAACGTCATCATTAGGCACAATGCCTAATCCGACGATTGTTGACAATCAGTTGCTTACTGGGTGGAATAGAGGTGTAGGCACAACAATTCCATTAGGATGGGATGCTTCGTCATGGAATAATGGCGACTTTATTTTAACAACAAGTAATGGATTATCTGGTGTTGGTTCAACATCCGCCGTAGGTTCTGTTACTACTTCGGGAGCTTCTGCTATTGCTCCTTCAGGAGTATCTGCAACTTCGGCTTTAGGAACGGCTGTAGCTACAGGAGTAGCGGAAGCCACTGCTACAGGTAATGTAATTACACCTTCATTAGGTGAAGCCACTGAAACGGGATCCTCTGGTTTCACAGTTACAGGTATAGGACTGACTGCTCAAGTAGGTGATGAGTCTGCTTCAGGAGTACGTCAATCAGGTTGGAACAGAGGAGCTAATCAAGTTACAGAAGAAATAATTGGTTGGGGTGATAATCTTTGGAATATATTAGAAAGTGAATATTCTTTATCTGGTAATAGCTTAACATCAGAAACTAATCTAACAGGATTTACAGGAAGTGTTAATCCAACAATTACAGCAGCAGGACTTCAATCAAATGCTGGTGTTCTTGGAGGTTTTGCTCAAGCAAGTGGTGTACAAGCTACTTCTTCGTTAGGAACTTTCTCAATATCAGGAGACTCAACATTAACTATTGTTGCAGCTTCAGAACCAGAATTAAATATAACATTAGGAACATTACCACAAACAATTGACGTTGCTTCTCAAGTAATAACACCATCACTTGGAACAAGTACAATTACTGCAAATGCAATTGTATCAGCAACAGGTAATGGATTAACAAGTAGTCTTGGCTCTGAAGGAATTGAGATAGATGTAAATGTTGTTGGTGCAGGAGGATTTGTTACAAAAACTGTAACTGTTGTAAGTACATCTAGTGGCAATAAATATGTTGTTGATGGTATTCAACAAGATACCTTAGAGTTAGCAGAGGGAAATACTTATAGATTTGATCAATCAGACTACACAAATAATGGGCACCCATTTAGATTTAGTGAGACACCGAATGGTACGCATGCAGGAGGCCAAGAATATACAACTGGTGTCACTGTAAGCGGGACTCCAGGGTATGCAGGAGCGTACACTCAAATAACCGTAGCTAGCGGTGCACCTACTTTATATTATTATTGTACTCAACATTCTGCTATGGGAGGAACGGCAAATACTCCTGCTCAAGATGCAAATCGATTTACAGCAAATGGATTAACAAGTTCTGTTGGTGATGTGACTCCTAGTGCTGGAGCAATAACTGCAGTAACAGGTATTGGATTAACTCTTTCTTTAGGTGAAGAAACACAGGAAACCAGCTATGAAGCTCCTTCGGTTGAAATAACAAGCGCAATAGGTACTTCTACTGTAATAATAAGTGCAGACTTTACACCTACTGGAGTTTCTGCTACAAGTAGTACGGGTAATTTAAAAGGGACATTCTGGACCGAAGTAGATGACTCAAACAGCGCAATAAGTTGGACCGAAGTTCATAAAGCTGCATAAAAGTTTTGACAAACTTTCAAATAATAACTAAAACTTTAAATAGGAGATAAAACAATGGCGTCAACTTATTCAACAAGTTTGAGAATAGAGCTTCAAGGTTCTGGAGAGAATTCGGGAACTTGGGGAACTATTACCAACAACAACTTTTCGCAATCATTAGAGTTTAGTATTGCTGGTGTAGTAAATGTAGCGTGTGGCGATAATGCTGTTACAACACTTACAAATGCTGACGGACCGCAATCACAAGCTAATAACCAAGCAAGAAATGCTCACATAAGATTAACGGGTGCACATGGTGCAGTAAGAATAGCACAATTCCCAGCTACTCAAAAAATTTATTTAATTACTAACGCAACAACTGATTCAGGATCTTCAGGGCCTTACGCTATGACTGTAAGACTAGGAGCTTCTGGCAACACATTATCTATTGCAAATGGCGCTACTAGATTAGTAGCAACAGATGGTACTAGCTGGTATGATGTTTTTGCTTCAGGAGGTCAGTTTGGTGGTTCTTTCTTAGCTGATGGAACTGTTGATATTAACGGTAAAGATTTAGTATTAGACGCAGACGGCGATACTAAGATTGTTAATTCTACTGATGATAGAATTGAATTTTCTATTGCAGGCACAGGTGTAGGTAACTTTACAAACTCCTCTAGTGATTTTGTAATTACTTCAGGTGTGCAAGATAAAGATATTGTATTTAAAGGTGACGATGGCGGATCAGCTATTACTGCTTTAACATTAGACAACTCTGATGGTGGTGCAGCATACTTTAATGATAAAGTTATTGCTGGTACTGGTGGTTTTCAAGTTGACAACATTACAATAGATGGCACAGAGATTGATTTATCATCTGGAGATTTAACTTTAGATGTTGCTGGTGATATTGTTTTAGATGCTGACGGAGGAGATGTAAAAATTTCTGATGCTGGTACTCATGTAGGATCATTAAGTAATTCATCTTCTGATTTTGTTATGGAATCTATAGTTTCAGATAAAGATATTATATTTAAAGGCAATGACGGTGGCTCTGGTATTACAGCCTTAACACTTGATATGTCAGGTGCTGGTGCAGCAACATTTAATAATGATGTAACAGCTTTCTCTGATGAAAGACTTAAAACAGATATTAAAACAATTGAAGACGCACTAGAAAAAGTTTCTCAAATGAGAGGTGTAACTTTCAAAAGAGAGGGTGTGAATGGCACGGGTGTTATCGCACAAGAAGTTCAACCTCATCTTCCTGAAGTAGTACATGATAAGCAAGAATACTTATCGGTTGCTTACGGAAATATGGTGGGTATTTTAATTGAAGCAATTAAAGAGTTAAAAACAAAAGTTGATAAACTAGGAGGTTAAGAGTGGCTATACCAACTTCAGGTGCTCTTGCTTTCTCTGCTTTACAGACAGAGTTTGGCGGCACAAATCCAATCGGACTAAGTGAATATTATGCTGGAGGAGGACTTGTTCCTGCAACAGCTTCAGGTACAAATGGAGCAGTTCCTTCATCAGGTACAATCGCTATGTCAAAATTTTATGGCACAGAAAACATAGTCTTTATGGCTGCAACTGGTGGTAGTACTAGCACTTCAGGAGACTTTAAATTTCACACATTTACAGGTAACGGAACTTTTTCAGTTACAACTGCTGGAAATCAAGGCTTTAACTATATTGTAGTAGCTGGTGGTGCTGGTGGATCTTCATCTGGAGATTGGCAAACTGGAAATGGTGGAGGTGGTGCAGGTGGTATGCTTGTAACTACAAATAATAGTCCAACTACAGGTTCTTTTGGTGTTACTATTGGCGGCGGTGGATCTGCAGGAACATATTCTCCTTCAACAAAATTAGGAGGAAATGGTAGTAACTCTACTTTTGCAGCAGGAAGTTTAACTGCTACTGGCGGAGGAAGAGGCGGAAATAATCAAAACAGAAATGGTGCTTCTGGTGGATCTGGTGGCGGTGGCGCTGGATGGAATCAGGGTGGTCATGGTGGTGGTTCAACAACAGATTCAAATCAAGGTAATGCTGGTGGCTCTGGAATTTGGCAATCCGGCAGTGAAAATCGTGGAGGCGGCGGCGGAGGCGGCGGCAAAGGCGAAGCTGGTAATAATGACGGAGCTCAACAAGGTGGTGACGGTGCATCATGGGATGATGGCACAACATACGCTGGTGGTGGCGGCGGTTCAGGGTTTGCAAACGGTAATGGTTCTGGAGGCTCTGGCGGTGGAGGAAATTCACGACAAGGTATTAATGACAATGCAGGTAACGCTCAATCAGGTTCGTCTAACACAGGCGGAGGTGGTGGAGGAGTTTCATCATTCGGAGGAAACCCTGGTCAATGGAATGCTGGTGCAGGTGGTTCAGGCATAGTTAAAATTAGGTACAAATATCAGTAATGGCACATTTTGCAAAATTAGATGAAAACAATGTTGTACTATCAATAGAAGTGGTAATGGATTCAGATTGTTTAGATGAAAGTAACAATGAAAGTGAAGCTGTTGGAATTGCTTTTTTAACTGATTTAACAGGACATTCTAATTGGAAACAAACTTCTTATAATAATAATATTAGAAAAAGATATGCTCAACTTGGAGGTACCTATGATTCAACAAACAATGTTTTTATACCACCAAAACCCCATGCTTCATGGACTTTAAACAGTGATCATGATTGGGTAGCTCCTATTGATGAGCCTAGTGATGCTGGAGAAAATAAATCCTATACTTGGGACGAAACTCTTTATCAAGGTGATAACTCAAAAGGTTGGGTAGAATTTACTGCAACTGATGCAGACAAAGCTTAGTTTTTTAAACTAAAAATAATATCGGTATAATTATCAGGAAGAAGAACAGACTCTTGTAGAATTGCAAAAATCTTTTTATTTGTTTCGTTTTTTAACTCTGCACTTTCTGCAGTTAATTCAATCACGTGCCTGCTCCAATCTTTAGTTATATGTTTTTCATCATTAGTAAATATTTCTATTATCCCATTAGAAACAAAAGCTGAAGATTTTGGTGCTATACATAGAGATTTTATATTCCCATAATGCACAAAACAATTTGGTAAATTTACTGGCATGTATTTAAGACTTTTTAAGTAATTTAATAAATTTGTGTTTTTCATAAAACGTTTTGTATGATATACTAAAAATACAAAAAGTAGAAATTATGAGTAAAAAAATATTCTGGTTTAACAGTAAAATTCCTGATGAAATTATGTCTATTGGTATACGTGATTTATTTAAATTTAATGAAGTTATTGATGACTCAACTATTTTAGGAGGAGACGAAAACAATATTATAAATTCTGATACAAATACAAAAGAATTATGGCGTAAGTCAAAAAACTGTTGGATACCTTCTATACATTGGATGGGTGGTTTTTTATGGCATTACATAACATTAGCAAATAATCATAACTTTCATTTTGATATAACATGTATAGAAAACCATAAAATGCAATACACAGTGTATGAAAAAGGTTCTTTTTATAATTGGCATACTGATGGAGGTACTGAATTTACAATTGAAACAAGCACAGGGAGTCAGCCCTGGGGTGATCCAAAACAAGTTATTGATGACAACATTTTAAAAAATAATAACCTTGTAAGAAAATTATCTTTTGTTGTACAATTAACTCCTTCCAATGAGTATGAAGGTGGCGAACTACAAATTGATTCAGGTGACGGAACTTTTACAGGGACAAAAGAACAAGGCTCTATAATATTTTTTGATTCTCGTACTAGACACAGAGTTACAGAAGTAACAAGTGGAGTAAGAAGAAGTTTAGTTGGATGGGTCGTTGGACCAGAATGGAAATAATATGAAAGATAAACATTTAAAATTACTACAAAGATATGATTTTGAAAAACCTAATTTTAACAAATTTAAAAAAGGTAATATAGAAGTAAAACACGACAAAGAAACAGGTGCTTGGTCTCTTTATAAAAATAAAAAAGAACTAAGAACAGTAGATAGATTTTTTGTTAAATGTTTTTCTTACATGGCTATGACAGATTTAGCTTTTGGTACAACAATTATTTCTGGTTTTGGTTTAGGCGACATACCTAATTGGTTAAGGCACAAGCCACAGACAAGAGAAGTTACTATTATAGAATCTAGTTTTGAAGTAATAGATTATCATGAAAAATATAATAACGACCTATGGGGCGGTGTTAATATGATTCAAAACGAAAATTTACAATTTGGTACAAAGTGTGATGTATTACTTCTTGATCACTACTACAATAGAGAGCCATTTGAAATGGAAGTAGTTGATTTTTTAGATTTAGTTAAAAATGATATACAAATGATAGAACATAAATTTTTATGGTTCTGGCCTTTAGAAATGTTATTGACTTATGAAACTTTACAAGGAAAGGATTTAATGGACACTTACGATAAAATAAAACAAAAATTACCGACATTGCCTTATTTGAGAACACAGGATTTACATTACTATATGGGTATGTCTCATTTTAATTATATACCTTTAAAGAAAAAATAATTATGAGTAATACACAAATATTGAGACCATTTGGTCCTTCTCTTTTAAGATCCAAAATGCCTGATGATGTTTTACAGTTGTTAATTAAAAAAACTGATCATCATTTAAACGATCCTGTTCTTTCTAAAAAATATGATTGGTCAGATCATTTAGCAGGTAACGTGCAAAAAGAAGTTAGGTTTGAAAACAATTGGCTAACAACACTCGAAGCAAAACCTTTTTCTAATTTTATAACAGAGCAAACAGAGTTATATTTAAATGATGAATCTGTTAGTGCTTTTTTTAATGACAGAGTAAAAGAAGAAAACAAAAAACATCCTTTTAGTAAAATTAATTTAGGATCTGCTTGGATAGTTTCTCAATGGAATGGTGATTTTAATCCAGCACATATGCATGACGGTTATCTATCAGGAGTATGTTATGTAAAAATGCCAGACATGAATCCAACAATAGAAAATGAAGATCATACAAAAACCTGTTCTAAAATTGCTTTTATTTCTGGCAATCCAAATCATTTAAATTTACATCAATATGTAATTTTACCTGAACCAGGTGATTTCTTTTTATTTCCTTCTTGGTTAATACACACTGTATATCCGTTTAGAACACCTAATACAGAAAGAAGATCTGTTTCATTTAATTTATATTTGGAGTAACAATGAAAGAATTAGTACAAAAAGCGATGTTAGATAAAACAAATTGGCCACTAGGTCAAAAAAATGAAGAACCTGTAACTCACGAAGATAAGCCTATAACTCACGAAAAAGAAATAGTTCAGTGGCTTCACGCATATAATATTGATCTGAAAGAAGAGGACATATTTGAAATACTTAGAATGAAAAGACGTTGGTATCCAAAATATAATATGCTTAATCCTGATGCTGTTGCACATGGGGTTAGAATAATGAATCAAGTAGGACTTCTTGATATGGTTGATATATATACACAATACATAGATGGCGTGTATTTAGATTTTGATAAATGGAAAAAATATCATGATTTAGGTTTTACAACTTTAATACCTAATGTATTGGACACACATAAACAAGTTAGAGACATTGACAATTATTTAAACAAAGAATTAGGAATATGTGCTTGTGCTAATTTTTATTTTGGTAAACCCGGCAGAAGAGCAAGTTTTAATAAACATCGTCATGATTATGACGTTGTAGTAAAACAGATATATGGAACTACAACTTGGATAGTAAAAGAACAAGAAATAACAATGGAACCACAATCTGTGCTTTTTATTCCAAAAAATACATATCATGAAGTTGTAAGCAAAAACACACCTAAACTTTCACTGACTATTAATCTTGAATAATTTTTATACAAAAGGTTATGATGTAATTAGGTACGCAGTAACCGATGAGCTAACTAATTTTTGTTACAAGTATATTCGTAATAAAAGAAAAGTAGTTAATCATATGTTTAAATCAAATTATTTATCAAGTAATGATATGAGCTGGGGAACTTGGGAGAATGAAGAATTATTTATGGACACTTATTGTCATTACAGTGATTTGGTTATGGAGACTTTATTAGAAAAACTCTTACCAAAAGTAATTAAAAATACTGAATTAAATTTAGTTCCTACATATAGCTATCTTCGTATGTATAAAAATAATGATGTATTAACAAGACACAGAGACAGACCTGCTTGTGAGATATCGTGTAGTTTAAATTTGGGTGGAGATGAGTGGCCTTTATTTTTAGATCCTACTGGAGGAGAAGGAAACAAAGGTGTTCAGATTGATTTAGAGCCAGGTGATATGTTAATTTATAAAGGATGTGACTTTGAACATTGGAGAGAACCATTTACAGGGCAGGAATGCTGTCAAGTTTTTTTTCATTATAATGACATAGACGGACCTTTTTTTAAAGATAACAAGTATGACTCAAGACCTTTTTTAGGACTACCTGGTGATTTTAGAAAGTCAAGAAAACAATTATAAAAAGATTTCTTGATATATTTTGCACACATGTTTAAATTAGATCTCACCCAAAAATTATAAATCAAGGAGATATTATGGAAAATCAAGAAGTATTGAAGGCTATAGCTACCCTTGCTGATAAGGTGAGTCGTTACCACGAACGT
>Ga0208158_1000789_pt1 | contig 10709 bp, 19 predicted proteins | sample 8_EtaG_FD_184081 | JGI IMG/M metagenome (GOLD analysis project Ga0208158, IMG submission 184081) | Marine viral communities from the Subarctic Pacific Ocean - 8_ETSP_OMZ_AT15162 metaG (SPAdes) (version 2) | ecosystem: Environmental > Aquatic > Marine > Oceanic | place: Pacific Ocean | collected...
AAACTTTGAAGATTCCCGATCTAAATTGTTTTTTGATTTTGTCAGAGTCTTAAAGATACTCAAGCCAAAATATTTCTTACTTGAAAATGTAAGGATGAAAAAAGAAAGTCAGGATGTTATCAGCGAGTATCTCGGAGTTGAACCAATAGCAATCAATTCAAACTTAGTAAGCGCACAAAATCGTCACAGATTATATTGGACTAACATTCCTTTTGATATGCCTAAAGATAAAGGAATTGTACTTGCTGATATTCTAGAGGACGGAGTAACAGACAGAGAGAAATCACATTGTCTTGATGCTAATTACTTTAAGGGTGGGAATCTTAAAAGTTACTTTGAGAAACACAGAAGACAATTAGTATTCAATAACAAAGGCGGTGCTATTCGTGGTCGCTATGATAAGGACGGAAAGATTAAACAACAATTAGAACTCAGACCTGATGATAAAACAAACTCATTAACCACAGTACAAAAAGATAATGTAGTTGTTCGTGTTCCCGAATTAAAATCAGCTTTTGGTGCGTGTATACAAGTAGGCGAAGCAGATATTAAAGGACACGATATACTAAAAAGAGTTTATAGTCCTAAAGGAAAATCCCCTACTCTTACTGCTCACGCAGGAAAAGGTACAGTACCTAAAATTATTAATAAATGTATCCAAGTAGGTGAAGCAGACTTAAAAGGACACGACATAATCAAAAGAGTTTATAGTCCTAAAGGCAAAGCACCAACACTTACAACAATGGGCGGTGGTCATAGAGAACCTAAAGTAATTGTTGATGAATTAACTTGGAGAAAATTAACACCTCTTGAATGTGAGAGATTACAAACAGTACCCGATGGATACACAGAGGGAGTATCGAATACTCAGAGATATAAAATGTTAGGCAATGGGTGGACAGTAGATGTGGTCGCTCATATCTTAAAAGGTATAAAACATAAAGAAGAAAGCGAAAAGATTACTTGGTCTTACAACGCAGACGGAGTAGCTTTATGACTAAAAAAGAATTAGAAGAAATAAAAAATTTAGTAGACGATTTAGGTTGGGATTATCAAAGTTTAACAATGGGCGGTAGAGAGGTATATAAAAAACTATGTCTTAAACTTGGTTGGAAGTTTGAGTGGGATGATGAGGAAGATTAATTATGAGAAGAGAGTTTACCAAAAGGATACGGAAGAATACAATGCACTTCCTGTTCGTTGACATTGTTGAGGTAAACATACTAGCAGTTGGTAGTCTGCTATATAGTCGGATACATTGGTAATTCAAGTTAAGGTTATACAATCAAAACTACCCAGAATTTTTAACAACACTAAGGAGTAACAAATGAAACTTAAAAAACTATTAGAGATAAACCAAATGTGTGAAGAAAGAAAAGCACCTTGGGATGTTCAAGAATCTTACACTTACAATTCTAAAACATCAGGGAAAACAGACATACTTAATATGGATATTATTCATTTTGTTAGAGCATTTAAATTATTAAATAAACAATATAATCCAAAAGTTGAAGGCAGTTTACATTGGATTTCAGATAGATTAACTGGGTTAGCTAGTGAACTAAAGGAGTACACAGATGAGTAAACTAAAAGAATTTAAATTAGAAAGAAGAACTGTCACAATAGAGGAATGTTTTGTAGAAGCAGAGAACTGGGAAGACGCTGAAGAAATGGGTTATATGGAAGAACAAGATTGGGAGTTTTCTCACGATGAAGCAGAGATTTATTCAGAAGAATTAGATAATGTTGTGAATTTAAATGCAGAAAGAAATAGGAGGATAGAAAATGACAAAGCGTAAATTACCTTTTGACTGTAGAGTATTAGATACAAAACCTGTTGAAGTAGCCAATAGATTTACTGGTGAAAAAGTTACCATACCTGCTGATGCTGTTGCAGTTTACGATACTATTATGGGTGCTGAAAGATTTAATGACTACGATACAATGCGCAAAGGTTTAGATTGGTTTATTACAAATGAGCCAGATGCATATATGATATTACTTGATTGAACGGAGGTGCTTGTGTTTGGAATAACTGAAAAACAAATTGAAAAAACAATTTCAAAAGAATTAAGAAAACTTGGGATACCAATAGAATATTCTAAAATATCTGCGATGGATGAAGAAGGGCTTGTTTTAAATATTCAATTTGATGAGGTAAGTGATGAAGAAACCTAATCCAGTTAAAAAAAATATGGACAAGTTTCATAAACCTAAAACACACAGAGATAAAACTAAGTATACTAGAAAAGGAAAGGTAACTGATGATGCAAATTGAAGATATGAAAGAAGCCATAGTTGAAAACGAAATGGAATATGTTAGAGAAATAACTTTTAAAAATAAATGGGACGAACTATTTGATTATGTTTATGCTCATTCTTATAGAAGTTTTAAAAACATAGACGATAAAGATGTTATAGAACTTTATACTAATATATATGGAGATATAGATGAATGAAATAGAAAAGATAGACTACATCTATGGAGCAATTAAAGGAACGCTATGGGCTATTGAGAACGATGTAAACGAAATGCCAGTAGCAGAACTTGAGAACTCTATAGAATTACTTAAAGACTTGAGAGAACCTCTATTCCAGGAATTAAAAAGAGATATCGAAGGTTGGGATAGTATGGCCGAAGCTGTAAAAAAACGAAATTAATTTTAACTACAAGAGGAAACGATAATGAAAAAGAAAAGAACCAATAGATATGTAATGACTGTTCATAAAGGAGATACGTTACAGGAATATAAACTTGAAGGAGTTAGGAACGCTGTTAAGTTTATTAATAAATATCTTAGCAAAAAACTTTATGTAAAATTACACGGAAGATTTGGAGAAAAGAATCCTCATCTACACAAGTACACAAGCTCTAATGGACATATAAACTGGCGCGAATGTAGACTCGAAGATGCAGTTAGATATGATGTATATATTTATGAGAGATAAAGACAATCTAATAAAAGCTTTACCTTTATGTATTTGGTTAGTCTTAGTTTTAGGAATTGTAATATGGGGGATTTGACATCCCTCTATTACTTCTTTAAAATCCCTATAGAGATCTGGAGAATATAATTGAACGCAAAGAAAATTAAAGCATTAAGAAAGAGAATAAAGCCATTACAAGTAGAATGGCTAAAGACTCTGTTGAACGAAGAAGAGGCAGCACAGGTCTCTATAGATAACATAGATCAATTAGCACCTACCCAGGATTATTATATGGCTAATCGAACTATGTATTTATCTTTTATGACTCCCAAATGGATTATGAAATACTTAAAAAAGTATCCTCATATAACTTCTTTTGCTGAACTAAGTCAGCACTATGAAGATTGGAGAGTAAAAAATAAAGGGAAGTTAAACTGGAACATTTAACAAAGGAGGTAGTATGAGAAATCATTTTTTGTCAGTAGTAGTAACACTTATAATTGTAGGGTTTGGAGCAAATCTTTTTACCAATCACATTCTTAGTAGACTTGATAGTAACGAAACAGCTATCCGTTATTCTAATGCAATGTTGAACGATATAGAAAAGTCCTTACAGGAAATCAAAGCTAGAACAGCGCAAGCAATCTCAAGTAATGAACTACGGAACGCTTATATATCAATAGAAGATAACAAAAGATTTATTGAGTATGAAGTTAAGATGTCTAAGAAAAGTGTTCAGGCATTTGTTACTCAATTAAATATTGATATGGAAAGATTGAACGAGATAGTAAACCAAGGACAAACAAACGATCAATCTTTACAGGAGCAAATAAGTTATGTCTTACAAGAACTACAAATAATTCAAGACTCTTTAGTAAAAGATGTTATCGAAGAGCCTGTACTTGTACCTGAATCATTAGAAGATATTAGAGGTAACTCAACTACTATAGAATCCTACAGAGAAGAGAGCTGTGCTTTTGAATTAAAGTCAGGCTCACAAAATAAAACTAAAGTTATACAGAAAGCAGTAGATAAAACTAGACGCAGAGGTGCGTACAATCTTCTTGTTTTATTTAATGTAAACAAAGAAGGAACAGCAGAAGTCTTTAATGTCAATTCAAATAATGCTCCAATTAGATTAGAAAATGCTGTACATTCTTATGTATCTAAGTTAAAATTTGTACCTAAAGATGTATTACAAACTGATTGTGAAATGTCTTTCAATTTAAATGTAACATAAACGAGGTAAAAAAAAATGGCAGATAATAATTTTAATCCTGCAAGTGGTGTTGGCGAAGTTACAGGTCGCGCCTATTACGCAAGTGTAACAACACCTAATACTACTTTTGATCACAAGTGGGAAGTTAATCTTGTATTAGATGATGAAACTCTAGATGACTTTGAACAGCGTGGACATCCTGTAAAAGAAAAAGATTACGGAAGATTTGTAAACTTTAAAAGAAACGTAGATAAGAAAGGTGGAGGGCAGAATGCACGACCTGTACTTATTAACGAGGAACGTCAACGTGTAGATACACTACCTAAAATTGGTAATGGATCTCTTGTCAAAGTACAATACGGTGAATACTCTTGGGAGTATAGTGGTAAGTCTGGTAAAGGAAGAGACTTAAAAGCTATACAGCTATTAGAACTTAAAGAATACGTTGAGCCAGATGGATCTGGTATGTATGATGAAGGTGATTTCTAATGACAGAAGAAACAAAACCTTATGTCACTATTGATGATGTGCAGATATTCGTAGAGGATTTACCAGAAGAAGCACAAGGAGTTTTTGGCAGAGTACAAAGACTAAATCAAAAGAAAGTAAACTTAACTCTTGATATCGAAGAAGTCCAAGCAGGTTTAAACTTTTTCACTAACAAAATTATTGAGTTAGTAAATAATGATGCACCTGCTACACAAAAAAACAAGGAGGAAGCTAACGAAGAATAAGTGAAACCTAACAAATAAATCGTTAATACTAGACACCTCATAGCTGTACTCCTTAGACTCTTGTTGTTATGGGGTGTCTAGACTTTCTTAAAATATTGGGGAACAAGAATGAATACAAGATCAGAAAGCAAATTTATAAAACACATACCCTGCGACTCTTGCGGTAGTAAAGATAATAACAGTTTATATGACGATGGACACACCTATTGTTTTGGGTGTAACAAAAGGACTCCTCCTAAATTATTTGGAAATCCTGTACCTCCGGTAAGCACCTTACCTACAGATAGAAATTCTTTTTTACATTCGTATAAAGGATCTTACAACGCTCTCGAAGATAGAAAGATTAGTCTCAAAACAGCTAAAGCTTTTGGAGTTTTATCTAGCCCTAACAAACACGTTTACCCTTACTATAATAACAACGAAGTATCTGCTACTAAAACAAGAGAAGTAGATACAAAGAAGTTTTATTCTGGTGGTAACTTTGAAGGCACAGGATTATTTGGAGAACAACTTTATCGAAACACAGGCGGTAAGTACTTAACTATTACCGAAGGTGAGTGTGATGCTATGGCCGTACATCAAATGTTTGGCGGTAAGTGGGCAGTAGTATCTCTTAAAAGAGGATGCGCCTCTGCTGTAAAAGATATTAGAGAAAGCATAGAGTTTGTAGAAGCTTATGAGAATGTAGTACTTGCATTTGATAATGATGATGCAGGACAAAAAGCAGCAAGACAAGTAGCCCGAATACTAAAGCCAAACAAAACTAAGATTATGTCTTTTCCTACAGGATTTAAAGATGCTAATGATATGCTCAAGCAAGGTAAGTTTGAAGAGTTTACCAAAGCCTGGTGGGAATCTAAAACATATACACCATCAGGTATTCTAGAGCTGTCAAGCAAAAAGAACGATTGGTTACAGCGTGAAGACAAAGAGAGTATTCCTTATCCGTGGGAAGGTTTAAATAAAAAACTATATGGTATGCGCAAAGGAGAGTTAGTTACTCTTACTGGCGGTACTGGTTTAGGTAAATCAAGTGTGACTAGAGAACTAGAACATTGGCTTATTAAAAACACTACAGATAACGTAGGCATTGTGGCTCTAGAAGAGAACTGGCTTAGAACTGCAGACGGAATAGTATCTATTGAAGCTAACGATAGAATCTATTTATCTGAGAAAAGAGCTAAGTATTCTAATGAAGAACTAGAACAAATGTTTGACAATGTAATAGAAGATGGTAGAGTATTTATACACGCACATCTTGGAGCAACAAACATAGATGAAATATTTTCTAAGCTACGCTACATAATAGTTGGATGTCAATGTGAATGGGTAGTAGTTGATCACTTACATATGTTAGTAAATGTAATGACAGAAGGAGATGAGAGGCGAGGAATTGATAGCTTAATGAATCGTCTTAGATCTTTAGTAGAAGAAACAGGAGTAGGTATGATACTTGTTTCACATCTTAGAAGAGCGGCAGGTGAGAAAGGACACGAACAAGGTATCGAAGTTTCTCTCTCTCACTTAAAAGGATCGCAAGGAATATCACAACTTTCTGATTGTGTTATAGCATTAGAAAGAAATCAACAGGCAGATGATCCAGAAGAAGCAAACACAACAAGGGTAAGAGTTTTAAAGTCTAGATACACAGGGGATACTGGACTTGCTTGTAGCCTACAATATAATTCAGACACAGGAAGACTATATGAAACAGAATCTGATTTCTCTCCCCAACAAGATAGCACATCACCGTTTTAAAAAGGTAATCTTTGATATAGAAACAGAAGGTCTCGAAGGCAACACTATTCATTGTATTGTTGCTAAAGTTATCGGAGGGGAAACTTATTTGTTTCCTCCTGATAAACTTCAAGAAGGAGCAGACTTAATTGAAAGCGCAGATGTCCTTATTGGACACAACATCATAGGCTTTGATATCCCTGTTCTTAAAAAACATTTTGATCTTACCCTTACCAATCACATTGAAGACACACTCGTTGTTTCTCGCTTAGTTAATCCTGTTCTTACTGGTGGCCACAGTTTAGAAAACTGGGGATACATTCTTTATCCTAATGAAGCTGATAAAAGAAAAGCACAACAACCTGACAGTTGGGAAAACTATACTGAAGAAATGGGTAAGTACTGTATACAGGATGTAGAGTTAAATGCAGATGTCTATTATAAACTTCTTGAACAAGTAGAAAACTTCAGTCAAGAGTCTGTTGATCTTGAACATTCTGTTGCTAAGATAATGAAAGAGCAAGAGATTAATGGGTTTATGTTAGATGAACAAAAAGCTACTATGCTTGCTGCTAAACTTAATTCTAAAATGGCAGAGATAGAAAAGAAAGTACACGAAACATTTAAACCTAAATGGGTAGATGACAAGATAGTTACTCCTAAGATAAGAAAAGATGGAACACTTTCTAAAGTAGGATTAACTAATGAAGAAATGCGTAAGTGTTTAAGAGCTAATAACTTTAAACCTTTTATGAGGCAGAAGTGGGTAACATTTAATCTTGCTAGTAGAAAACAAATTGGTGAATACCTTATAGACTTTGGATGGAAACCAAAAAAGTTTACACCTACTGGGCAACCTATTGTAGATGAAACTACACTAGAAAAAGTTAAAGACATACCAGAAGCTACTTTGATTGCAGAGTTTATGATGCTACAAAAAAGAGTAGCACAAGTATCCTCTTGGTTAGAGTTATCTGAAGAGGGAAGAGTACACGGTTTTGTTATACCTAATGGAGCTATTACAGGAAGAATGACACATCGAAGTCCAAACGTAGCTCAGACACCAAGTTCTACTAAACCTTATGGTAAAGAATGCAGAGAATGTTGGACAGTACCAGAGGGATATAAGCTAGTAGGAATAGACGCATCTGGTCTTGAGCTTAGAGTACTAGCACACTATATGAAAAACGAGGAATACATAAATGAAATTGTCAACGGAGATATACACACAACAAATCAAAACCTTGCTGGACTTGGATCACGAAGTCAGGCAAAAACTTTCATCTACGCACTCATCTACGGAGCAGGAGATGCTAAAATTGGAAGCGTGGTTGGAGGAAACTCTAAAGCAGGTGCAGCACTTAGATCTAGTTTTATCCGCAATCTACCCTCGCTTGGAAATCTTACAACTTCTGTTGAAAGAGCGGCACAAACAAGAAAGTACCTTAAAGCACTAGACGGTAGGGTAATACATATAAGAAAAGTTTACTCATCTTTAAATACTTTATTGCAAGGAGGAGGTGCAATCATTATGAAGACTGCACTTGTCTTGTTATATAATCAAATAAAAGAATTAAAGTTAAACGCTAAGTTTGTAGCTAACGTACACGATGAATGGCAGATAGAAGTAATAGAAGACCAGGCAGAGACAGTAGGAAAGCTAGGAGTTAAAGCTATAAGAGATACACAGAATGTTTTAAATCTTAATTGTCCTTTGGACGGTGAATATAAAATAGGGAAGGATTGGAGTGAAACACACTAATCAATTACATCTTTTTGAAGAAGAAAAAAAAGAAGAAGAAGATAGTGATGGACACGTTTGTATTAAATGTAACTCTTATAAAGAGACTTCTGAGTTTCCTTTTAGAGAAACTGTAGGAACTTCAAGAAGATCTATATGTAGAGATTGCACAGCTATTCATACTAAAGTAGTAAAAGAATTAAAACAACAGTATCCTAAACCTCTTGATCCTAACTATTCTTGTCCTTGTTGTGATAAGATAGAAGAAGAATTAAAAGAATACGGCGGTAGATGGCAAGACAAATCTGTTTGGGTATTAGATCACGATCATTCTACTAACACGTTTAGAGGATGGATATGTAATAACTGTAATAATGCTTTAGGAAGATTTGAAGATAATACAGAAACTTTGGATAGAGTTATAACTTATTTAAATAAACACAAAGAAAAATTATGAAACCAAAAGATACTTTTAGTAAATTTAAATCTGAATCAGGGCATTGGTATACCCAAGAGGGTGAGCCTATGTACACGATTATAGGTGTAAACGGTAAAGAAAGAAACACAACACTAAGAGATGCAAAGCAATTAGGTTTAGTACCTTCTGTTACTACTATAATAGGAATGATAGCAAAACCTTCTTTAGAGAACTGGAAGATAGATCAGGCTTTAAAATCTGCTATTACTTTAAAACAATTAGAAGACGAAACCTTTAATGCTTTTCTTTATAGATGTAAGAACGATGCTAAGAGTATTGGTTTGAACGCAGCAAAAGAAGGAACAAAGATACACGCTATGATTGAGACAGGATTCTTAGGAGGAACTAAATCTAAACCTTATAAGATAATTAAAGAATGGTTAGATAAAAATTATCCTGATGAAGAGTGGATAGCAGAAGGATCTTTTTGTGCTAAAGAAGGATACGGAGGTAAGATAGATCTTTATTCCAAATCAGGAATCTTTATAGACTTTAAAACTAAAAGTAATATTAAAGATAAAGAGCCTACTAAATTAGTATTCGATGATCACGGTATGCAACTGTCTGCTTATGCACAAGGATGTGAGGCTAAAGATCCTGAAAGAATATCTATATTTATTGATAGAGAAAATATAGAAACAATTAAATTTTTTATATGGGATAAAGAATCTCATTCTAAACACGCAGCTATGTTTAATAGTATTCTTACATACTGGCAACTTGTTAAGAATCACGATTCAAGTGTTAAGTAATGGCTAGAAGAAAACCAAGAAAAGCTAGACCAAAAGAAAAAGGAGTACCTAAAGGGTACGATAGTAAATGGGAATATAATTTACATAAAGGTGTATTAAAGAACTGGGATCATCATTCTGATTATGTAGAATATATTATAAAAAGAAAGTATGAACCAGACTTTGTTAAAGATAAAATTATTATAGAAGCAAAAGGAAGATTTTGGGATCACGCAGAATACAGTAAGTACATCTGGATTAGAGAATCTTTACCTGATACAATGGAACTTGTCTTCCTTTTTCAGAAACCTTTTTCTCCTATGCCAGGGGCTACTAAAAGAAAAGACGGCACTAAAAGAACACACGCTGAATGGGCAGAAACAAATAATTTTAAGTGGTACACAGAAGAAACTTTACCAGAGGAGTTTAAATAATGAAGTACAAGTTTAACGAAGATAAATCAATAGAAATTATTTCTAATTATATAAAGAGTACATACACAGAACACTATGCTAAAGATAAAAAGTATCAAGCAACAGATATGATTTTTGATTCAGGATATGGAGAAGGATTTTGTCTTGGTAATATAATGAAGTATGCAATGAGATATAAAAGAAAAGATCAAGGTTATCTCAAAGATATTTTAAAACTTATACATTACGCTGTTATATTGTATGGCGAAGAAACTAAACGATTAAACAAGGATCCGAGAAAATGATGGGAAGATTACTATATATGATACCTTTTTTTGGGATGGGTATAGGAGCATACTTTATGTGGACTGCAGATGTACGAGCCGCAGTAATATTAGCAGGGCTTGCACTAACACAAAGTTTAATATGTTTTATTTATCTTGTTTTACAAATGATGGCTAACGGAATGAACGGAACATTAGAAGTAGAGGTAGAGCTTTGGGATGCTCTTATGCCTGTTATATTTCTTATGTTATCTTCTATAACATTCTTATTAATAACAACACAACTTGCAGAGGCTTTTGCACTATGAATACACAACTACCTACTAACTATCAACAGTTTATACATCTTAGTAGATATGCTAGATGGAATGAAGAACAACAAAGAAGAGAAACTTGGAACGAAACAGTATCGAGATACTTTGATTTCTTTGAAAAACATTTAAA
>Ga0208158_1000792_pt1 | contig 10675 bp, 25 predicted proteins | sample 8_EtaG_FD_184081 | JGI IMG/M metagenome (GOLD analysis project Ga0208158, IMG submission 184081) | Marine viral communities from the Subarctic Pacific Ocean - 8_ETSP_OMZ_AT15162 metaG (SPAdes) (version 2) | ecosystem: Environmental > Aquatic > Marine > Oceanic | place: Pacific Ocean | collected...
CTTGCCGCCTGATACGTTACAGGATGCCTTGTAACAGTTCCATACAAGAGAACCCATGTTATTAGTCACTGTAAATGTTTTATAGCCATTACACTCTGGACAATTCATTCTTTTTGTATGTCCATTAGGTATATCTATATCACTTATAGTGTTTAATATATTATTATACATGTATCACTCTCCTTGTCGGCACTTGTATGTGCTTATATCATGCATTTCACGTGCTGTCAATGCGTAATCTGCACTAGCAAAAGTATTTTTCATGTACGGTTTAACAGACTGTGGGTTACTATGTCCTGTAACCGACATGATTTGTGCCATACCGACACCTGCTTCTACCATTTCAGTTGTACCTGTCCTACGTAAGTCCATCAACCGTATCTCCTCAGACAGCCCTGCAAGCCTCATCACTTGCCGACCTGCTTTGGACAGTCTATCTATACTGTACGGATGATAAACGCCACCAGAGGGGCGTGGACGAGGAGCAACGTACTGTTGAAAGCCAAAGTCATCTTTCTGTTGTACCAGCATCTCTGTAAGGTCATCACTGATAGGCAGTGTTACCTCTGCCCTACGCTTTGACTGTTCAAGATACAGCTTCTGCTTGTCCAAGTCTACAACATCCCATGTAAGTAATCGCATGTCACCCAAACGCTGACACCACTCGTATGCCATGTGAACTATCATTCCAATGTTACGATAGGCAAAGTCACCATAACAGAATGACAGGAACTTCTGTATGTCATCCTCTGTCCATACAACCTTTCGTTGTTTAGGTGATTTACGCTTGATGTTAGCAAACGGATTGACAGTAGCATACTCCATCTCCATTGCGTACCTGTATACAAGTGATGATACAGTACACACATGATTGGCAAACGTGATGCCACGCTTCACCCATTCTTCGTATGCGTGTTTGGCTTGCTTGCTTGTCACTTCGTTGTACAACTCATTGCCAAACTCACCGACCAGCACGTTGAGAAAGTATTGATAGTCTTTCTTAGACTTACCTCTCAACATACTGAAATCGTTGGAAGAATAGTATGTCAATACTAAATCTTCAACTGTTTTCATTGTCAAATATCCCATCCTTTCTTTGTTGTTGCGTGTGAATAGCGTGGCAATTAGCACACAAAATACGACACTTTGCTAACTCTTTTTTGATAGAAGCCAAACTATATGTATACATTGCGCTGACCTCTTTGTATTTATCTTTAGGATGTATGTGGTCAAACTGTAACGCTGATGCGTTTTCTTTGTAACCACACTCAGAGCATCCCTTCATAGTTTTGTATCTGGTAAGCAACGCATAATTGTATTTGTATATTCGAGATGATATCTCACGCTTTACAACTTTTTCTTTTTCATAGTATTCAGGGGACATCCACATCTCTCTTACATTGGAATGTTTATCTTTGTAGTATCTCCTGAATATATATCCGTCACTTCTAATGTCCCCCCTTCTAAGCGCAAGGCCAAGTGCCTCACGCTCCTCAGAAGATACTTTAGTTGGTTGTATCATGCTGCAATCAACTCCTTGAATGGCTTGCTTTCAATCCACTGTGACACCTTGCTCTCACGTTGGAACATGGACACAGCACCTGTATCCTTGCCAGTGTTACGTAGGTTGAAACCATTACGCTCATCAGCATAGCTGGCATAGTTGGTAAAGGCAGAGTACAATGACCAGACATTCTGCCCACGCACACTCGCCTCTTGATTGTATAACCCAAACATCTTCTCTGCCATGCGGTCAGACTTCAGCAGGGTATCAAGCATAGACTTGACATCACCCCGGTACAGAGGCTTGTTAGCCCAGCCCTGTAGACGCTCTGACTGTGCATAGAACGACTGTGTAGATTCACGTAGGTCACGAATGAACCTGTCCATTGTAAAGTTAGCAGTGTTCTTTCTGCGTACCTTGTCATGCTCACCACGTATCATTCCATTAGTGCAGAAGAAATCTATAGCACCGAAGAATGTCTGGTTAGAACAGCTACCGTCAATCCCATGCAAAGCAATGATACGCTGTGCAATAGTTGTGGTATGCTTGTCTGTCTCAATACGAGCAGTCACATTAGGCAGGGTCATGTCAAGCATAGCCCATGCGTTCTGCCTAGCACTACGCCACTTCATGTTCATGTCTTCACACTGAGCCGCACCCAAGTTCTCAGTCACAGTGTCATGGACACCCTCAAAGAACTCTGTGTGTGATGCACAGTTGAATGTGTCACCTACGACACCGATGTATTCACCAGTGTCACCATTGATTACATACTTTTTGTCCTTCACCTTTGTAGGTTCAAACGCTACAGTGAAGTCTAGGTTTTCAGGAATCATGTCCTGCATTGGAAAATCAAACGGCATATCATATCTCCTTCTGTTTGTTAAATGTCAACTGATAGTTAGTTGTATATGTTTTATTTATCATTGTCAAGTTCTTCAAGCACATAGTCTGCATAATACTTTGGTCTGCCTTCATCATCCATCTGAGGTACAAACTTCATCACTCTGTGTAGTAAACATTCAATTTTTTCTAGCTTACCTACATCAGACATCCATAAATCACTACACTCATGTAATGTCTGAACTATATTCTTCACGTCATTGTGAGCATTAAGAAACTCAACTCTTTCTTCGTGTGTTATATTCATGCTACTTCTCCTTTCATCCAGTTAGGCATACTACGTCCTTTGTTATACCTTGCGAACTTCATCTTGTCAACTGTGTAGAACGCACGATATGCAGCGATAGGCCATTTCTCATCTGTCTTTAGATGGTCAAGGCCACTGAAGCATTGTGGGTGTGGTGTCAAGCCACCTGCAAATGACCACGGCATGAACTGTCGGCAGTTGAGCAATGCCTCTCTATGCTTAGATGCACCATGAACCTTGCCATACCTATGAGTGTACTCCTTTAACATTGCGTCATATAACTGCCAAGCAAATGTGTAATTGGAACGATTACGCATAGACCACAGGGTGCATGGATGCTTCTGATGCACAGGTTTATACAGTCCATACTCCTCTGCTATGTCAGGGCGATGATGCCATACGCTAGTGCATAGCATCTGTGCTTCTTCAAGCGGCATCTTCACAATGTGTTGGTCACACAATGACTTGGCTATTGCATCAGGGTGATGCTCAATCAAAAATCTATTCATTTGTACACTCCTTTTTCCCTGCGCAGTCCGTTGGATAGCACTGAATAAGTATCTTATAATACTTGTTCTGGTTATTGTGACTCCACATTTCTTCATGCGCAAAAAACTCGCACTGTTCTTGTGATAGGGTCTCTCTCAGAATGGATTGATTGCCAACAAACTCCCACTCTACACCTGTATGACCCCACATACTTATAACAAGGGCAAACTCTTTCATCCCATTATCCTTTCTATAATCCCAACTATAGCTACATAAAACATGTAACTAAATGCAGACCAGATTACAATGAACCCGACAATGCTAGTGTCACAGTAGCCATAGTCATCCTTTAGTCCTAGCTTTCTCAACAGTTTATCCATCGTGTTCTCTCTCCTTCAGTTTTCTTTTGCCATCCTGCCACCACTGAATACGTGCCTTGATAGCTTCTTCCTCACAAGGGCCACAGGTATGCGTCAGTCTACCACGTTCATCATACGTGCAGTCTTTGCACTTACTCATGCTCTCCACCATTGCCTCGGCCTAGCCCACCAAAATACTGTGGCCTATGCTTGGCTGTTTCAAACACACCAACTGTAATGAACACACCTGCAATCACAACTGCATGTATTGCGGCACTGATACCAAAGGCAACAATGCTACCAAGATACATGCTGAATATGATGCACCACATCCATGCCAGCACTTGCATAATCATGTGACGTGTGTTCGTGTCAGGTATGTTACGCAATGGATTGTGTCTACTGTCCATGATTAGTTTGTATAAGTTAGTCATCCTGTTTCTCCACTAAATTATCTACATCTAAGCCATCAGCCATATATGAATAGTCTATGTTAGGTGCATGAAATATCTTAACACTGCCATTCTCATTACGCACATAGTCATCTGCTTCATCATCGTATACATAATACGTCATATCCCACACACCTATGCTGTATGTTTTGTTTGGGTCAAAGTTAGTCATCTGCTTTCTCCTCACGTTTTATCTCATTGCTACACACATAGCATACCAGCTTGTGTGCATATAGCAACCACTCCACAGGTATGTACATCACATTTTTACAATGCTCACAGGTATGTTTAGTCATGGTGATTGTCCATTATTTCATGTGCCTCTATACTTTCAGCAGTGCTAATGTGTCCACCTGTTAATGCAGCCCACTCAGAATAGGCATTTGCTTCTGCCTCTGCAAAAGAATCACCAGAAACAATTACTCTGCGTTCTACTGTACCCATAATTAACATTTCATATGTAGCCATTATTTATCTCTCCATCCTATGTATAGCATTATAAATATACCTGCTAGATATATTATTACTAACGCCTGATTAAATATTTCTTCACCTGTCATGCGTCATTCTCCTGTTTAAATAATTCATGCGGTATTTTATCCCACTCATCTCTTCTCATGCGGAACTTGATAAGTTCAATAGGTATGCAAACTCGCACCCACTTTCTACCTACCACAGCCCACACAAGTCGAGTGCCACAACGAGGCCACTTCACATTATACAAGTCTACCCTGTATAGTTCTGCATTTTGCCAAGTGGCCTCTGTTGGTTTAGGTGTTTTCATTATTTTTTGTCATGCTATCAAGATGCTCCTTGATTTTCTCAATGTGCATCCACGCTTCTTGAAAATGCCACTTGTGCTTACGCACCTGTTTCATGTCCAGTGTCTTTCTCTTTTCTGTCTTTCTCTTTGAGTTTATTGCGGTCATTTTTATCCTTTCTTTTTCTGTTGGGTACAACTTGGGTTCTACGCCTCGACTCTAACATAGCCTTGGCTACTGGATTAACCCTTGAGAACCGCACGAATACCTGCCCCCACTATTAGCACACCAAATGTGTATGCTACTAGCGGCACTATACCTGCTGACCAATAGATATCATGACCAGATAAATATGTCAACACACTGCCCAAAGTTAGGCATGTTAGAGTTAAGAATTTTGTCATCATCATTTTCACTTTCTCCCTTCAAAAAATTTCTTCACGTTAATTGTGATGAGACTCTCCATATGAAATTCACGCACGTCCTCATCTACATCATCATACTGATGCATCCAATCTGCGTATACCTTTACGTCAGACGGAAACTCTTTGCCGCCTATGTTATTGGATATACCTGTTGCATTTAGATACGCATGGACAAAAGCCATTGCATCTGCTGGACGGTCTACCCCTGTGATGAGATAGTTATCTCCGCCCTTGAATTTCCAGTACGCATTACCAGATTCAAACTTGCCATCCTCTGTATGTGCGCCATAGTTTTCCAGATATTGTGTTGATACTACATATGCCATGTGTCATTCTCCTAATTCAATACACGCTTTTAGATACCCATAGTGTCTTGCACAATCGGGTGGGTCATAGTCAAACGACATTACTGCCGCTTGCGGTTTAATATCACCTGCCTTGAAGTCAGCACAGGCCATGAAATACCCCTGCTCAAAATCAATTAGGTTGTATGTTTCATGATAACACATGGCACAATAGAAATCTTCATTGTGGAAAATTTCCACTTCCAGTGTATCACAACACGCACATTTACGAGACATAATAATCCCCCTTTAGCAATCAATCACAAAGCCAGACTTGTCATTCTTGGCTTTACCTTTAGCCTTCAGCCCGACAATCACACCTTGTGGGTCAAGAAAGCGCAGGTCATCCTTGTCACCGTCAATGACACGCAGACCCTTGAAAGTCTTGGGTAGCTTGTCACGGAATACTACTGCCGCATTTGTACCAGTCTCACGCACCGCTGTCAACACCTGCTCTGCATAGTCAGGGTCAGCCTCACTGTAAGACAGTGTGAGGTGATAGTTCTCTGGCATTTTGGCATATGCACGTTTGACAATCTTGGTGTAGTCATAGAACTGTATCTCAGGGAACTGCTCCATGATACCTGTCTTTTCAAACTGAATGTCACTTGTGCCATTGAGACGGACGCATGGCTTTACACCTTTCTTTGTATTGCGCTTGCTAAACTTTGTCAAGTCTTTGTACAGCGCATCCATGTAGCCTATGCGGTCTGATAGATACAATATGGTTTTGCGTTCACGCCCACGTTGCACCACGCCCATCTGCCCACGTCCAGCCGTATTGAGGCAACCCTCATGACACTTGGCCTTGTCAGCTAAGGCGCACAGATTATGCACCTTGCCCTTGAATACAGTCTTGTATGGCTTCATATACTGGATGCCTGTCTCATACTCAGACCCGTCACCCTTTACTGTTTTGGCATTGTTGCCCACACCGATAAGATTCCATGTCATCTGTCAATCTCCTGTCATTGATGCGTTTACTAGGCACAATCTACGTTAGCAGATTGCCCCTATAGTGTCAAGCAGACTTGCGTTTACCTGCTGGCTGATTAGCCAATTGAGTAATAGTCTGCACATTGAAAGCCCCCATGTCAATCTCATGAGGCCGCTTTGACAATTCCTTGTCAACAGCAGTCAGCAACAGTTCAAAAGTACAAATAGAGTGAGACATAATACGCCCACCATATTCTGCTTTTAACTGACGTGCGGCTTCACGGCTTGCTTTGTACATACGCACCTTAGACAGAGACTGTCCTGTGCGCTTGTTGTACTTAGTCGCAACCCTTGTGAACTTGCGCTGATTAGCCTCAGACAAATTCTGACCTGTCAAGCCTGTTGATTGTTTCCAATAAGACACATTAAACGATACTTTAGCCATGATATACTCTCCTGTAGTTTGTTGATACTGGCTGTGTAGGCATAGATAATGCCTAGTAAAAGCACCATTGTCAAGAGGGGCAATGCTTAACTGTCGTAATGACTAGCGCAACCGCCCCTCTTGTATATGTTTTGAACCACGCAAGCACCGATATTCTGGACTAAATTTGTGCAATCAGCGAAATATGCCAAGTCATAAGTCAGGCTTCAATTCTAAAGTTAGACATTACTTGCGTTCCATTGGTAGATTTAACTTGCCGCCTAGTGGCAGTAGGGTTAGGCAACCAACAAAACTAACCCCTGTATGCTTTACGCCCCGATATACAGCTACTCTCAAGAGAAAATTCTCACACTGTCACATTGACCCGAAGTGGTTTTCTGGTCGCACTTATCCTGTCATATGTATAGCCCACTTGGTGATATACACGGTTTCAAGACAGTTTGCGCCTCGCAATTCCCCACTAAGCCCAGCCTGAATTTGGCTATGGTGTCGGTTCGTGTCTTGAGTGCGTTGCCCCGCAGGTATCTGTCTCAAGGTTCTGTTTTTGGATAGTCCATCGACTAGCAGTTTTTTAGGTTGTCTCGTCAACCGCCCCTTTACGCTAGGGCATTGCGTTCGGCTTGTCAACACCCTGCCTCAATTGGCACTACGTTTGAAAAACCGTTTGCCCATTTAAGCTAGGGCATCGCCTCTTTATTGTCAAGCCCGTATCAGTTAGCCGTAGCGATTAGATAACAAACTCTAGAACAACCTGTCATTATCAGTTTTCTTTATGGTCAATCCAGATGACCCGCTGTTCATGTTTAATAGTAAACACTAATCTGAAATAGAAGTAAACCCCTTGTCTGTAAGTCATTGATTTTATTGGATTGTGATATTCCAGCTTGAGGATGTTTATGCTTTGTTCCTGTTTCGTTCCTGTTTCGTTTAGACTGTAGCAGTATGAGTGAGAACAAAAGGGGAACGCTCGTGTATATATAATATGGTGTAGGGGTATGGTATTTCATACACGGCCCGTTAACATTCTTAGCCTGTACTAACTTTCTTTACTTTATTTAATACTGCTATTGCGGCAATTCATATGGTATCAGTTATCATTTAGCAGTTAAATTGCTGATATTATTAGTTTTTATTTTATTTGACGGCAGATTTCTACAACCTATGGTTGCAAAAGGCAATTGTCTTTACAACTCAAGGTAGTATGGCAGGACGACCCCCCGGTACGTATAGATATATATACATAGAAATACACAGATTAGAAAAATTAAGTGTTAACCACAAGGGTAACTGTCACTCTTATAGATAACTAGTTGCCTATTTATTGTGCAGAATAGGTGAGGGTGTGTGGACCAAGACACACTAAATGAAAAAAAGATGTTAAATTTACAGAAAGGGGGTTGACAGTATACCTATTTCTGAGTATAATTATATGTAACAAACACACTTAAAGTGTTTCACTTAAATATTATTAATATTATCTTGTTAAATACACTTACAATGAAACACTATAAGTGACATTGGTAAGTAATTAAATACGTGCTAGGAAAATTTTCCCTTGACAAAACGTAGAAAATCAGTAAAACTATACACAGATAATGTACTTGATGCATTCTATGAAGCTATACGTACAAATACATTAGACCGTTTACATATCCCTCATAGTGATGTCTTCTACGTGCGACAGGCAGTAGAGGCACACTACGGGCGTTCATTTACATTGAAGCATGTAGAGGACGCTATGAGAGCAGAAGGGTGGAAAGAACCCAACGAGACTTAGATGTTTACCGCAATGATAATCGCATGTCACGTAGCTAACAACGCAATGTGCATGACCATCACAGATAATCGTGGACCATATGAAACACCAGAACAGTGTGAGGTTCGCATAGAGGAAATGATTAAAGACCTAATCGGTATGTGGTCGCAATACAATGTGCCTATGGTATTTAAATGGACAGGTTGTCTTGACCCTACAAAACAAGGTAAAGGTACATCTACGTAATGGCTATTCCAGAGCGTGTTAAAAACAAGATGAAGGAAGAGGGCTTGTCAGGTGTGAACAAGCCAAAGCGTACTCCTAAGCATCCAACCAAGTCACATTGTGTGATGGCATCGGAAGGTGGGAAGTATAAGTTTATACGTTTTGGTCAGCAGGGCGTAAAGGGTGCTGGTAAAAGTCCTACCACAGCGAAGGACAAGGCACGTAAGAAGTCGTATTATGCTAGACATAATGCACAGGGCAAACCAACGACCAAGTTATCCGCAAAGTATTGGTCGCATAAAGTGAAGTGGTAGGAGACTAACCAATGGCTGAAGATAGAAGTACAAAAGCATATAAAGGTCTTTCACAAAAAGAGACCAGAGAAAAATTAATTAGAGACCGTGCTGCTCGTTTAGCACGCGATGCAGAAAAGCAAGGTATTACCCCTGCTCAACTTGCAAAGAAAAAAAGAGACACATACGTAAAGGTAGTAGGTGGTGCAGCCTCGTTGCTTCCTATTGGTAAAATTATTTCTCTTGCAAGTAAGGGTGCTAAGGTTTTAAAGGCAAGTGCTAAAGCAGCTAAAGTAAGTAAAGCAGCAGGAAAGGCTACAAAGAGTAAAACACCCGCAGCAAAATCAGGTGCAAGAGCAAAGTCAAAAAGCACTGCAGTTACAGTTGGTAGTAAAACTAAAACACCCGCAGCAAAAGCAGGTGCAAGAGCAAAGTCACAAAGTGGTCGCGCAGCTAAGAAACCAACATCAAAGAAAACACCAACTATTATTACTGCTTTGAGAAATAATCCTAGAGCAAAACGAGCAATATTAGGTGGTGCAGTTACGTCTGCTACTCTGGCTACTATTGATGATATTCGTAAATCAGGTAAGGGTAAAGCTGTAGCAGCACCTACATCACGTCCAAAGCGTCCAACTAAAAGGACAGGCATGAGTGAAGGTAACACTGTAGCTGGTTTATTAGGTAAAAAGAAAGCACTGCCAAAAGCCGCACCAACAAAACCAAAAGGTGGTGAGTCAAAGGCAAAGGCAAAAGCAAGAGACTTAACATTACGTGACAAAGGTGGTGTGCGTAGCAAGACCAGATTACCTGCAGGTGCAAAGCCGTTTAAAGGTAGTTACAACAGCAAAACAGAAAAGCTGAAAAACATTGGTGGCAAGACATACGTAGTAAAGAGGTAGCTATGAACATAGGTGAAAGAGCAAAACTTCAAGAGGCGGTAAGAGTGGCACGTGACCCTAACGCTACACCTGACCAAGTAAAAGAAGCAGGTAGAGTTCAAAAGGAACTAAGACAAAAATATCCTGAAACTTATGGTGCTATTCGTGGTGAAATGGCAGCTACCACAGATGCTGAAAATATGAACGCAGGTGGTCTGTCGGGTCAAAAAGGAAAAAAGGGAAAAAAGAAAGTACCAGCTATTGCTATTAGTGTAGGCATGGTAGAGATACCAAAGGGCAAAGGCAAAGCTATGATGATGCGCGGTGGTATGGCAAATAAAAAAGAACACATGTATTCAGCAGGTGGTTCTGTTACAGATAAACTAAAGCCAATGCCTAAAGGAGCAAAAGGTAAAGGTGTAAGAAACTTACCAGACTCTGTTCAAATGAATATGGGTTTTAACCCTAAATCGTAATGGTTGCTATGAAAAAACAAAATCAGAAGAAAGTAAAGAAAGTAATTAAAGGTTTAAAAAAAGCCTCTAAATTACATGCTGGTCAAGCTAGAACATTACAAGGAGTTCTTAATGGCAAACTCAAGAGTGCCAAGAAAAAAAGGGCAACCAGCTAAAAGTAAAAAACATAGTGACCTGTA
>Ga0208158_1000793_pt1 | contig 10674 bp, 15 predicted proteins | sample 8_EtaG_FD_184081 | JGI IMG/M metagenome (GOLD analysis project Ga0208158, IMG submission 184081) | Marine viral communities from the Subarctic Pacific Ocean - 8_ETSP_OMZ_AT15162 metaG (SPAdes) (version 2) | ecosystem: Environmental > Aquatic > Marine > Oceanic | place: Pacific Ocean | collected...
CTACAGGAGCAGGGAAAACCGTAGTCTTTTCAGATATTGCCAAAAGAGCCATTAAAAAGAAAAACAAGGTCTTGATCCTTGTTCATCGAAGAGAATTAATAAGGCAAGCCTCTGGAAAACTTACTGATATAAATGTCAAGCATGGAATAATTGCTGCTGGTTTCGAGTCCTCTGATTCCCCTATTCAAGTAGCCTCAGTCCAAACTCTTGTAAGAAGATTAGATAAGACTCATTTCAGACCTGACTTAATAATTATCGACGAGGCTCATCATGCAGCCGCAGGTTCTTGGAGTAAAATTATTAATTACTGGAAATCCTCCAAACTCCTTGGTGTTACAGCTACTCCATGCAGATTAGATGGACGGCCTTTAAAAGATTTCTTTGATCACCTAGTCCTCGGACCCTCTATCGGGAACCTAGTCGCGCAAGGTTATCTTTGCCCTCATAAAGTTTTCGCAGCTCCTAATGATCTCAACCTTTCTAATGTAAAAACTAGAGCAGGTGATTTTGCAAAAGATCAATTAGAACATGAGCTGAAACGTGCTGATATAACTGGTGATGCCGTTGAACAATATAGGAAACATGCTGACGGCCTACCTGCAATTGCCTTCTGTATTTCTGTTGATCATGGTATCTCTGTAAGAAATAAATTTAACAATGCTGGTTATAAAGCTGGACTTATTACTGGAAGTATGAATAATAAAGACAGAGATGAGATTCTCTTCAATCTCTCATCTGGAAAAATTCAAGTCTGCGTAAGTATCGATGTCATCTCGGAAGGTACAGACCTTCCTGATGTATCAGCAGCAATTCTATTACGACCAACAAAATCTGAAGGATTATACCTTCAACAAGTTGGTCGCATCCTTAGACCAAAAGAAGGAAAAGTAGCAATTGTTTTAGACCATGTTGGTAATACCTTTGAACATGGTTTTGTTGATGACACAAGGAACTGGTCTCTAAAATCGAAACTCAAGTCAAGGAAGAAAGGTGATCCTCCACCTGCTGTCCAAACTTGCAAGAAATGTTTTGCTGTTTTCAAGCCGCAACGCATCTGCCCCTCATGTGGTTATGAACCACCAGTAAACACTCGTGAATTAACAGAAGATAAAAAGGATTTACAAGAATTAAAACGTGAACAAGTTCGTGAAAGAAAATTAAAAAAGAAAGAGCAAGGCGGTGCTAGAACTCTTCCTGAGCTATTAGCTCTTGCCAGCAAACGTGGCTACAAACCTGGATGGGCCTACTACATTTTTAATCAAAGAAATAAATGAAATTAGCGTTAAGCTCTGTAAATGAGCAACTCAGAAACCTTCATCCAACAGGAAATAAGACTTGCTGTCGGGCGAGAGCCGCACCTTCGTCTGTTCCGTAATCAAGTTGGCCAACTACCTGATCCCAATTCTGGACGGTATGTTCAATTCGGTTTAGCAAAAGGCTCTTCTGATCTGATCGGTTTTAAAACTGTTGAAATTACTCCAGATATGGTTGGTCAGAAATTTGCTCAGTTTGTTTCTATCGAAGTGAAAACTGCCAAGGGTAGAGCAACTCCTCAACAAAAAAACTGGCTAAATTGTGTGGCCTCCGCTGGAGGCATTAGCGGCATAGCTCGTAGCCCAGAGGATGCAAAGAAAATCCTCGAAATTTAAACCTTAAACTTATCTCTTATCTATATGAACGATCTCAAAATAGATCGGGAGCAATGGAGGCTCTTCTTACAACAACTCGGCAAATCCAAAAATCAAGTCAGACTCAGATCCTTTTTTCCTAAAGGGCATTTCCTTAAAGATCAAGATCGTGGTAAGAAATCTCATGCTGATCTCTCTTGGATTACTCAATGCCAAGAAGAAGGGCGTGGTGTTTATGTCGTCATTAACAATGGCGGTGATACTGATTCTTCAATAACTGATTGCAAAGCCTTTTTCTACGAACATGACGACATCCCAAAATCAGAGCAACTCGACCTATGGCAAAAACTAGGTCTTCCTTTGCCTTCTATTCGAGTCGATACTGGCGGCAAGTCTATTCATAACTATTGGATTCTTAAAAAAGCCATAGACCCTAAAACTTGGAAGCCTATTCAAGAAAGACTCCTCGATTATGCCGATGCTGATCGTTCCTTGAAAAATCCCTCCAGAGTTATGCGTCTCCCTGGAACGCATTACATGCATAAAGATGGCATCGGAGAGTTAACTAGCATTATTGATGTTTCTAACAATACTTACACCCTAAAGGAAATCACCGACTGCCTTCCTACTCCTAAAAAAGCAGAAGAAATTAAGGCAAGTTTACAATATCAAGAATGGAAACCTCAAGAAATAGATGTTGTTGAACAAGCCTTAAGTACTATCCCACCAAGAGTTCCTGGATCTGGAACTTACCATGAATATAGAAATATTTTCTGGGGCTTAATTAAAGCCTGTGAAGAAGCTGGAAAAGATAAATATTATGCCACTACCTTAATGCAAATGAACTCTCCCGAATGGAAGGGACTTGATCAAATTGCTGGCTCTGGAGGTAAAGATATACATGCAGGAACCTTCTGGTACTGGGCTTCTAAGAATGGTTTTAAACTTGCTAAAGGTAAAAAAATTAAACATTCTATTAACCCAAGTGATCCCTCTGCTGTTAATTCACAACCAGAACAAAAAGAGCCTTTAAAAAAACTTGAGGCTGATGCCTTGATGGATTATCTGGAAGGTCTTCCTAATGGAAAAGATTCTCCCTTCTGCTACAACATCTTTACTCAAGAAATTGAACGTGGCGGTAAAGTTTGCCAAGGTGAAACTGCCTTAGACCGTTATCACATCTATTGGGCTAGGCAAGGCTGGAAAATTTCTAAAGATCTTGCCTTCGATTGTGCTGTTCAAGCTGCAAGAGAAAATGAATATGATCCAGTCAAAGAATATATTTTAAAATGTCATCAAAGAGGAGAACCCGAATATATTGATCGACTTGCCTCTGCTTATTTAAGACCTGAAGATCAATCTTTACCAGAAGCAACGATCTATGATCAAATGTTGAAATGTACCCTAATCGCAGCAGTAGCAAGGGTTTTTGATCCTGGTTGCAAATTTGATAATGCCTGTGTCCTCATGGGGCCGCAAGGTGCAAGAAAATCAAGCTTCTGGGCAGCACTCGCAGAAGATTTCTTTTCCGATGCTCTTAAAGATATCAATGGTAAAGATGCTCTAATGACTCTTCACTCAGCATGGATCACTGAATTTGCAGAACTCGATAGCATGACGACTAAAAGACAAGCTGGAGAAGTTAAGGCTTTCTTATCTCAATCTACCGATATCTTTAGAGTTCCCTATGGCAAAGTTACTGAAAAATTTCCTCGTCGTGGCATTGTAGTTGGCTCCACAAACCGAACTGAAAATTTCCTCCTAGATGATACTGGCTCTCGTAGATTTTGGATTATTCCTACTACTTGTACCATGAAAAAACCAATTCGCTCTGATCTTGTTAAAGCTACTAGAGATAATATTTGGGCTGGAGCTTATGCAGCATACAAAGCTGGAGAACCTTGGAATTTAGATATAGAAACTGAACTTAAAATTAACGAGAAAAATGAACAATATCATATGGAAAATCCTTGGAAAAATAAAATCTCTGATTTCATAAATGCACCCCATAATTCACTCAAAGAATTTACGACTAATGATCTTTTAAGTGAGGTAATTGAAAAGCCACTTGAACGACAAACACGTTACGACCAGATGCAGGTCGCAATGATATTAAAGGACTTGGGACTAATCAAAAAGAGGGTTACAGCCGATGGTGGTCGCAAATGGGTCTACAAACGAGACAGACTTCATATTTAGAGGCTAAAAAAATTTTTCTCTAAAGTGTCCTAACCTACCCTACCTCCTGTCGGGGGGTTAGGACGCTGAAACTCGCTGTGCTGCAATATATCTCAGAGGTGTCCTAACCTATTCTCTATTTTCTATACTTTTATTTTTTTACAGTAGTAGTAGAGCGTAATAGAGCTAAAACAGCCCTATCTCACCAAAACAGAAAATAGAAAAAGTAACTCTTGAAAAAGGTAGGGCAGGTTAGGCCAAGGTTAGGACAGTCTCATTCGCCAAGACTTGCTAAAATAGAAATGCGGAACTCGCAAACTATTAATTATGGCTAAATATGTTGAGTTCGATGTTGAGAAATTGATGGGGCCATTGGATATCCTTCAAAAGGCCAATTTTAATTATGCTGCGAAGCAGACCTTGAAGATTGTCGGATTTCAAATTGCTAAAAAATATCTCCCTGACCAGATGAGCAAAAGATTTGACAGTGCTGTCCCTTATACCAAAAGAAGCATCAGTTATGGTGTTCAAAGTCAAACTCTAACTTTGAGTGTTAACCCTGATGAATCAAAAGGAAATGCACCTGCTAAATATTTATTTGGTGTGATGAGTGAAACTGGTGGGCCAGCATACCCAACTCGTTTCGCTCGTTGGTTGTGGGATAAAGGTTTTGCTCCTCGTAGTAAATTTCCTGTCCCTGCTTTTGGTAGTCCAGCAGTTCCAATAAGTAATAAGGGAGGAACCAGCAAAGTACCTGCTTGGTTTTATTCTCAGACTCAAGTTGCCTTAGCTCGCAGTGCTGGCAATATGGTTGTCGGTAAGGGTAGAAAATCGCTTCCTATAAAAGGGAGAGTCGCTGGATCAAGAGTTTTTAATATACGTGGTGATGAGAATAGGAACTTAAGTCCTGGAATTTATCGGGTTAAATCAAGAGAGAAGATTAATCAGTTGTTTAGGTATCTTGATACCTTCCCAATGGTTCCTCCAAAATTACCCTTCCATTCAACATCACTTGAGAAGGCAAGAGAGTTAATTCCTACGGTTCTTTCCTTACAAATCCAGAAGAGCATTGCTAAGACTCGCTAGGGGTGCTAATCTAGCACTGGCAGAAATGTCTTATCTTTATCTTTATCTCTCATGGACTCAGTAGATCATTTAGCCTCGGAATACTTGAGGCATGAACAGCTTTATAGGTCAGGTCAGGCAGAAATATCAGATATTGAATTTGATTCCATGCAGGCAAAACTCGCGAGACTCGCACCTAATCATCCTGTCTTTACTGTTATTGAGTCGGGACGTAAATTGTTGAGTTTAGGTAATCAGCCTGTAGAGAGTTGGATTTCTAGAGTTTCCTTTAAATCTGATCTGCCTTTAGATAGTTATTTGATCGTTCAACCAAAGATCGATGGAGTGGCTATTGCCTTGCGGTATGTTGATGGAAGACTCGCAAAGGCATGGACTCGCAAAGGTTCAGATAAGACAAGTCAAATAAGATTAGTTGGAAGTGTTCCTGCCACATTACCAGTTAAAGAAACAGTTGAAGTCAGGGGAGAATTGTTTGCTCCTAGAGTTGATGCTGCTAGATCTCAAAGACTCGCAGCAGGTCTATTACGCAGGAAAAATCCTAAGAATGCTCAGGGTCTTTTCTTCTGTGCTTTTGAAATATTGAATCGTGATCCCGAAGTTGATCCTGATGAATCTTATGTCCTCGACACTTTGGGGTCATGGGGATTCTTTATCCCACCAACTTATTTTGTTGATGAGATCGAGGAGATCAAGCACATACATAATGAGTGGCTAGACGGAAAATTCCATAGTCTAGATTTTCCTTCTGATGGAATCGTGGTGAAAGTGAATGATAGATACCAGCAAAAATGCATGGGAGCATCAAGCGTAGCTCCAAATTGGGCATTGGCAATAAAAAGTACTTGGAAAAATGTATATTAAGTAATATTACTAAGCACTATGCAAGTGCTCAATAATTTATTAGTTTTAAATGGAGCGAAGAACATTTCTTCTCTCTTTTATCTTTATCCTTAGTCCGATGACCAAAGAATCTGACGAAATTCTCTCTAAAGAACAGTGGATTGACAAGCATCCCAAAGTGATTGCTGCTTGCAAGAAACGTGATGATTATGAAGAAAACACTAGTCATCATAAGAATACAGTCTCACAAGGTCTTTATAAGATCAGAACTCTAATGGTAGGAGTTGATGTCCTCCAAGATAAAATGTGGGATTTAGAAGGAACTTTTCCTAAAAAACAAGAGAAGTTTTTACGCACAGCCACCACTGAGGACTCTCAAACTTGGTTCTTTACGCATAGGCAGAATGTCGATACATTGAAAGACTTAGCAATAGATAAGGCAAGGCAAATTGTTAAGGCCCAAGATGAATTAAACAGGCTGGAGGCTAAGCCACCTTGGAAAGCATATTTTAAAGCTAGAGAAGAAGCAGGTGAAGAATATGATCGTGAACAGGCTGCTATTAAAGAAGGTGCTCTTTCTGATGATTACATGCTAAATAACAATGATGATGCTTATGAGAAGCATGACCATTTAGTTAAAGAGGATGGCTGATGACTAACAAATTATCTGAACCTGATCTTGAGGAAGATTGGGTTTATACCGATCCTCATAGCATCCATTACGACCCTGAGTATGCTCAGGAACTAAAAAACATTCGCACACAAAGGAGTTTAGACCGTGACCAAAACTAAAAAAGAAGTCAAAGATTTTCTTGCCAAGCAGAAAGAGGTTCAGTCTTCCTTGAGCCATATATGGAAACATCGCTTGGCCCCTGAGATACTCGGACAACGTATTGTCAGACTCAGGTATATGACCAAGACAGAAGCTAAGGATTTTGGCTGGTATTATCGGCCCCTAATGATGCAGCTAGAAAATGGAACATGGCTCATTCCATCGAAAGATGATGAATGCAACGATGCTGGCAGTGTGCATCTAATCAACATGGAGAGAGAATTAGAAGAATCTCTTGCCCCTGTAATTACTATTCAGGATGATTAGTTATGGAAAAAATCATTGATCTATCAAAAACTCCTTCTAGCAAGATTGATTTTAGGGAGGGATTGCAGAATTACATGACCGAGGTCTTGGGTGAATTTTGCAAGGAAAATGATCTTGAGCTTATGTGTGCTGATGATATTTTGCACACTCATACTCTTACAGAAGATCAAAGATCTTGGCTTAATGCCTATATCAAAATGTGGGACAGTTTGCAGGATATAAGGGTATGAAAATTCTCATTTCTTGTGAATATTCTGGAAGAGTTAGAGACGCCTGTTCAAAACTAGGTCACGACGTTACCAGTTGTGACCTACTTCCTTGTGAGGGAGATCCAAAAGGAAAGCATTATCAGGGAGATGTAGAGGATATTATTTCTGATAATTGGGATATGTTAATTGCCTTTTGTCCTTGTACCTATTTAGCAGTAAGTGGTGCTAGATGGTGGGCAGGTAGGCAGAAAGAACAGGAAGAGGCTTTGGCTTTTGTGCGTATGCATCTTGAAGCTGATATTCCAAAAATTGCCTTAGAAAATCCTATCGGGAAAATTAGTTCTGCTATTAGAAAACCTGATCAAATAATCCAGCCGTGGATGTTTGGTCATGGTGAAGTTAAGTCAACCTGCTTATGGTTAAAAAATTTACCTAGGTTAGTGCCTACGAAAATCGTTGATGGTAGGGAACCAAGGATTCATTTAATGGCTCCTTCTCCTACTAGGCAAAAAGATAGGTCACTGACTTATCAAGGCATAGCTGATGCTATGGCACAGCAATGGTGTGACCCATTGTTTATTCAACCAACTATCTTTAATTAAAATGTCTGATTTTAGTAAACCTCATGTATCTTGCAGGGTTCCTCAAGCCACGATAGATAAGCTGAAAGCTATGGCAGATGGTAAGTGGAGCAATGATTGTCCTTCTTGTGGAAGACCTTGGGACTTGAAGGGACTCGCAAAGCAAGAGCCAAAAAGACATTCTGTTTTGGCTGCTGAGATATTGGTAAAAGGAGTGGACGATCTCTACGACAAAATGTGTGTTGGAGAATAGGAGACTCGCTTTGACGTAAAGACTCGGAGACTCGGAGACTCGCTATCACGTAAAAAGACTCGGAGACTCGCGAGCGCGGAGACTCGCTGGCTTTCACATATAGGCGCACATACATACGCGCACACGTGTGTATAGAAAATATTTTTATTTCTGAGACCAGCCGAGTGTTGGTCTCTTTTTTTTTTGCGTTTCAAAATTCCCAGGACGGCTACCTCCATTCGTTAATGAGTGCTCTAATAGCACTCCCGCTTCGGCAATGAGTGCTCTAACAGCTCTCCTGATTCGACAATTTTCCAGGTAGTAGGTAATTTTTATTTTTGCGCCTAATAGCTACTAGGTAGTAGTTAATATTTTTCTTGATTTGTATTTATTACTAAGTGTTAAGTAGTGCTGTGCAGGTTACAGGTTTTAAGGCAAGAATGTACTCAGTTGTTTCTTTTTTTATGTCTAAAACAAATAGATCCAAACATACTAAGGCTGATATTGCCTTATGTTTAGGTGAAAGAATAGGCGAATTTATTGAGCCTAATCAAATAAGAATTAGAGGTAACTGGCTTTTTTATAATGCTGAATATTTAGATGGTAAAGAAGTTGATTGTTATTTTGCTAAGAATGCTAGATATGACTCAGGATGTTTATGCATGGAGCCTTGGGACTCAGTAAAATTCGAAGATTCTCCATTTATTCCTAAGAATGATGAAAAGGTTAAAAAAGCATTAGAACAGTTAGATAAAGGGTATTCAGAATATTTAAAGGATTGCTCATGATAACTACATCTAGCCCATACAAAGATGTTACTAACCAACTAAGAAGCATGTACCCTTTTCAACTAAATGTCCTACCTGCCTATGGTAGGGATTACAAGAACAAAGATCAAATTATCAGCGACTATAAGGACAATAAAGACTTTAAAGTCTCAGATATCTCTAACAAGGGATATATAAATAAAACTGATTGTTTGCGTATGGGAATCGCTTGTCTGATTATTAGATACGCTAATAATCGCAAAGTGGCTTCAATCAATGTTATTAAAGATAGGATGAATTAAATATGAAACTAACTAAAAAACAAATGGATCTAGTAGTTCAAGATCTTGTCTTAGATGTTATGCATTTTCAATTATTTGAAAAAAGAACCAATTTAAATTTAAAAGGTTTAAGTTTTTCAGATAAAAGAAAAATTTTTAATTCTCTTTATCACACTTGTAAGGTTATTTAGTCATGTATAAAACTAAACTCACAGTAGGAACTTCTAACAGTAAATTAACTACTGAAAAGAAGAATAAAGACTTTAACACTACGTCGACTAGCTTTGAGTCATGCACTGCGGCCTGTCCACAGTTTAAGACTTGTTATGGTAAAAGTGGTTACACTGCAATTCATGAAAAAAAGATAAGCAATGGTGAACGTGGTTATGATGTACAAGGTCTTATTAAAGATATAGAAAAGTTAAAGCCTAATACTACTCTAAGACTAAATATAGTAGGTGATTTGCCTAGCGTTAGTTATAAGAATAAGGAAAGAAAAATATCTATTGATTCAATGACTAAAATTTATCATGCATGTAAGACTAATAATATTAAAACTTATACTTATACTCACTTACATTGTGATCCTTACGGACATAAAGAACATAACTTAGAAGTTGTTAAGTTATTTAGTGAGGACAATTTTAATATTAATATTTCAACTGAAAAACCTATTGATGCATCCAAATATTTTAGAGATGGTTATGACGTCGTAATGACTAATACTAAGATCTTTAATTTTGCAGTAGATCAAATTAAAAAAGGCAATAAGCCTACCTTAGTTAATAAGTACGGTACTATTGATATTTTTCCATGCGATGCACAATACAAACCAAATACCGCTTGCGATACCTGCAAGAAGTGTATTAAGCACAATAGAAGTGAAATAGTTATATTTAAACAGCATTAAAGACTTGCGAGCTTAGAGACTCGCGGGCTTTTTCACACGATCAAATTTATTCTTTTTATCAATCATGGAAAAATTAAATCAAGAAACAAGAAAGAAATTTTTACATCGTTTAAAAATTTTAAATTATTTAGGTGATGCATCAATCGATTATTCCTATTTAAAACTTAGTGATGCAGAATTAATGGAATCCTATAGTTGGGTATTGTCTCCTAAGTGGGATGAAAGTTTAGATTTTATTGAATGTTAATAAGTGTTAAGCAGTGCTTTTTTAGTGCTTAGATTTTAGCTATCTATTAAATAGTTATTTTTTATTTTTCAATGGTCAGCCTCTACAATCAACAAAGCAAGAAAATCTACTTGGCGGTTGAAACTATGCCAAATAAAAATAATAAAAGCTGTAAAGTGGTAGAACTTCCAAAGCTATCTAGTACTAAAGAGATTGTTAAAAGATGTTACTTCGAACTGTAAGAGTGCTCTTATCATGTATCTTTAATTTATTAACCCTTTATCATTATTCTTTAAATGGCTTACATTACACAGACTGAAAAGAAGGAACTAGCACCCAACATTAAAAAAGTTCTTAAGTCTTACGGGATGAAGGGAACCATTGGTATTAATCATCATTCAACCCTAGTCGTCAACCTTAAAGAAGGTAATCTGGACTTAATAGGAGCTGCAAACAAGCTTAATCGGATCTATGCTGAGAGATATTCCAGACCCTATTCTGGAGATATTGAGGGCTATTTTCAAGCTAACCCTTATAGAGATTCTGCCGATTATAAAAGGATCGATCCTGAAATAGCTTCTTTTTATAAGGATCTTATAGAAGCTATGAAGGGTTTAAAATGGTTTAACAAATCGGA
>Ga0208158_1000794_pt1 | contig 10672 bp, 26 predicted proteins | sample 8_EtaG_FD_184081 | JGI IMG/M metagenome (GOLD analysis project Ga0208158, IMG submission 184081) | Marine viral communities from the Subarctic Pacific Ocean - 8_ETSP_OMZ_AT15162 metaG (SPAdes) (version 2) | ecosystem: Environmental > Aquatic > Marine > Oceanic | place: Pacific Ocean | collected...
GTTTTTCTTTTTAATGGCTCTTTTGGCAATATCTGAAAAGACTACAGTTTTTCCTGCTCCTGTAGGCAAGACAAGTAAAGGAGCCTTGGCCCCTTTAGCCAAGGCCAGACGAGTCATATTAATTGCTTCATATTGATAATTCCTTAATTGCATTTTTAAGACCCAATGTAGTCAGCGACATCAGGCCCATAAATATTGAAATCAGGGAAAGGCTCGCTACTTGATAAAACATAATCAAGATGCTTGTATCCAGAGTCACACAAGAAGACCTGACCTTCTTCAATATCCCACTCTTCAGTAACTTCTTTTTCAAAATGTTTTTCTAACTCTTCAATTGTTAATTGTTTTTCTGAGCAAATAGCAATTGAAGCAGGGAAGAAACTGTCTTCATCGTCAGGAGAGTGATCAGGAGAACGCTGAACACCAATAATCAAGTAATAATTCATTGCATAAGGTTGTCTCTTACGACATAACGTTATATGATTAGACAAGAAATGACAACTTTATGAACATTATTGACTATCACAGGAGGAAGGAGATTTCGAGCACCAATATCAGGGAAGCTTTGAAAAGTGGGATGCATTTTGTAGATGGAATCATCGGACCGCCAAGATCAAGCAGCCCAGGGATGGAGACAGGATCTGCTGTTCATGCTTTTCTTGGTGAGCCTGATGTATTTGCCGAGGAATTTGTATTCAGGCCAAAAGGGTTGAATCTTTCTACGAAGGATGGCAGAGCTTTTAAAAAAGAAAATGAGGGAAAGACTCTTTTAGCTTATGACTTTGAAAATGATCTACAAAAAATTCAAAATAATCTAAGGAAGTCTCCTGCTGCTGATTTTTACAATGTAAGTGGCAAGGCTAATGCCGATATCGAAAAAGATTTCTTTTGGGAGATAGCTGGCAGCAATAGGGGTGGAAAATGTCGTCCTGATTGGATCAGTAAAGATCGGAAAACCCTTGTTGATCTAAAAACTACTCAGCATGCTGACAAGTCCTCTTTCCAAAGATCACTTATTACTTATGGCTATCACATCCAAGCAGCTTGGTATATGTGGGGCATTGAGCAGGCTACTGGAATAAAACCAGAGGAATTTATCTTTGTGGTTATTGAAAAGAACCGTCCTTTTGGAATTGGAGTTTATAGGGCAGACCACGAAATGTTGGGATTAGGTTCTGCTGAATGTAAGAAGGCTATTGAATTAATCAATCGTTGGGAGAAAGAGGACTCTTTTCCTGATTATTGCAGTGAAATAGAAACGATCACTCTTCCACCTTGGATGAGACTGAAGAGTGATAAACAACACGTCACCCCTCAGAACTATCACGAAATTGAGTTGTACTAATGACTGAAGAACAAAAACAAGCAAAGGTTTTCCTTTATTTCCTCTTACTTGCTGAGCAAGAGCACCTGAATACTTTGGAAGAGGTCTGCCGAAGATCTCCTGCAAAAAAGCTCCAGTACAAAGAGAGAATCAAAAAACTTAAGGAAAGAATGTTACCTAAACAGGCTTTCTTCAATAGAGACATGGAGAAGGAAACAGATAAACCTGTGCCTCTCGACTTCCTAGATCAAAACTTATCCTCGCTATGACTGACCCAGAAGTTCTAAACACTTTCAAATCCGCCGAAGAACATGGCGGTTCTTTTCTGGCCCATTTAGCCCGCGCTGGAATAGCAGCCGACCCAGTGAATAGGGCATTAATTCTTAGAACATGGCCAATGATTTATCAAACCTATGGTCCAGGATCAGCTTTACATAAGAAAAACTTATGACTCCTAATAATCATCAACCTAATAACCGTATCCGAATTGATCGGAAGACAGGTCAGGTGAAAGTTGCAAGAGATGGTCGCTGGATCATCATTAAGGATTCAAAAGATCCACCTAAGAAAACTTTCTTTCAAAAACTTAAAAAATTTATTGGTATTAATTAGTGACTGAATCAGCTTTAACAACTAGCCCTGAGTCCTCTGTCTATAAGAACGAATCGTCTTTTGAACTACATCAAAGGATGGCAAAGTCTTTAGCACAAAGCACTTTAGTTCCTGCCCAATACCAAGGGCAACAGGGCTTTTCTAATTGCCTAGTTGCATTAGAAACAGCAAATCGCATGAACATGAGTCCTTTGGTGGTCATGCAGAACTTGAACATAATCAAAGGGAAGCCTTCTTGGTCTGCACAATTTGTAATTGCTGTAATTACTGGCTGTGGCAGATTCGACGATTTCGATTACGAAGTTACTGGGGAAGGAGATAGTTTGTCTTGCAGGTGTGTCGCTGTAAGAAAGAAGGACAAAAAAACTATTTATGGTTCTTCTGTAAGTCTGAAAATGGCTAAAAGTGAAGGATGGACGAGTAACAGAAAGTGGTCGTCCATGCCTGAGCACATGCTTAGGTATAGAGCTGCAACCTTTTTCGGGAGACAACATGTGGCTGATCTTTTGTTAGGTGTTCAGACTGAGGATGAAATTATCGACATTCAACCTGTCGATATAACCCCAGACCCTAAAGAGAAAGTTCCTATTGGGAACATCAATCTTAAAACTCCAAACACGCCACATGAGGCGGCCATCTCAATCCCGCAGGAGGAACCTGATGACTTCGGATTCTAAATTTCTAACTGATGTTCAATTAGCCGAACGATGGCATTTGAGCCGCAAAAGTTTAATTAAATGGAGGGGTGATGGGAAAGGGCCAGCCTTCACAAAGGTCGGAGGCCGAGTGCTCTACAAAATGGCCGATGTAGAGCAATTTGAAGAGGCCAATCGTAAAACTACTGATTCTTAACTATGTCATTTTCTTTTAACGGAAGTTTATTCAAAAACGAAGATTGCGATGCAAGCCGTAATCAGCCTAATTTCACAGGCGTTGCAAGTATTCGTCAAGAACAGATTGGGGAACTTATCTCTTATTTGATGGATTGTAAATGTGCTCACAACGAGTATGACGGAGATCACATTCCTTTAAGGATGAGTGGTTGGGCAAAAGTTTCCAAGAATGGTAAAAAATTCATGTCTTTATCATTCCAACCAGATCAGAAGGTTCTTGACACAAAGAAGCAGGTTAAGACAGAGACATCATCTGTTAAGAGCACTTCTCAAGCGATGGACGAAGGAGATCTCTTCTAGTTATGGCAACTCGAACGAACAAAGTCGGCCAACGGTTTAATGTCGGGGAACGTGTCTGTAAACGCTACAGACTTGGAGACACCAGGACAATCCCTCCAAGAAGAGGTGCTGTGAAAGAGGTCGTTGAGGAGATGAAAAAGGTGAGAAACAGAGCACCATTCCCGACATATTCGTACCAAATTTTATGGGACGGTTCTAGGTCACTTTCTTTACATGCTCAACAGGCATTAAGATCATTAGAAAATAATGACTAAAAGACAACGTGTCATTGCGGAGGAGGAGACGCCTTATGCTCACCTCCTTCGCCCTCGCGAAGATAGCGAAGAAATCAAACGTGCTATTGCACGAATTGATGAACTTAAGTTCTGGGTAGAGAAACGCAGGGAGCAATTATGACTTTCTACAACACAATTGAAGAGACGGGTGAAGAACTTGCCGAGTCTTATGCAAAAGCTAAGACACAAGAAGAGGCCATTCTTCACTGTTTTAATTCCTGCGACGAACCTCTTAGCCCTTCTATGATTCTCGCTCGTTCTGGACTTAAGTGTCCGATTACTTCGATAAGAAGAGCAATGACAAATTTATCTAATAATGGAAAACTCGAAAAAACAACAGAATATACCTTGGGAAATTATGGTAAACGAGAACACCTTTGGTCATTACCAATACGACAAAACGTAAACCTTTAGAGATACTTGGAGGCAAGAAGGGACAGTAAGAGGTATATTAAAGACAAGCCAAAAGGCTTTTATCTTTATCTCTAATTTTTATGCCTACTACGGCAACCAAAAAGAAAGCTTCTCCTATTGAAGCTATAAATATTACTCCCCCTGATTTCCAAACTTTATTTATCAAGATCAGAGGAGAAACTCCCCTCGTTATGAATCGTTTCTCTCAGAAAGCACTAGAGGAAATGAGGGCAACACAAGAGGCTGGCAGCACAGCGCGAAGTAAGAAAAATCGCGAAGCTAAAGATTTTAACGCCTTATTTGAAGGCGCAAAGCATGTCAGCGAAGAAGGCTGGGAAGGTATTCATGCCGCTGCCTTTAGAGACGGAGCAATTAGTGCTTGTCGTGCAGTTGGTTTCAAGATGACTCACGCAAAACTTGCCTTCATGGTCTTAGAAGATGGTCTTGACAGAGTCGATCATGCTCCATTAGTCAGGCTGACTGAAGGAGTTGCTATTCCTTGGACTGCTCCTGTAAGGAATGCCACTGGCGTATGTGATTTACGTTGTAGACCTATGTATAAAACGTGGGCTGCAAATCTAAGAATCCGCTATGACGCAGGAATGCTAACTGCCTCTGATATCACCAACTTAGTTTCAAGAGTTGGGAAGCAGGTGGGGATTGGCGAAGGACGACCAGACTCAAAAAATAGTGCTGGCTTAGGTTATGGCTTATTCGAGATAGTCAATGACTAACAGTTTATTGGCATGGCAGGCTTGGCGGGGAGTGTCCCGATGAGGTCTGGAGTGATGCGGAATGCTCAGGTGAGGAAGGTAAGACAACGCAGGCGAGGACAGGCGGGGGGCGCATCGTATGAAGCGGTATGACGAGTCGCGGGAAGGTATTGCAGGCACGGATGGGCGAGGATTGACGAGGCGCGGAGTGATAAGGCATTGCAGGCATGGACCACGTGGAGGGTCGCGTTACGGAGGGGCTTGTCGAGGTCACGCAGGCGTGGTTGGGTTCGGCGCGGTGCGGAGGGGATGGTTCGGCAAGGTATGGCGGGATTTAACTCCCGTCTACCTTTTTTTAAAATTCTTTTTTTTTACTAATGACTAATTATTGTTTTCGCAAGTCTCCACATTCGTTTTATACAAACAATGTTGAAGCACAAGACGCAGGTGAAGAACTTGAACGTATTAATGAAAAATACGGTCAAACTACTGCATCAAATGTTGTAAGTGAATCAAGACCAGAAGAAGCTGTTTTACATGAAGCTTTTGAATGGGATGATGAGGTCGCAGCAGAAAAACATCGTGAAACACAAGCACGTTCTTTGATAAAGACAGTCAGGATAATTACTCCTGATGGGGACGAGCCAGCTTTCATTAATGTCAAAGTCGTAAAAGGGTATCTTCCAGCTCGCGAAGTTGCATCCAAGCCAGAGCTATTGAAATCTGCAAAAGACGCAGCGGTAAAAAGGCTATGGGAAGCAGAAAACCACTTGGCAGAATTAGATCGACTTACAGAACACAAAGATGTCGCTGTAAAAAAAGCCAGGAACTATGTCAATAAGGGGAGAAAACTCCTTTCAAGTAAGAAAAAATGACTAAAATCACTAAAAAACAATGATCCAGCCTCTCTGCATTAGCACCATTATCAGTGCAATCTCAGTAGTAGCCTTCAAGAAACTGATTCGCAAAGAAGTCAGTGGTCAAAAGGTACTGAAGACAAGGCGTTTAGACCCGTCTTAGGTACACTAAAATTGAATTATCTTTATCCATGTCGCTTACCTTTGATAGCAGGAGTATCAAGAGGGTTGTGCTGCTAGATCATATCGATGGTCTAAGCCCTCCAGAAATACAGCTCCTAAGAGAAGAACTTATAGCAGCAATCGAATCAATGGAGTCCAACTTAGGAACCATTGCTTATGAGAGGCACATTTCAGGGACTGAGAAAGATCGTGATTGGCAAATCAGAATCAGACGAAAGCAAGAAGTATGTCGTGTATTTCTTGACAAGATAAAAACTGTATTTGACGGTAATGATCAGAATCTTTTCAGGGAAACTTTCAATAAACATTTTCGATGGCTTTTGCTAGAGATTATCTCTGAGGAGAAATACGAAAAGATCAAGCAACAAGCAAAAGACCTTACTCTCGAAGAACTGTTGTGAAAAGTAAATTAAAAACCATTGCATATCCCAACATCGGAGATGGTATCAGCCATCCCTATAAGGGAAACAAAAGTAGATTCTTCAAACTTCTCGTAAGAGATGGAAGCTTCTCACTTATGAGGGTAGAATTATTAGCCGAGTCAGAGGCAGATGCTCTCAAATATGGCAGAGCCAGATGGCCCGATTCGGCAGTAGAACTAGCCAAATAAATCGTACTTGTATTCACCTTTAATCGCCTCAATGGGAAATTGTGGCGTCCAACCTATCTACTATGGAACAGAAACTTACTTCAGACCTTGGTACTTCAACGGACAAACTGTCCTCTGGGGATCTTTGCAAAGCACTTGGACTGGAGCTGAAGATGCAGCTCAAGCCCTACGAGATCGAGAATGGTCAGTCTAAGTTCATGGACTTTCTTTACGACTTATTTGATCGTGATAATGCCAGAGACGGACTGAGAGGAACTTATACAGGACTTTGGAATCAATTTGAACAATTGCGAGTCTTTGACGAATCTCTGCCTGAGATGATCCGTACAAAATTTATTATCGATAATCACCTCAATGAAGTGTCCTAATTGCGGTGTCACCAACCAATCAGTCCTAGAAGTAAGAGGAACTGAAGATGGTTTTGTTAATAGAAGGAGAAGATCTTGCCATAATTGTGGCTATAGATTTACTACTTTTGAAAGAATAGAACCAAAGAAAACCCATAAAAAGATCTCTCTCGAACAAAAAAAGGTCATAGAAAAGAGAAGAGACTATTTCGTTTCAGAAGATCTTGCCGAACTTTTTGGCTGTCATATTTCAACAATTCGATCTATCAAACGAGGTGATTATTGTGCCTGAGAATCCATCAGAAAACGAAGGTAAAGTCGTACAGTGCGGTAGATACCTTTTTAAAATCAGAGCTGGGCGAAGACTTTGGTTGCAAGTCCCGCCTGAAAAATATCTCCGCGAAAATAAAGAAAACTAACCTTGCCTTCTTTACGCTATCACTCTGGTCGGATGGTTCTCTACGAAGAGAATGAGTCCGATTGGAGAGTAAAGATAAAAACTAAAGAGGGAAAATTAGACTTACCTTTATCTGCTAAGGAACTAGAGCCTGCTGTCTTAGAGGCTGAATATTTATATGCTGATGCCAGATCTATCTGTCAAAAGCAACCCAGGTGCATCGGATGTATTCACTGGTTGCTAGTTAAGGCTGAATGTGGCTTAGGTTTACCAGAGGGAAGGTCCACTGGTGGTGAATGGGCAAAAGACTGTGCTTGTTATTGGCCTATAGCTGACTGACGATCTAAATATTCTGTGTAGGCTTTGCCTTGATTGATTATTTTCTTTAAACGATAATTCTCTCTAGCAAGCCCACTAAAGAGATCAGAGGCATCATCGTTAGCACACTGACCCAGAGCCAGTCTTAGGTTAAGTTCTATTAGAAGATCCTCTTCCAAAGTCAACTCAGCCTCTAACCAATCCTTATTAACTTCTTGCTTAATATTTCTTTTAAACCAATTCATTTAATTGCTGAATAGACTTTATTGACAGAATAAACCTCTTGGGGTGATGGGGAATTTCAAGAGGCTTATCTGTTTCCAATCAGAAAAGCGGGATCATGCCTTTCCATATTAATCGTAACTTTAATAATTAAAGAAGCAAACCAGTACGCAAGTCTCTCTTACCACCAATAGTCCAAGTCTCATACCACCCAGATTCTTTCTCTAGTATCTCTGGTGCAAGCTTGGCTATTTCACAATGAAGTTCTGAAACTGCCGCGAGCATATAGGGATCGTTACGATCAAAAGCCTCAAAGAAATCCCTTAGATCGAGATTAGTCATCAGCTTCTAGTTCATCGGCTCTTTCTAATAAATTTGCATAAGAGCCATTGAGCTTATGAGTCCTATGGTGACGACCATCTAGGACATAAAGACGTTCCAGCCTAAGCATTCGGTCACGTTGTTCTGTCCAGTCGGAACCTAAGACTGTTTCCATTGCTCTGTTTATCACTGAAGTTTTTGCGTCTTACCTGGGAAGAGTCTATCTTCAACAAAGACAACTGCCTGATCATCTAAAGAATTGTTTGTTTGTTTAGCTGCTGCTTTCAGAATAGACAGAATAAAACGTTTACCTTGCTCGCTTTGCAAGAAGGAATAAAGCAAAGGCTTGAAAATTTTCAGGATCTTTTTCATCATCTACTCCTTAATAAGTTGAGAGCAACCTGAAAGGGGGTGACCGATTGCTCTCAGAAATTGCATACAGAGGTCTGGTGTAAGCTAAGCCAGATGAAGTAAGCACTAATATCCTAGTCCTTTATAGATTCCTGCGCCATTCTCGTTTACGTGGCTGGTTTTCTAATAGCACCGCGACCTGTTTTTCGAGCTTATTTAAACGAGCAAATATCTCTCTGGTGTCTTTACTTTTGCGACTGGCAATTGTACTAAAGGTCATCATCATCATTGAAAAAACGGCTCCAACGATTGCAGCAATAATCTCAGTCATCTAGATTGTCGAAGTATTGCATTTATTTTATGGCAGAACCCAAGCCACCAGCAAAAACACAAGAAAAGAAGCCTGAAGCGAAAGCAGTTGTAAAACAAATCCAAGAAGATCAGCCTGAATACCAAGAGAAGATAATGTTCCTTGTCTCTACAACCGCACAAGGGGCCATTTTATTTTGGTGTATTTGCGTGTTGTCTCTTGGATACATAAAATTGCCAACAAGCATGTTTGGCGTTGAGATCCCAGACCAGCCAAGAATCGATTCGACATTTGCGGCGGGTTTACTTGGGAATATTCTCGCAGGTTGGGGCATCAGTGTAGGTTCTAATAATGGAAGTAAAAAGAAGAAGAAAGAAGAGCAAGCTCTAGGGAGTAATATTCCAGGCCAGCAGACTATTGTGATCAAACAACCTATAGAATTAATAGCAAAGACTCCTGAAACCTACCGAGTCGATCCAATCACGGGTAAGCCAATAGACCCGATCACTGGACAATTAACTAAATGAAACGATTAATCCCATTCATTTTCCTGCTATCAAGTCCTGTTTACGCAGATCTTTCGCATAGCATCACGACCAGTACTCAGCTCACTGTGAATGGTGCTTACACAGATTCTTCCAGAATAGGTTCAACTTATGCAGTCTCAGGTTCCAATATCAAAGTTGCTACTGATGCTCACTTTGGCAAATTAACTGCTGGTACTGCCACAACGGCAGCGACACTTGATGTTGGCTCGTACGATCAAAATGTTGTTGGATCGGCCTTCAGTTTTTCTGAAACATGGACTCAAGGTGACGCCACCGCTGCAATAGGAGCTGGAGTTGATGTCACTTCTGGAGTCGTAGCAGACATGCCAGCTTATGGAGAAGTTTTAACGATGTCTGGGGGTGTCGCAGGAAATTTGGCTGGAACAGCTCTTAGTTCTGGAATTGTGACTGTAGTGGCGGGAGGAGCTGGAACTTCAGCAATTGGATCGGTAGTTACAAACCTAACAATCAAGTGATGAAGAGGCTTCTGCCACTATTATTCCTTTACTTTTCCCCCGCTTATGCTGTCCCCGTCGTACCAAACTTCACGTCTGGAACCATGTCCTCCACTACGAGGACTACCTCTAATGTTACTGAAAATATTGTCAGCACTGACTATAACTCTGGGTACACTCATACGATTAACGGAACGGGTATATCGATTGATGGTGCGACTATTTCCGCGCCCACGACGACAACTTCCCAAGTAATCGATGGAGTTACATATACATGGACAGGAGCAGATTTAAACAACAGACCAAACGTCACGATCACAACCCCAGGTCAAGGGTTTCAATATGTAGAAAGTTACATTGGCCCTGGGCTTTCAAACCGAACAGTTATTCAAAGAACATCAGTTATAGAAAGCGTTACAGAAACTACTTCAGTATTCTCACAATAATTAGCTGTATATTATCCCCTAAAGTATTAGCAAATACCTCCCAAACCGCTGCTCCTGTAGCCAATTCCAGTGGTTCGGTTACGAACATGGCTATACAATCATTGAATGGTAATCTAATACAAAACCAGTATGGGGGTAATATAGTTTGCCAAGGCCCGATGTTAACTTTCTCTCCATTTGTTACTGACTCACATTCATTTAGTACACCTAGAGAATATTGGTACGAAGCTCCTATCTATGATGACGATGGAAACATTAGTCACTATCAAAATACAAGAACAGGTCAGAAGGACAATATGTCTTTGAACTTCGGGTTCTCGATGACCTTCAGCGTTCCACTAGATCAATCCCTCCAAAGACGATGTAAGAAGGCTATTGATACTCAATTGGCACGTACTAATCAAATGTTGCTTGACTCTCAATTGTCCTGGCACATAGCAAGAATTAAAGAATGTGGACAGCTAAAGCAGAGTGGAATTGCCTTAGCAAAATCGAGTCCATATTTTAAACTTTGTGAAGATGTAATAGTAACCAGCAAACCAAATCTCCCTCACACGCACAAAATAATCAACAAATCCAAGTGATAATGGCGTAGCGAGTTCCAGAAGTTACAGGCAATATCTCATGGGGATACATGAAATTAGAGGGGAACATAATGACATCGCCTTTCCCTAAGTCGAACTTAAGTTTCTTATCGAAAAAAGAAAATCCTCCACCTTCATATTCATCATTCAAAGAGATAGAGCAACTTAGCTCTCTAGGGCTTCTCCCAGAAG
>Ga0208158_1000798_pt1 | contig 10649 bp, 23 predicted proteins | sample 8_EtaG_FD_184081 | JGI IMG/M metagenome (GOLD analysis project Ga0208158, IMG submission 184081) | Marine viral communities from the Subarctic Pacific Ocean - 8_ETSP_OMZ_AT15162 metaG (SPAdes) (version 2) | ecosystem: Environmental > Aquatic > Marine > Oceanic | place: Pacific Ocean | collected...
CGAATACCTGTATATATTCCAACAGCTTGTAAGTTAGGATTTTTACGAAGAGCTAGTTCAACATCAGCAGGGCCAAAGTCCCTATCCCAACTATCTTCTAATGGATTTTTACCTGTAGCCTTACGGCCTGAAACCATAGTTGCGTTCTTCTTATATATTGGAGCGTAAACAAGCCCTTCAACTAAGAAATTTGCAAGATTTAAGTTTGACATCTACAATGAATTACAAGAACATTTTGCACCCCTGACCATTAATTTGGTTGGGGGTGTTTTTTAGCATAGCTTAGATGACACATCACTAAGCCCGTGTTAGGATAATCACGTACAAAAATTAATTTGTACAGCTAACAGCCAGTTTAACTTTAAACTTACTAACTGTAAAAAACAACATGAAATTTTCAGCAACAGCCGAAAAAGAGTATCAAAAATCTCTTGATGCTCCAGAAGGAGGATCAGGTAATGATCGTTACTTTCGACCTAATCAAATTGAAAACAATGAGGAGGTTGAATTTATATTTATAGATGAAGATCCTCTTGAGTATTGGCAAGTATTTGGTGAATCAATTGACGATGGAAGCAAAAGGCCATTCAGGTTTCCATTGGTTGATGAAAATCCTCCAAGTGATGAAGACATTCATCAAGAAATGGGTGGTACTTTCAGGAGAACAAAGTGCTTATATGACAATGCCAAGCAGGGATTAAAGGCCAATATCTCTGATAGTCCAGCCGTACATTGTTATGTTTGGCCTATATATAATATTGAAAAAAAGACCATTCAAATATTTGAAGTTAGCCAGCCAAGTATCTTCAAACAAATTAAAAGAGAAACAGGTCTAAAAAAATATCGTAAAGGTATTGGACTAACTTCTGATTTTAGTTGCACTTTACATAAAGTTGTAGATGGAGTAACTAAATACACATTCAACATCATGGATCGTGAAGAAGGATTTAATGTTGCTCTTGTAGAAGAAGAGTGGGAACAGTTGGAAGATAACGGATTTGATATAACTGTATTAATTGGTAACGGAGATCCATTCAATCCTGAAGGAGACTCCTAGATTTGTAGTGGGTTTACTGACTTAGGTTCTGATATTCCTGAGAAAAATTAACTGCTCGTTTCTTAACGATCAACATTTACGGCAGAGGTGTTTTCGAGTCTCGACCACTCGGATCAAAGGAAACAGTAAAGAGTTGTGTAGTGCAGTAGGGAAGCCGCTTCATAATGTTCTCTACAAGTTAATTTCACAGTAAACCCACTATTTTTCCATTCACTATGACTTATTTCACTGCGGCTACTGCTAGTAATCCAAGACCAGTACCAAAGCTTCATTTATTTTGGGTTTGCGAACCAAAGAAACAAGGAGTCAAGATAAGAGCTTGGGGTGTTAGCAAGGAAGAAGCCTTTAATAAAATCAAAACAACGTATCCAACCGCATCTATTCTTTGGAAGAAAGAACTTTAATTTATATCATTCATGAAGCATCAGAAGGTCAAAAAAAGCATCTTGGATCGTGAATTAGCTTAAAAACGCATTTTTTGTGCTTATAATAAAAAAAAGCAATAAAAAATCTCCTTAGGTCTGCAAACCAAAGGAGATAAGTTTTTGCTTAGAGCTACCTAAGTATCGCAACTTCATGGTAGCTCCTAAATTACCTTTATGGAGTTTTTCCAATGGCTTATTCTGCAAATTTCAATACCTCTTATGAGGTGAAAAATTATCCAGAGCTACAACCTCTGATTGAAAAAGCAAAAGAACATTTAGAGTCTGACAAGAAATTTGTAGAGGAGTTGGGGCAAAGCGTTTTTCAAAATACTTTTGACATAAATCATCAGATAAAAAAAGATGTTCAGGCTAAAAAAATAAAGATAGGAGATCTATGTCAAAGTTATAAATATGAGACAACTACACAGCAAATAGACCCTACGTCTGTGAACGATATTTTATTTGGATCGGATGGCTTAATTAGGAAAAAAGGAGGAGGTAGATTTCCTTATCTTATGGAAGATATTGAAGTTGCGACAGTGAAAACAGGATCATTTGATTTTGATGGGCCTATTATTTCTTCTGGAAGAAATAGAGTTCTTGCGTTACAAATTCTTTTACTGGCTGCTGGAGCTAGTGAAGAGCAGGTAAAGGAATGTGAGTTAAGAGTTAACTCGGTAAAAATGAGCAGTCACGAAGAGTTACAACGCAGAATTATTTCAGCTAATACAGGTTCTAGAACATTCAGTAGAGCAGAGATAAGAGAAAGAGAGGGAGCAAAGGGAGGCGTTCTTTTCCTAACTAAAGAAACGATAAAAGAATCAATCTCTTACTCTAAAAATCAAAAAGCTTTTAGTGCAGCTTTAGGAGCTTATTTGAAATTATCAGCAGCAGAGATTGGCAATGATTACTTAACTTCCGCTCAATATTCAACGGCTGGTACTAATTTATGGAATAAACTCTGTAAAGAATTTAAACCTAATAATGGCACGTTTTATTCTTACGTTAAATCAAATGTAAGCCGTTTTTGTTCCATACTTGAGCAGGCTGAGAGTTTATTGCCTTTTGCTATACAAAAAGTAAAAGAAGACTTATCTGCTGGTCAAAAATCAGTAAAACTCTCCAGAGTTCTTTTTGATCCAATATCTAATACATTGAGAACTCAAATAACTTAATTATTATTATTTTACTATAAACAGTAACGTTACAGTATGATTAGCTGTAACGTTACTCTTAATAGTAATTTTTTATGGCATTTAGAATTTCTACGGAAAAACAGCAACAGATAATGAATCTATACAAAGAAGGTAAAAGCATACGTTTTATTGCTCGTAAAACTTCTTCAGGTAATAATACAATCAAAAAAGTAATAACTTTAAACAATTTAGAAAAAGAAGAGTTATCACCAATCGCAAAAAAAATTCACGCTCGACAAAAAAAAGTTGATTTTGCCTTTTTAGAAGCTTTGAAAAATCAAGTACAAAAAGATCAAAGGTATTTATCTAATTTAAATGATCCTGCTACTGGATGTGGTCGTTATGCACTAGCTAAAGCTGCTAAAGAGGCTAATCAGATAAGTGGTTACAGTAAATTGCTTATAGGAGCCATAGACGATACAGAACAGCTTGTAGCCTTATTTAAAGGGCAACGGATAATATTTGATTTCAAGGAGTAACCTCATGACAAAAAAGCCCATTCATGTTATCTTCACTATGGAAAGGTATAACTATTTATGTCATTAGTAATAGATATTAATAGTAAGCCATCTGTAGAAGTAAGACAAGATGCTTTGGCATCATTAAGATCTAGTTCGTTGGAGCGTGATGATTCTGGTGAATTTCGGATATATACAGATGATGAGGGAAATAGTTATTACAGTGTTACTACCATTCTAAGTAATACGGAACCCGAAGCTAAAAGACGAGCCTTAGAAAAGTGGAAGTCAAAGCCAGGGAGTGCCGAAGATTTAGAAATTGCCTGTAACAGAGGAACGATTACTCATGAAAATTGCGAATACATCCTCAAGGTTGCATCAAAAATCAACATCAACATTTGCAATGCAAAGAACAATTGGAGAATCTACGATGATGGATTGGCAAGAGGCCCAAAAGCGATTACAAAAAAGTGCATTCAGACTGCGAAAAGTAGACAGTCTAAAGTCCATTGGACAGCTAGAAAATATGCGGCAGTATTGGCCGATTGGATAGAAGAAAACGTAGCGGCCATTCATGCTAGTGAATTTTCCATTCATCATCCAATAGGATTTGCTGGACAGTCGGACGCATTAATTGACTATAAAAAGAATGGAAATTTATGTATATTAGATTTCAAAACAAGTGGATCATCAAAACCAAAACCAGATGCTTGGCTAGATAATTATCGATTGCAATTAAGTTCTTATGCTTGGGGTCTGGAGCAACAAACAGGAATAAAACCAGCAATGGGATTAATAGTAATTGCCAGAGAAAATGGGTATCAAGTTGTAGAACTCAATACCCTAGAACTAGCTGGAGGAAGAATATTATTCGAGGAACGATTGAATCAATTTAAAGCTCAACTTTCCTCATAATCCTGAAATAACCAATCGTCTAATCTTTTTGCATGGATCGCTCCAAGATTAATTTTTTCAGGATAAAGTTTAATTAATTTCATATCACCCATGGTTGGGTGATGTTCATCTTGAATAGACCAATTATCGCAAGGACAAAGTTCTAACCATTTTTCAATAGCTTGTTCAATGTTCATTTAATCATCTCCAAAGTTTTAATAATTTCTTTTTTGATATAAGGAATTTGTTCTTCTTGGTTCGTAGGCAAGAAGACAGTAATTTGTCTATCTGCTAATTCGCAGAGAACATCTAAAACTATTTCTAGTTTGTCTAAGGTGTCATCAGTCATGATTTAAGTTCCATTTTTTGATCGTAAGCTTGTTGCCATCTTTCATCAGCAGATAAAGGTGGTTCAGTAGTATAAAAGTCTTCAATAGCTGCATCAATAGAGGCATCTAACTTATCTATAACAGCTTGTCTTTGCTTTGGATCGTTAAACTGCTCAATCGTACAGGTGTCGTAAACTTCGCAACAGAAGTCAGCTAGTGGATACTGATATATATCCATTTCATCTGGATATTGTTCATCAAAATGAAATAGCCAATCTCCATCAATAGTAAGGTCTTTAGCTTTTGGAACGTCAAAACCAGCACGTTCGGCAAAAGCGATACAGAAATCTTGTGAGATAGTTGAATTAGTCATTGCAAGCCTCAGGATAATTTTCGTAAAAGTCATTAGCAGATTGAACAGCTTGTCTTAGCTGATTGTCAGTTTCAATAATTCTGTGAGCAACAGAGACAACAACAGTACAAAATTCCATTTTTTCATCAAAATCTTTAGCTTCCTCTTTCTTTTTTAATAAATTTTCCATAGCTCTAATAGCTTCCATGCGATCAATAGTAATTTCATTACATTTATCTAAATGAGATGAAGCTTGTTTTTCAAGAGGTGTCATTTTTTTGGATCGTTTTGTCATGTCAAAATGTCAGTTAGGATTTTTGTAGTTTTTTTAGTTTTTGTAAAAGTTCAGTTAATTCCTTAATTCGAGGAATTTTAGAAGGCAAGTCACCTTTATCATCAATGACTTGCTCCATTTCGTTATTAATTTCATCAATTAATTTAGAAGTAGTTTTACCAGTTTTACATTCTCTGGAAGTAGAATCATTTTTCCCAAAATCCCTTTCGTTATATCTAATCCACCTATAAGCAGTTCTTTCAGTAATTGCTGGTATTCTTCTTTCTGGATCGTCTGGATCAACGTCAGAATAATTAGCTAATAATTCATCTTTAATATCTTTCTTTTTAACAGTTTTAACTGTAAAACCGTCTTCATCTACAGCATCGTTATAAATTTCAGAGATAATTGCATTAATCTCGAATTTGTTTGGTTCGTAAAGGTATTTCATTGCGTAAATTCCCAACTGCCAACAGTATTACCGTTCATATCTCTAATACGGCCTTTCATGTTTTCTTGTGGTTCGATATATCCTATATCTTGTAATTTATCTGAAATAGATCCTAAGATCCTACAGATTTCTATACCTGTAAGATCATCATCAAATGCTGCATTATCGCAGTTAATAGAAACATTAAAATCCATTATTCATAGCTCCTAGATACATACTGTTCTTCTTCTAACTGATCAAATATATATTGCCCATTCTCTGAAAGATTTTCATAGCTATGACATAAACTAGGACGGAACTTAAATTTTTCTTCCATACGACATCTTCTTATGTAGTTATTATCAAAACCTGAATAGAATTGAGTAAACCAAAGGTGATAAGCCTCGTAAATGTCGAAACGATCAAAGTACATAATTAAGAAGTTAGTAAAGGTGAATTAGGTTTAATTAGAATTTTGTATTCCCAACAATCACAAGCTAAAACTCCAAATTGTTTAGCATCGTGATAAGTCATAAAATGACTTTCTATATATGCGTTTTCATCACTTGGAACGTCAACAACACTAAAATCAAGATCGTCTTGCCAATGCTCTATAAATAAATTTAATTTACTTTCATCTTCAAGTTCTAAACCTGAATAATCATTATTAACTAAAGAAGAACCCCAAAAATCAGGTAAGAAGAAAGAATGAAATTGCATCAATCAACCTCACTTAATAGGGTTAAAGCTAAATTTTCCCAATATGTTGTTTCGTCATAACCTAAACTTTTTATTTCTTCAGTATAAATTGGAATATGAATACCAATACCCATAAAAAATTCTTTTAAGGCAAAAATAGCTCCATATTTTTCATAGTCATAGCTTTTGGAACGTAAAGCAGTTTCTAATAACCACCTAAAGGACTGAATTTCAGTCCAATTAGGGTCATAATCGTCTTCTTTCTTGATAGCGTCAAGAATGATAGTTTTTAAAGGAGTCATAATTTAACTCCTAGATCTCTAAGCTTAATAGGAGAAAAATGTATTTCTCTTTCTATGCCAAGCATTAGTTGAGGATGTTTTACAGACTCCAATTCAGTTACAGAGAAATAACCTAATTCTGGAAAATCTCCATCAACAAAACCAAAACATTCATTAGTTTTTGGATCGTATTCTGTTACATACCAACTCCAATTGTTCCAAGGACAGAAAAATTTAGCGTAGACAGTAGAATTGTCGCCTTTTCCGTCTTGAGCGTATAAAGGTGGAATTTTTTTCTTGAGTGACTCTGTTAGAAGTTTCATGAATTAATTTGTTAATTGATAATTGTATGATAACCTGTTAAAGACAGAATATCAAGTAAAGTGTCAAAACTTAAGCAATTCATTCATGACCATGGAACCGAAGCCCTAAAGTTGGAGCTGGAACGTAAAAACTCTATGAATGAAAAACCTGAACGCCTTAAACCATTCAACTCTTTTCAAGACATTCAACAAGATGATTGGGATTTTTTATTGAATGATGAATTGAAATTTAAAAATAAATTTTTATACCAAAAATTAATGCTTACAAGATTTTCAATTTTGGAAAAAAATTCTTGAAAAAAAATCAAGCCTAGAAAAATCTAGGCTGGATTGTTTTCATTTCTTTGACGTTCTCACCTTCTAATATTTGAATTAACGTCCACTCAATTTCTTCAAAACTTTTTAAATCTTCATCGTCTACTCTATAAGGAGTATGTTGGACTGTCCAATCTACTCGCCTTTGAACTTCTTCTAATAAGTAGTCTTGCATTTCATCGAAAAAATCAAAATAGCAAACACTGGGTTTGCTATCTAGATAATCGGCAGAATAAATAACTTGATACATTTAATCTGCTCCAATCTGCATAAGAACTAATTTATCTTTGATTCTTTCAGGGATTTCTCTAGGAAAAATATCTGAAAGATAAGGAGCAAAAAACTTACGCCAGAATTTTTTCGTCTTCCTTTTATTGGAAAGATGACGATTAAAAAATCCCGTTGGCGTTCCTCCCCTAATTTCTAAATGGTCAGAATAAAGAACATACATTAACTGTAGAATCTGGAATCTTGTAAACTCCAATTCTGTTCCATTGTCCAAATGCTCAATAATAACTATTTCGCTTTTTGGTTCGTAAACTGTGGAAGTCATTTGATAACTAAAGGAATAAGGTTCTCTATTTCGGATTGATCGACAAGCTCGGCACCTGAACCAAGTTGATCAGGTTTTAAGCCATACTCTAAACACCAATAATTTAATGTTTGAGTGATGTGTTTTTGTGTAGTTGGGCTTGTCGATCCTTTGTAATAGTTTTTGGAACGAATAAACGATCCATCTTCAAGTCTTGCAGCTACTGGTGTCGAATAACTGTAGAGAATTTCTACATCATCCAAAAGCAATAAAGTTTTATTGCTCCCAAGCTGTTTAATTCTGTTTGACATAATGAGAATAAAAAAATTATCCCTAGTGACTAGCTAGGGATTTTTAAGGTTGGGTTAATTCTCCCAACCTTTTAGCTCGCCATTAGAATCAAATTCGTTATGACGTTCTACGATTGCAGCCAACTTCCTATAATTAATAGGGTTTTCTTTTGCAAGCTTTTTTAATGCTTCAGTAAAATTAACCTCTAGAACGTCTTCATACTTTGAAGACTTCCCGATTTGGTATTCCAGCTTTACCCGTAACCACCAAATGTCTAGGTCTTTTTCTTCTTGGCATCTCTGCATTGCTTCAAGACTGCAAGTGTCTTCGTGACCTTGCGTTTTAACTTGAGCTTGATAATCTTTGGTCTCCATAATGAGAAAATAAGAATTTAAAGGACTGTTTTTGTACACGTAGCTAAAGCAACCTCTTAAGGCTAAAAATCGCCTCTCTTGGTGTTTTGCTAGGTGTTCTCAGATTTGGTGACTAGCCAAACCTGAAGACCTGCTATAACTTTTTAGTTGTCGAGGTGCTTCTGTCTTGTAAGTATAAATACTTACTGTGACAGTTAAAGATTGTACTAGGTATTTCTACCCCATAGAATCTTATATATTTATTATAGCATGTCTTAGTAAATTATGCTAGTGACAGACAGGGGAGTAGTAGCAATTCTTTATATTTTTATGTATGGCCCGTACAACTTAAATATATATCCGAGACTAAGTTCTACGTGATTATGATAAGTCTTCTTTAGTTTCGACTTTTATGGATAGTTCAGGAGCTTGGATGCTTACGTGCTCAACACTTTCGCCTATCACCTTACCGATAGAATCTAATACTTGAGCAGCAGTTTGTAATTGCCCTTTGCGTATAGCTTTTTCATAAAGTCTAAGTCTTGCTGCTTGAAGACGAGCCAACATGTGTTCTCTATCTTTTTGCCAATCCTCATCATTCCAAGAATTAACTTGTTTCCAATCATTCCAACCTGTAGCTACTGAAACACCTTCTTTACTTGCATGATCTAGAACAAGTTGCCTAGCTGGTAAACCTTCCAACTGTCTTTTATAAAGCCTTTGTTGTCTAGCCTCCACTACCATTCGAGGACTTTTATTTCCTACAGTTCGCCTAGCTGCTTTCTTTTCTGGAACGGGAGCAGCATCAAAGCTGTTTAGACATGAATCGGTCACGGACGCAACTCAAAATAACGGTATTGATAGAATAATAACCTTTTACAAGCATTTTGGAGTAAGAATAGGGGGTATCCGTCAAAAATCCCCAAAACTAATAACTTATGGCTGTAAAAACTGCACCAGAAATAAACTTAAGGTGGGCGCAAGGAGAAGTATTTAACAATGACAAACGCTTCCGAGTATTAGTAGCAGGACGAAGATTTGGTAAATCATATTTAAGTTGCATTGAACTTCTTCGTGGAGCGATTAGCAAGCCAGGAGAAACATTTTTTTATTGTGCTCCGACATATCGAATGGCAAAAGATATTGCATGGAAAGCATTAAAGAAGTTAGTACCAAAAGTATGGATACAGAGCAAGAATGAGACAGATTTGAGACTCGATCTTGTTAATGGATCGTCAATCGAGCTAAAGGGAACTGAAAACGCAATGGCATTGAGGGGTCGAAGTTTATCAGGTGTTGTATTGGATGAGGCTGCATTTATGGATGCAGAGGTATGGTTTGAAGTTATTAGACCTGCGTTAGCTGATAAACAGGGATGGGCGTTATTTATTAGTACACCAGATGGGACTGCTAGTTGGTTTTATGATTTGTGGTGTTATTGCAAAGAAGATCCTACAGAAGAGTGGAAAAGGTGGTGTTATACAACAATTGAGGGGGGTAACGTACCAAAAGAAGAAGTTGAAGCAGCGAGAGCACAATTAGACGAGAGAACATTTAGGCAAGAATTTGAAGCAAGTTTTGAAAATTTAACTGGTTTAGTTGCAATTAGTTTTGGCGATGACAATATTTCAACGATTGCAGAAGATATAAGTATTGCGCCATTGTTGTTAGGCGTTGACTTTAACGTAGATCCAATGTCAGGAATATGTGCAGTAAAGAAGGACGATACGTTATATGTTTTTGACGAGATTGTGATGACAGGAGGAGCTACAACATGGGATTTTGCCGAAGAGGTTACACGCCGTTATGGAATAGACAGAAGGGTTATAGCTTGTCCTGACCCTACTGGAGGAGCAAGGAAGACTTCTGGTGTTGGAGCGACAGATCACAGCATATTGAGAAGAAGTGGATTTAACGTATCTGCACCAAGAGCACCGTGGAAAATAAGGGATAAGATTACGGCTGTTAATACTGCTTTATATGATGCAAATAGCATCAGAAGAACTTATATTCATCCTCGTTGTAAGGAATTAATAAAGTCATTAAGAACGCTGACTTATGCACCAAACACAGGTTTACCGAATAAAAATCTTGGTGTTGATCACGCTTTTGATGCTTTCGGGTATTTATGTTTACAACAGTTCAATTTGGCAAAACCTGAAACTTTAGGTCAAACTGGGTACAGAATTTACTAAAACCATGCCTCAAGGTAAAGGGAGCTACGGAAGTAAAAAAGGAAGACCAAAGAAGAAAGGTTTATATGCCAATATTGCTGCAAAAAAGAAACGTATTGCGGCTGGTAGTGGAGAAAAGATGAGAAAAGCTGGAGATAAAGGTGCTCCAAGTGCGTCAGATTTTAAAAAAGCAGCAAAAACAGCTAAAAAGAAGAAAAAATGACAGTTACAAGAGGTAAAGAAAAGTTTAGTGGGTATAACAAACC
>Ga0208158_1000799_pt1 | contig 10645 bp, 11 predicted proteins | sample 8_EtaG_FD_184081 | JGI IMG/M metagenome (GOLD analysis project Ga0208158, IMG submission 184081) | Marine viral communities from the Subarctic Pacific Ocean - 8_ETSP_OMZ_AT15162 metaG (SPAdes) (version 2) | ecosystem: Environmental > Aquatic > Marine > Oceanic | place: Pacific Ocean | collected...
GACTATTATTGAGTCAGATAAATTAGTTTTTCAAGATTATGAAATATTAAGTGAACTAACTACCTTTATTCAGAAGAGTAATTCATTTGAAGCAGAAGAAGGATGTAATGATGACCTTGCTATGTGTTTAGTCATCTATGCATGGTTAGTTGCACAGGATTATTTTAAAGAACTCACTGATCAGGATGTAAGAAAAAGATTATATGATGAACAGAAGAATCAAATAGAACAAGATATGGCACCTTTTGGTTTTGTTACTGATGGACTAACTGATGAAGAGAGTTTTGTCGATGCAGAAGGTGATAGATGGCACACAGATGAGTATGGTGACAAAGGTGGGGGTATGAATTACATGTGGGACTACATGTAAACATCCTAAACAATAAATAATTTCAGAAATACTGAGAATTCGGAGACAAAAGCATGGCGACTCCTCAATTATCTCCCGGAGTTTTAACGAGAGAGGTTGACCTTACAGTAGGAAGAGCTGAGAATGTACTGGACAACATCGGCGCGATAGCTGGTCCGTTTAGGATCGGTCCTGTTGATGATCCAATTGATATATCTACAGAAGAAGACCTTGTTAACGTATTCGGTAAGCCGTTATCTACGGATGCACAATACGAATACTGGATGAGTGCAGCATCTTATCTATCCTACGGAGGCGTTTTAAAGGTTTGTCGAACCGATGGAACTAACCTAAACAATGCAAACGCTGGTGTTGGAATAGCATCTACGAGTGCAGGAAATTTAAAGATTAAGAACTATGATGATTACCAGAGTAACTGGTTAACATCAACAGAATTTACCTACGGTGCTAAGAACCCTGGTTCTTGGGCTAATGGATTAAAGGTTTGTGTCATTGATGACTTAGCAGACCAAACTATAGGAATTACAACTACCAGTCCTGGAGACTACGGTGCTCTGGTTGGTAACGGTGTTACTGCAGCATTATCTAATGTTGTTATACCTGGTGCAGGTAGTACTGCTGGATTCAGTGGATACCTAAAGGGTATTATTACTGGTGTATCAACTGACGCAACAAACAGTCTTTCAACAATTGATGTTAAGATTGTTTCTAGAGTCTCTGGTGCAGGAACTGAAACTAAAATCGATTATAAGCAGTATACACAATACGCTTCATTCGATACTGATGATGCTCTTTGGTTCGTTAATAGTTCTGGTATTAATACTGGTGCTCCTAACGCTACTAACACTGCAGTTACAGCAACACCAACAGTTACAGAAGATTGGTATGATAACCAGGTTCTAGGATTAGAGAACTCCACAGTTTATTGGAAGTCTCTTGCTCCAAAACCAGTTTCTAACAATTATGTAACTAAGAGAAAAGGTGAGAACGACGGAATGCATATTGCCGTTGTTGATGACTTTGGTACTATCACTGGTATTCAAGGTGCTATCGTTGAGAAGCACATCGGATTATCTAAAGCAGAAGATGCTATCTCTGCAATAAATTCTCCCCAGAAGATATACTACAAGCAGTATCTCGCAGATTACTCAGACAATATCTATGCAGGATACAACGTATCTGCTGCTAAAGATACTTATTGGGATACAGACCCAATTGCTTCTGGATTCGGAACAGAGTTTACCGCATACACAACTGCCCAAGGTTTATGGGGACAAAAAGCACAGGATTCAACATTCTCTGTGATTGGAAACAAAACCTACAAGTTTGGTGGTGGTGTTGACTACGGTGCAGGAATCCCTGAAGTAGGACAGAACGGTGGCATGACTGCTACTCTAGGTTCACTTAAGACATCTTATGATTTGTTTGCTAACAAAGATGAGATTCAAGTAGATTACCTAATCATGGGTCCTGGTTTAGGTGCCAGAGACTTGTCACAGGCAAAAGCAAATAGTCTAATCACTATTGCTGGACAAAGAAAAGACTGTGTTGCATGTGTTGGTCCTCATAGAGGCGACCTTGTAAATATTACAAACACAACTACACAGACTACAAACCTAATTACATACTTCGCTCCTCTATCATCTTCCTCTTACGGAATCTTCGATAGTGGTTACAAGTATACTTACGACAGATTTAACAACGAATTTAGATACGTTCCAACTAACGGAGACGTTGCTGGACTAATGTGTCGCACAAATATCGTTGCTTATCCTTGGTTCTCACCTGCTGGACAGCAAAGAGGTATTATAAACAATGCAATTAAACTTGCATATAACCCAACCAAGGACCAAAGAGACCAGTTGTATCCTAACAGAATTAACGCTGTTATTACACAACCTGGAACAGGAACACTTCTCTTTGGAGACAAAACCGCTCTTGCATATGCATCAGCGTTTGACAGAATTAACGTCCGTCGTTTATTCCTTACCATCGAGCAAGCACTGCAGAAAGCTGCAGAAGCACAACTCTTTGAGTTAAATGATGAATTAACGAGAGCAAACTTTAGAAACATTGTTGAACCTTATCTGAGAGATATTGAAGCAAAACGTGGACTCTACGGATTCCTAGTTGTTTGCGACACTACAAATAACACTCCTGACATTATTGATAACAATGAGTTTAGAGCAGACATTTACTTGAAACCTGCCAAGTCTATCAACTACGTAACACTTACGTTTGTTGCTACTAGAACTGGAGTAAGTTTCGATGAAGTTGCTGGTCGCGTTTAATCAAAAAATTCATCTAAATAACTACACAGGAGAGTAAACAATTATGGCATCAACTAGAGAAAATAAAACAATCTCTAACTTTAAGGCCGCCCTTATTGGTGGTGGTGCAAGACCGAATCTATTCGAGGTAGAGCTCACAACTCTACCTGCGGGGATTTCTTGGGATGCTGATAGTTTCCGCTATATGGCGAAAGCTGCAACATTACCTGCATCGAACATCGCAAACATCGATGTTCCGTTCAGAGGTCGTATTTTTAAAATCGCAGGTGACAGGACAATCGATCCATGGACAGTAACAATAATAAATGACGAAGGATTTAAGTTAAGAAATGCATTTGAAGAGTGGACGGATTTAATTGCAAAGTTGGATAACAACTTAGGTGCAACTGATCCATCAGCATATATGGTAAATGCTAAGGTGTATCAACTTGGTAGAGGTTCATCTCCAAGTAGTAAGTCTAATACTGGAGAAGCAAACTCAGTTCTTAAAGAGTATGAGTTTGTTGATATCTTCCCAACAGCAGTTGGTGCAATAGATCTATCATACGATTCTACAGATACAATTGAAGAATTTACAGTTGATTTCCAAGTTCAGTCTTACAGTTTCGCTGGGGCTGGCGGTCCAAATGGCTAACTAAATAGTCCTACGGATAAGAAATAAATCATGGCAAAATTATTTGGGTTCTCTATAGAGGACTCCGAATCACTATCTCCTAATGCGGTTTCTCCCATTCCTCCTAATAATGAGGATGGGAGCGATCACTATATGAGTAGTGGTTTTTTTGGTTCTTATGTAGATATTGAAGGCATCTACAGAACTGAATTTGATTTGATTAAAAGATATCGTGAGATGGCACTTCATCCTGAAGCGGATAGTGCTATTGAAGATATTGTAAATGAAGCAATTGTATCAGATACAAATGATACACCAGTAGAGATTGAACTTTCTAACCTTAATGCTAGTGATGGTATTAAGGATAAGATTAGAAAAGAGTTTAGATATCTCTTAGATATAATGGATTTTGATAAGAAAGCCCATGAAATCTATAGGAACTGGTATATTGATGGAAGAATTTATTATCATAAGATAATCGATTTAAAGAAACCCGAAGACGGTATTCAAGAAATGAGATACATTGACGCAATGAAAATGCGTCATGTTAGACAGCAAAAGAAAAAAGAAAGCGATAAGTATAAGATTACAAACAATCCTGGCGATAATCCAATGGATTATGAGTTCCCAGAGATTGAAGAGTATTTTATTTACAACGCAAAAGGTATATACCCTACTGGTAATATTAATGCAAAGGGTGCTAGTCAAGGAGTTAAAATTGCAAAGGATGCAATTACCTATTGTACTTCTGGATTAGTAGATAGAAATAAGGGATCAACTCTTTCATATCTTCATAAAGCAATTAAGTCTATCAATCAACTTAGAATGATTGAGGATAGTCTTGTTATATACAGGTTATCAAGAGCACCAGAAAGAAGAATATTCTACATTGATGTTGGTAATCTACCTAAAGTTAAGGCAGAACAATACCTTCGTGATGTTATGATGAGATATCGTAACAAGTTAGTATACGATGCAAACACTGGTGAGATTCGTGATGACAAGAAGTATATGGCGATGTTGGAAGATTTCTGGTTACCCAGAAGAGAAGGAGGGCGTGGTACTGAAATTTCTACTCTTCCAGGAGGTCAAAACCTTGGAGAAATCACTGATATTGAGTACTTCAAGAAGAAATTGTACCGTTCACTCAATGTTCCACCATCTAGAATGGACGGAGAAGGAGGATTTAACTTAGGTCGTTCATCAGAAATACTAAGAGACGAATTAAAATTCACTAAGTTTGTTGGACGTTTAAGGAAGAGATTCTCTAGAATGTTCCATGATATGTTGAAGACTCAGTTAATTCTAAAGAATATCGTGACCCCAGAAGACTGGGATATCATGAGTGATCATATTCAATATGATTTCTTATACGATAATCACTTCTCTGAGTTAAAAGAAACAGAACTCTTCAACGAAAGAATTAATGTTGCTGCTACTGCAGAACCATATATTGGTAGATATTATTCTCAAGATTATATAAGACGTAGAATTCTTCGTCAGACTGATATTGAGATTAAGGAACAAGATGCATTAATGAAGAAGGAAATTGAGGATGGAATTGTTCCAGACCCAATGGCCCCAGTTGATCCTGAAACAGGAATGCCTTTAGATGCTATGGGTGGTGACCCTAATGCTCCAGTAATGGAACCAGATCTAGAAGGTGAAACTTTAGTCAAAAAAGAATTGCCTAAAGGTGGAGAGATTTAAATGGAATTAGATCAGGACGAAAGAGGAAGAAAATACCTTAAAGCGAATTTCAATGTAAAAGATATTCGTTTAATGTATGATGCTCTTAATCATTTTTATGATAATTGGCCTGGTTCTCCAGCAAGACATCCTTCAGAACATCAACGTTTAGAAGAGATGAAAAATATGTTTTATTCTATGCTAATGGAGTATACATTACACCAGCGATAGTATAATACATAAATATTACAGGTTATTTAATTTATTATTAAAAAAATGGATGATGATTTAATGAACATGATGGTTGCAGACGACGGTGCTGCACAAGTCAGTGATAAGATGAAAGATATCCTTTTTGCTAAATCTGCAGAAAGAGTTGATGCTTATCGTAAAGATGTAGCAAATAGTTTATTTGGCGATTCTCAACCTGAAACTGAAACCGAAGATGAAGTCGAAACAGAAGTAGAAGCGGAAGCAGAAACTGAAGTAGGTGATGAAGTATCTGACGAGGAAGAAAAAGGCGAAGAATAATTTTATAAATAACTAACAATGACCCAAAAAGTATAGCATAATGGCACATAGAGTAGTCGGAACCGGACAATCGATAACGTTTGCGGCAGCTGGAACTGCTGTTACATCGAGTTCTTTTAAAGTACAATCGAATACCGTAAGGTTATGTGCAGTAGGATGTGCAGTTAATGTTGCAATAGGTACTGAACCAGTTGCGTCAAAAACTGATTACTACATTCCTTCAGGGGGAACTGCAACACTTGCATTAACAAAAGCATCTCAAAGAGTTATTAGTGTTATTGTAGGATCTGCAACAACCCTTGTTTGTCCCGAAGGAACTCAAATGCCATTTGTTGTTGGTGATAGAGTTACTATTACAGGTTCAAATGATAGTAATTACGACACCAAGATTAGTAATGCAAGAGTTACATCAGTCCTATCATCTTCTGGTAGGGATGGATATTTCCAAACTAGAATTGTAACTAATGCTGATACTTCTGGAATTAGCACAGCATTCTCTGAAGGATGTCATGCTTCACTTTATAAAACAGCAAGTATTTCTGCCATACCTAATGGTGGTGCTGCTGGTTCGTTATGGATACAGCAAGTTCAAACAACCGGGGATGCCTGATGAAACTTATTAGAGAAGAAATTGAATCAGTCGAATTTCTAGTTGAAAACCGTGGCGGAAAGAAGTCCATGTATATTGAGGGAGTTTTCCTTCAAGGTAACTTGACTAACCGCAATGGAAGAATGTATCCTATGGAAACTCTCCGTAAGGAAGTTGGTCGTTATAACGAGAATCATATTCAATCAGGAAGAGCACTTGGAGAACTCGGTCACCCCGAAGGTCCAACTGTAAACCTTGATCGTGTTTCTCACAAAATCGTTTCTCTTAAGGAGAACGGTTCAAACTTCATTGGTAAAGCGAAAATTCTCGGTACACCAATGGGTAAGATTGCATCTTCATTAATTGAAGAAGGTGTAAAACTTGGAGTTTCTTCAAGAGGTATTGGATCTCTAAAGCCAACCCGTGAAGGAGTTAATGTTGTAGGAGATGACTTTATGTTATCTACTGCTGCTGATATTGTTGCTGATCCATCTGCTCCTGATGCTTTCGTAGAAGGTATTATGGAAGGAAAAGATTGGGTATGGGATGGAGGTATTCTTCGTGAGAAGTATGCTACTAAAACATATAAGACTATCAACACATTAATTGACCAGAAGAAATTAGATGAGAATAAATTAAATTTATTTAATGATTTCTTATCAAACTTGTAAACTTTCTAAATAAATATAGATTTAACTACTAAAGAGTCGGAGCCCTACAAATGTCTAGTGGTAAAAAATTACACGAAATGGATGAGTCTGTTGCTAACCCTAGTGTTTCGCAATCCAAGACCGCAGTGAACGCCAATGCTAAACCTGGTGAACCCATAGATACATCCCAAGGAAAATGGGAAGATCTTGGTGGACCAACACCTGAGAATTACAAGTCAGACGATGATTCAGCTAAACTGAAGACTCCTGGCGGTAACCTTAAGCAGGTATCTGATGTAGTTACTAATCGCAAAGGAAAAACTCTAAAGCAAGGAGACGAGGCCGAAGTGACTGATGAGCAAGAAGTAGTTGCTGAAGAACCAGCAAAAACTGAAGAAGTAGTCGCCGAGACTGAAGTTAAGGAAGAAGAAGTTATCGAAGAGGTTAACATCGAGGATGATGTTAATGCACTCTTAGGTGGCGAAGAACTCTCCGAAGCTTTTAAAGAGAAAGCAAAGCTTGTTTTCGAAACCGCACTTAATTCTAAAGTCGCTGAAGTTAAAGAGGCATTAGAAGTCAAGTACCAAGAGACACTCGAAGAAAAATTAAATGCAGAGAAGACTGCACTTTCTGAGAGAGTTGATAGTTATCTTGAGTACGTTGCCGATGAGTGGTTTACGGAAAATACCCTTGCAGTAGAGCAAGGATTAAAAACAGAATTGACCGAATCATTCCTATCTGGAATGAGAGGCCTCTTTGAAGAACATTATGTTTCAATCCCTGAAGATAAGTATGATGTTCTAGAGAGCATGGTCGAAAAACTAGATGATATGGAGACCAAACTCAATGAGCAAATTGAGAAGAATGTTGGATTGAATAAGAGACTCGGAGAGTCTGTTGCCAACGGAATTCTTGAATCAGTTTCTGATGGACTAGCAGTCACTCAGAAAGAGAAGCTCGCCTCACTTTCCGAAAGTGTGGAGTTTGAAAGTGAAGAATCTTATCGTGAAAAACTGGAGACTTTGAAGGAATCTTATTTCACTTCAAAAGGAACTCCAACTTCTAATTCTGATAACCTTTCAGAAGGAGTAGACAATACAGTAGGTAGTGCATCACACTCACCTTCTATGGATGCTTATCTGAAGTCACTATCAGCATTTAAGAAATCCTGATTACATTATTTCAAACAAACACTTTAATAGGTAAAAGCAAATGTTTCAATCGGAACAGTTGCAGGAAAAGTGGGCTCCACTTCTAAACTATGAAGGTCTTGATGAAATCAAAGATCCTCATCGTAAAGCGGTTACCGCCGTCCTGCTAGAGAACCAAGAAAAATTTTTAAGAGAAGAACAAGCATTCGGATCAGGTATCAACCTGATGGAAGCTGTACCTACTAACTCTGCAAACGCTGCAGGTGCTAGTGGTGGATTCGGAGGTAGTGCAACTGCCGCTGGTCCTACTGCAGGTTTCGACCCAGTGCTTATCAGTCTAATCCGTCGTTCAATGCCTAACTTGGTCGCATATGACCTTGCTGGCGTTCAACCAATGAGCGGACCAACTGGACTGATTTTCGCAATGCGTTCACGCTATACTAACCAGTCTGGAACAGAGACATTCTACAACGAAGTAGACTCTGCATTCTCTGGTCAGGACGCAGGCCGCGACGAAGAATCTGGATTTACAGATGGAAACGCTGGTATGGGTACAACCGCTCAAAGCGGAACTAACCCTGCGGTTCTTAACCCTGTATCTTCTGCATCCACACGTGGATACAACGTCGGTCAAGGTATGGTTACAGGAGACGCTGAGAATCTTAGCGGAACTGGAACTGATGCCTTCGGTCAGATGGCATTCAGCATCGAGAAAGTAACAGTTACTGCCAAATCTCGTGCGCTAAAAGCAGAGTACAGTTTAGAACTTGCTCAAGACCTTAAAGCAATTCATGGTCTTAATGCTGAAGCAGAACTTGCTAACATCCTTTCTACTGAGATCCTCGCTGAAATTAACCGCGAAGTTATCAGAACTATCTACAAGGTTGCAGAGCAAGGTGCTGTACAAAACACCGCTACTGCTGGTGTATTCGACTTAGACATCGACTCAAACGGAAGATGGTCTGTTGAGAAGTTTAAGGGACTCCTATTCCAAATCGAGCGTGATGCTAACGCAATCGCACAAAGAACTCGTCGCGGAAAGGGTAACATCATCATGTGTTCTGCTGACGTTGCGTCTGCACTAACCATGGCTGGTGTACTTGACTACACTCCTGCACTTAACGCTAATCTTAACGTTGATGATACAGGTAACACATTCGCTGGTGTTCTCCAAGGCAAGTATAGAGTCTACATTGACCCATATTCTGCTAACCTAACAAGTGCTAACGCAGCACCTACAGGTGGAAACCAGTACTACGTTTGTGGATACAAAGGTTCCTCTCCTTATGACGCTGGACTGTTCTACTGTCCTTATGTACCGCTCCAAATGGTACGCGCAGTCGGAGAAAACTCCTTCCAACCAAAAATTGGATTCAAGACTCGTTATGGTTTAGTTGCAAACCCATTCGCCGAGGGTACAACCCAAGGTTTAGGTGGATTGCTTTCAAACCAGAACCGCTACTATCGTCGCGTTGCAGTCAAGAACCTAATGTAATAGAGAAGTTAATATCTCTTTACAACAAAGACTCCCTTTCGAGGGGGTCTTTTTTTTATCTAAATACTAGGTGGAGACCTGCACGAACTAATGGCTACTAGACCATCGCAAATTGAAAATAGGAACTTCCTAGCACCTGTAGGGTTTAAGTTTAATCTTAAAAGAAGTCCTGGTGCTGCATTCTTTTGTAACCAAGCAAACATTCCTGATATATCTTTGGGTGTAACAGAACAACCCAACTATCTCAGACAGATTCCTATTCCAGGAGATATGATGGATTTTGGTGATTTGAATATAAGGTTTATGGTTGATGAAGACCTTAAGAACTTTATGGAGATTCAAAACTGGATAAGAGGATTAGGATTTCCAGAAAGCGTACAAGAATATAGAGATTTGGCAGGTAGTGGACCATTACCTAGAAGAGATTATGTCCAGTCAGGTGATGACATTTATTCTGATGGCACTCTTCAAATTCTGAATAGTAATTTTAATGCTAAGTTTAATGTTAACTTCAAAGATTTGTTCCCAGTAAGCTTGACAACTCTAACTTTTGATGCTACAGATACAGATATAGAATACTTTACAGCAGATGCTACTTTCAAGTATACTGCATATGAACTAACTAATTTACAAAACGAACCTTTATGATTGATCTGGAGACTCTCCAGAAGATGTGGGAAGAAGATTCCAAAATAGATCCTGATAATCTACATACTGAATCATTGAATATACCATCTCTTCATGCGAAATATTTTGATTTATATAATACATTATTCCTCTTAAGAAAGAAAGCAGATCAACAGAGGAAGAACATTCGTCATGAAAGGTATGAATACTTCTCAGGCAAATCAGATCCTGATGTTTATATAAAAGAACCCTTCCCAAAGAAGATACGGGATAAGGATACTATGCAGAAGTACTTAGATGCAGATAATAAACTTTCACAGTCATCTTTAAAGATAGAATATTATGATACGATGCTTACATATATTGAAAGCATCCTTAAAGTGATACAGAACAGAACATTTCAGATTAAGAATGCAATAGAGTTTATGAGATTTCAGTCTGGTATGGGTTGACAAGGGTAACTAAATACCCATAGATGAATGGGTTAGTTGATTGACACAGGTGCTAACGTTGTTATAGGTAAAGCGAACGAAGTCTTTTTACAGATTAATGCAGAACCTCATATACAATACGAACTAAGAGACCACTTTACCTTTGAGGTAGAGGGTGCAAAGTTCATGCCTCAATACCGTAAAAGAA
>Ga0208158_1000807_pt1 | contig 10614 bp, 12 predicted proteins | sample 8_EtaG_FD_184081 | JGI IMG/M metagenome (GOLD analysis project Ga0208158, IMG submission 184081) | Marine viral communities from the Subarctic Pacific Ocean - 8_ETSP_OMZ_AT15162 metaG (SPAdes) (version 2) | ecosystem: Environmental > Aquatic > Marine > Oceanic | place: Pacific Ocean | collected...
TATGTTTCCTTCAACTTGTATGTATTATTTAACTAATAAACAACACGATATATTAAATTTTGTTCAAACTATAACCTATGATTTTATCTAATAATTATTGGTATTTTAGGTCTGCATTAACTCCAAGATTTTGTGATGAAGTTATTGAGTATGCTTTATCAAAAAAAGAAGAAATGGCTAGAACAGGGGCTTATGCAGATAAAAAATTAAATAAAAAAGATGTGTTAGATTTACAAAGAAAAAGAAAGTCAGATTTAGTTTGGTTAAGCGAAAATTGGATTTACAAAGAATTACATCCATTTGTGCATGAAGCTAATAAAAATGCTGGTTGGAATTTTGAATGGGATAGATCAGAATCCTGTCAATTTACAAAGTATAAATTAAATCAGTATTACGATTGGCATTGTGACAGTTGGCCTGAACCTTATAAAAGAAAAAATCCTAATGCCTTAGATCAGGGTAAAATAAGAAAATTATCCATGACTTGTCAATTAACGGATGGGTCTGAATATGAAGGAGGAGAATTAGAATTTGATTTTAGAGATTATGATCCTAACATGAGGGATGAATTTAAACATTTAAAAAAAGCAACAGAAATATTAACCAAAGGTTCTATTATTGTTTTTCCTTCCTCTGTTTGGCATCGAGTTAAACCTGTAACAAAAGGGGTTAGATATTCACTTGTAGTATGGCATTTAGGATACCCATTTAAATGAAAATTTTAATTATAGGAGGAGGTAGTGCTGGTTGGATGACAGCCGCTACTTTAGAATCTCAATTACCCCAACATCAAATATCTTTAATTGAATCTAAACATATACCCACAGTTGGAGTAGGTGAAAGCACCTTAAGACAAATATCTGATTGGATGCGTTTGCTTAATATTCAAGATAAAGATTTCTTAAAACATGTAGATGGAAGTTATAAGTTAAGTATTAAATTTACAGATTTTTACAAAAAAGGTAAAGCTTTCCATTATCCTTTTGGAAGTCCAGTTGTGGAAGGAAATAAAGCAGAGCTAAATGATTGGTGGTTTAAAAAAATATTTAATCCATCTACACCTAACTCTGATTATGCGGAATGTATACATCCTTTACAAATGGCTTATGTCAATCAAAATAAATTTGATAAAGACGAAGTTGCTCACGCTTACCATTTTGACGCTACAAAATTTGGTCTATGGTTGAGAGATAAATACTGTAAAAAAGTAAAACATATTATAGATGACGTTGTATCTGTTGAACAAAATGAAAATGGAATTGTATCTCTTAACAAAAAATACAAAGCAGATTTATATATAGATTGCACAGGCTTTAAATCTTTATTATTAGGTCAATCTTTAAAAGAACCTTTTGAATCTTATGCTGATATATTACCTAACGATTCTGCTTGGGCTACACATATTAAATACAAAAATAAAAAGAAAGAGTTAGTACCTTACACTAATTGCACAGCCATAGATAATGGTTGGGTTTGGAGTATTCCTTTATGGTCTAAGATTGGTACGGGTTATGTTTATTCTAGTAAATTTGTAGATGATGATACAGCACTTAAAGAATTTAAAAAACACTTAAAACAAAAAGATTTAGAATTTAAAAAAATAAAGATGAAAGTCGGAATCCATAAAAGATTATGGGTTAAGAATGTTATTGCCATAGGTCTTTCTGCTGGTTTTATTGAACCTTTAGAAAGTAATGGTTTATTTTCTGTTCACGAATTTTTAATTATACTACTAAGAAATTTAAGAAGAGGCAAAGTATCCCAATGGGACAAAGATAATTTTAATTATCAATGTAAACTTTTATTTAAAAATTTTGCTCAATTTGTAGCCGCTCATTATGCTTTGTCACATAGAGATGACACGCCTTATTGGAGACACTGTTTAAATAAAACATGGGATAGTTCTTTAGTTAATTTAGAACCTAGCATTCTTTATGGTTTTTATGAATATGCACGTCAAAGAAATATAAATTTTAAATTTTCTTTTAATGCAGGTTTTCATTGTATAGCAGCAGGCATGAATTGGTCGCCTACTGATAAGACAAGTTTATTAATACATAATTATTTAAAACCATCAGAGCTTGAAAAAGACTTTAAATCATGTATAAATAGATTAAATGAAAGAAAGGAGTTATGTAAAAATTTGGTAAAGAAAAAACCAAATCTTTTTACAATATTAAAAAATGTTCATAAGTAATTATTTTTGGGCTCCTGTTTGGACAGAGCATAAACCAGAATATTTAAAATCTTTAAGCAAAGCTAGTGATAAATATATTAAAGAATCTAGAAAAAGAAATAAAGATTATATTAAGAAGTTTGGTGATTTTGGAACATCGCATCATTCAACCCCTTTAACATTAGATAATGATTTTTTAGACTTTAGAAATTATATAGGTCAAAAGTCTTGGGAATTTTTAGATCAAATGGGTTACGACATGAATTTATACACAACTCTTTTTTCTGAAATGTGGGTTCAAGAGTTTTCTAAAAAAGGTGGTGGACATCATTCAGCACACATTCATTACAATCAGCACGTATCAGGATTTTATTTTTTAAAATGTAGTGATAAGACTTCATACCCAATTTTTCACGATCCAAAAACAGGAGCAAGAACAACTAAACTTGCCATGAAACCAAATGTTAATGATATTTTACCTGGAACAGACAACATTCATATTAAACCTACGCCTGGTACTTTAATTATTTTTCCTGGATATTTAGAACATGAATATGCAGTAGATCACGGTAAAGAACCTTTTAGATTTATACATTGGAATATTCAAGCAGTTCCAAAAGAAATGGCTAAAAATGAATAATTGTGATTTTGAAAATGCTGGTTTTATTAAAACTAAACTTTCTGAACCAATATTATCTTGTCTTAAAAGTTATATTAAAAATAAAAAACAAAAATCAAATAGTACACTTGCTGGTAATATTAGTTATTCTTATGAATTAGAAGATAAAGATAATTTCTTTTTTAATAAAGTTCTAATTCCTCATATAGATTTATATACTAGAAGTTATAAATATGTTGTGCCTATAGTTTTAACTAAAAATTGTAAATATAATCTTCATAGATTTTGGGTTAATTTTCAAAAAAAACATGAATTTAATCCAGTACATTCACATAGTGGTGTTTTTTCATTTGTAATATGGATTAAAATACCCTCAAGTTATAAAAAAGAATCAAAATTACCTTTTGCTCGTCATGCTCTTCATTCGTTTCCTAATACTTTTCAATTTTTCTACAGAAATATACTGGGAGATTTAATTTCTCAAAATTTTAATCTTGAACCAGAAGACGAAGGAACCATGTTATTTTTTCCATCCAAATTAAATCATTGTGTTTATCCATTTTATTTATCTAATAAATATCGAATTAGTATCTCTGGTAACATTTTTTTTAATCCTTTAGAATGTTATGATTAATTTTAAAAAAAATAAATATACAGTTATTAAACAAGCCATCTCAAGAGATTTAGCAATCTTTCTCTATAATTATTTTTTAATGAAAAAACAAGTTTATGATACTTGTCGTCAAGCAAGATATTTTTCGCCATTTGAAACTATTTTCGGAACTTACGCTGATCTACAAATTCCTAACACTTATTCTCATTATGGAGACACGGCTATGGAAACATTAATGTTAAAGTGTCAACCACAAATGGAAAAAGAAACAGGATTAAAATTATATCCTTCATATACTTATGCAAGAATTTATAAAAAAGGAGACATCCTTAAAAGACATAAAGATAGATTTAGTTGTGAAATATCTACTACTATGAATCTTGGTGGTGATGATTGGCCTATTTATTTAGATCCTACTGGACAATCAAGTGTTAAACCAGGTGTTGGTGAGCATGATGTTGAAGAGTCTAAAAGACTTATAAAAAATCCCAATAAAGGTGTTAAGGTAGATTTAAAACCAGGAGATATGCTGGTTTATTGTGGCTGTGAGCTGGAGCATTGGAGAAATAAATTCAAAGGTAATCAATGTGTTCAAGTTTTTCTGCATTATAACAATCGTAAGACCCTAGGAGCAAAAAAGAATATCTTTGATAGACGTCCTCATTTAGGACTTCCGCCTTGGTTTAAAACCAAAAAGCAGAGTTGATTATCCTGAAATTTTAGTATAATTGTAACCTGAAGGGAACTTTACATGCTACAAAAATTAGGCTTTACACCAGGATTTAATAAACAAGTCACACCCACAGGCGCCGAAGGACAATGGACTGGGGGAGACAATGTTCGTTTTAGATATGGTTCTCCTGAAAAAATAGGAGGCTGGGACCAATTAGGGGAAGATAAATTAACCGGAGCAGCTAGAGGTCTTCACCATTGGGATGATAACGCAGGTACTAAATACGCTGCCATAGGAACTAACAGAATTTTATACGTCTATTCAGGCGGAACTTACACCGATATACACCCTATTCGAACTTCCATAGCCGGTTGTGATTTTACTAGTAGCTCTTCATCTACAAGTGTGACAGTAACTTTTCCAAGTTCTCATGGATTAGTTGATGATGACATTGTTTTATTTGAGAGTGTGAGTGGGGTTACCGGTTCTTCTACGTATAATGATGCCAGTTTTGAAGGCATAAAATTTATGGTGACGTCAGCACCTACTTCTACAACGATTACTATTACTATGGCAACCCAAGAATCAGGAACCCCTTTAAGTAATACAGGATCGGCCACTGCTAAATGTTATGTGAATGTAGGACCTGCTCAAGAAGTGGGAGGTTATGGATGGGGTACAGGAAACTGGTCAGGACAAGCTTCAGGAGTAGCTACAACTACACTAGCCGCAAACATTGCCGATACAAGTACCACAAGCATTACCCTTACCAACTCAACAGCTTTCCCTACTTCAGGAGAAATTAGAGTAGGAACAGAAGATATTTCTTTTACTGCTAATAATACTAGCACAGGGGTTTTAAGTGGAGGGGCAAGAGGAGTAAACGGAACGACAGCTCAATCCTCTACAACTTCACCATCGACTCACAGCTCAGGCGATACGGTAACTGATATTTCAGATTATGTAGCTTGGGGCGAAGCATCCTCAGCCGACTATACAATTGAACCAGGACTCTGGGTTCTGGATAATTATGGAACAAAATTAATCGCTCTTATTTATAATGGAGCATGTTATGAATGGGATGCAGCTGCATCTAACCCAACAGATACTCGAGCAACCGTAATGTCCAATGCTCCTGCTAAATCAAGACATGTCTTAGTTTCACCCACTTCTCGACACTTAATATTTTTTGGAACGACAACCACGACAACGGATGCAACTACTCAAGACGACATGTTTATACGATTTTCTACTCAAGAAAGTATTAATGATAGTGATTCTTATACTGTCACAGCTAATAATACCGCAGGGACTCAAAGACTTGCGAATGGATCTAAAATTATGGGAGCTCAAAAAGGACGAGATGCCATTTACATCTGGACCGATAACTCTATGTATTTAATGAGATTTGTAGGAGCACCCTTTACCTTTTCTTTTGAACAAGTAGGAACGAACTGTGGGCTTCTAGGCAAAAACTCCGCCATCGAAGTGGATGGAGCTGCATACTGGATGTCTGAAAATGGTTTCTTTAGTTACTCAGGTCAACTTCAATCAATGCCATGTCTCGTAGAAGATTATGTTTATGATGATATTAATACTGTTGCTAGAAATTTAATTTTCTGTGGTTTAAATAACCTTTTCACTGAGATTAGTTGGTACTATGCTTCTAATGGATCAGATGTTTTAGATCGTGTGGTGACTTATAACTATATGGAATCAGCGATCGCTAAAAAACCGGTATGGACTACTGGCTCTTTAGCTCGAACAACCTGGGCTGATTCTTCTTTATTTGGTAAACCGCATGCTACTTCTTATAGCACCAGTGATAATGCTTCTTTTGATGTGGTCGGAAATACCGATGGAACAACAATTTATTATGAACACGAAACAGGAACCGACCAAGTAGATGCAGGAGGATCGATTACCGCTATTACTTCTAATATTCTTTCCGGAGATTTTGATATTACTCAACGTAGAAGTCAAAAAGGACAAGTGATTGGGATGCCTGATATGAGAGGAGACGGAGAATTTATAATGAAGATTAGAAGATTTATTCCTGATTTTATTAGTCAAACAGGTAACACTCAAGTAACTTTATTCTTAAGAGATTATCCTAATAACGCGGCAGCCAGCTCTTCATATGGACCCTTTACAATTAGCACTGCCACTGATAAAGTGGATACACGTGCCAGGGCTCGGGGAATAGCTATAAAAATAGCCAATACTGGAGCATCACAAAACTGGAAACTGGGAACATTTAGACTGGATATACAACCAGATGGGAGAAGATAATGGCTACTAAAAAGAAACCAATAGTTCAAGGTGGCGTTGATAACTACTTGGGCAATCAACCACAGGTTCAAGCACCTCGAAGATGGCAATCAGGTCCCAATAAACCAACAACAGAATTAGCTTACATTACAGAAGCAGAAAAAGATTTAATATTAAAAACTGACTTACACGGATCATTAAAAAAAGGTCCTAACATAGGTCCATCCGGAATCATGTCACTAGATAGTTGGGGAGATGTAGGTGGGGGCGGACAATCTGGAGCAGATTATGATGCAGATCCAGGTGGTAAAGGAAGTTTTTCTGGTCGAGGCCCTAATGAATCTGCCAGAGATCATGATAGAAGAAAAGCAAATGAAAGAGCAGTATTACAAATAGCTGAAAGAAATCAAGCTGACGACCTGGGCTATAGAGAAAGAGAAGACATATCGAGATTTTCACCCCAAAATAGAGGAAGCGGAGGACTAGGTAATTTATTAAGAGGCGCTCTTGGTTTCTTTGGAGGTATTCCAGGAAGAGTTATGAGTGGAGTTATGGGCGCTAAAAATTGGGCTCAAAGAACGGGAGCAAATATTGGAGAAGAGTTTGACGAATTTGGTCAGTACCCAACTCTCGATAGATATTTAAATAGAAACACAGATAAATATAAAGACAAACCCTACCGGGGTCAGGGATTCGGATATGATTTTAGTGACAAAGGAAATAATTTAGGACTCTACACCAACAGGTTAAATGAGCCAATAGGTCCAGGTAAAAGAGTAGGTCAGGATCAAGGCTATTATGGTATGGGCAGTCAGTATGATCGGAGTGTACCAATAGATCTAGGTAAAAGAGTAGCTTTTAACCCTGGTAGTCTTTTAGATCAACAAATAAACCAAGCTCATAATATTTATAACGAAACCGGTTTTGGTAAAGGCAATTTAGAAAATTTGATGAAACAGGATATAGAAAATAAAGAAAAAACAGGAGAGCCTCTTTCTTTGCCAGTGAGCGCCTATACAATGTTCGGTGCTGATGGTGGAAGAGCAGGTTATCGAGAAGGAGAACTTGTAGACGAAGATGTTAATATTCAGGGACCAGGTTTTGATGTTAATGAAAATGTCATGATGGCCTCCGATGATGTCAACACAAGAATTTTAGAAGACTTATTCGAAAAATATTTAGACTTAGGATTCAGTCATAGCGAAGCAGAAAAATTAGCAATGGACGAATTTGAACAAATGAGTATGGGACCTCAGCAAGATCAAGGATTAGCGAGTCTTGTATAATGGCAAAAATAACTCAAGCATTAACCCGTGCTAGTAAAGAATATGATCCTATAGTTTTTCAATCTTTAGTAAGAGATTTAGACGGAGTTATTAATAAACTTAACACAACTTTCCAAGAAGAAATGAAACAAGAGGTTGAAGCACTAAGCTTCTTTATTGAGTAATGGCTGTAATTAATGAATATAAGATGTATGGGGTGACCAGCACGTCTGCTGAAGGACCTATTAAATTTTTTGGTTTAGGTAGTGACGGAAATCAAAACCCTTTAATTAATGAAACCTATATTGTGAAGTCATTACATGTTACCAATAAGTCAGCAAGTAATACTCCAACTATTACAATCACTAATAATGGTTTTCAGGTTATTAATACCCAGACATTAGCCACAGCAGCCAGCGTAGAAATTTTAACCAATCCCATGGTCGTAGAAGGTAATACTGTTCTTTCATATACCACAGTGGGTACAGTAAGCGATGGGGTAGACATAACCATTAGTTATTTAAATATTAAAAAGGAGGTCATACGATAAGATGACTGATAAAACAATAGAAATAGATGGTAAAAAAATAATAGCTGAGGTAAAACATACTATAAAACATAAGAAAACAGGGGCTATTTATAGTTCAGTAGAAGATGCAGCATCCTTTGGAATAAAGAAAGAGGACCTGCAACAAGACGTACATGTCAAACTTCCGAAGCTTGATTTGTTCGCAAAAACAAAGTAAGTTGAAAATTTAAGGCTAAATTATGATATCACGTGTAGATGAACCCAGACAATTGTACGGCTTAGGAAGCTTTGTTAGGAAAATAACGAAGCCTATTAAGAAAATAGTCAAAAGTCCTATAGGAAAAGCTGCTATGTTAGGAGCAGGACTTTATGGTCTTAATAAATTTGGTCTAGCTGGATTGGGTAAAGGTAAACTTGGTTCCATGTTTGGAACAGCAAGAGACTGGGCTATGGCTAATAAAGGTAAAGCAGCTCTTTTAGGCTTAGGTGCAGCAGGCGTTACAGCTCCTTTTATGGCTGATGAGGAAGAAGAAATCGTCGAAGATGCATGGTCTGTTACGCCTGATGCTATTAGTGACATTCGTCAAATGGCAAGAGATAGACATCCTAGTTTAATGTTTATGCCTCAATCTGATTATGTTCAATCAGGATTTTTTACTGGAGCTAAAGATGGAGGACTCATTGGCTTAGCGAATGGTGGTCAACCTGCTCAAGCTCAAGCAGAACAAATGTTAAAAATGGAATATCAAAAGTATCGTAACCAAGGTGGTACGATGTCTTATCAACAATTTAAAATGCAAGTTTTAAAACAAGCTCAGGGTCGAGGACCGGTGGCTCAACAACAAGCCCAACCACAGATGATGTCTCAAGGTGGGAGATCAGGATATCGATTAGGAGAACTAGTAGAAGATCAAGAGTCAGTGTTGATGACTCCACAAGGAGATGAAGTAGTCACAGATCAAATGGAAGAAATTGAAGGACAAACAGCTGGACCCGATTGGTTCACTCAATTAGTCGAACACTTTATGTATCTAGGCTATAATTATGATGAAGCTTCAGACATGGCATGGGATGTAGGTCATGGAAAAATGGAATTAGGAGATGTACCAGAGAAAAAAGCTAAAGGTGGAAGAGTAGGTTTACTAGGAGGAGGTCCGGTTCCCGGATCAACAGTTCCTGGATACACAACACCGGTAGGTTATAACAAATTTGATTATAGAACAGGTGGAGTACCTGTAAGAGTGGGTGCTGCGAATGGTGGCATCATGCCTTTATTAGATTTAAAAGGAAAAGAAAAAGATTATAGACAAGATGGTGGCTTCGTTGGTATAGGAAGAAAAGAAAGAGCTGACGATGTACCAGCAAGATTAAGTAAAAACGAATTTGTATTTACAGCAGACGCTGTAAGAAACGCTGGCGATGGAGACATCGATGCTGGCGCAGAAGTCATGGACAACATGATGAAGCACCTGGAAGCAGGTGGACAGATTTCAGAAGAGTCTCAAGGGATCGGGGCTCAGGGAATGTATGACAATATGAAACAATTAAAAACGAGGATAGCATAATGGCAATACCAGGATATTTAGAAGACACAGCAAAAGATTTCGCCAAACAGGCAACAGCAACCTATTCAGCACCGATAGATACAACTACATTTACCGGTCGACAATTTGTTGCGGGAGAAGATCCATTACAAACCTCAGCTATTAATTTAGCTCAACAAGGTGTTGGATCTTATCAACCTTATTTAACAGCAGCTCAAGCTAATTTAACAAACATGGGAGGATTAACAGGTGCACAAGCCTATCAACCTTTTATGTCTCCTTATCAAACTGAAGTTATTGATGAGACTTTAAGACAATATGATCAATCAAGACTAGGTGGCCAACAATCTATTAGAGACGCAGCAGTAGATGCTGGTGGCTTTGGTGGTGGTAGAGAAGGAGCAATGATGGGTCAGTATAATGCTGATACCTTAGCTAACCGAGCTGGACTTAGAGCTCAAATGCTACAACAAGGTTTTGGTCAGGCACAACAACAAGCTCAACAAGCTTTTGCTAATCAAGGACAATTAGGAGCTGGTCAATTTGGTTTATCTAATTTTCAAAGAGCAGGACTCGGAGCAGACGTTAGTGCTTTAGGACAACTTGGAAGTTTAAGACAAGGTCAAACTCAAGCTATGTTAGGAGCTGATCAACAAGCAGCACAGACAGCAGCTTATGAACCTTACGGAAGACTATCTCAATACGGAACAGGAATTACAGGACTCGCGGGCGGTATGGCTCCGATGCAATATCAAGCCCCACAAGCATCAAGCCCTTGGGCTTCAGCTTTAGGTACAGCTTTAGGAATTGGTGGACTATACACTCAAATGTATCCTAATAGGGGGTAATTATGGCTAAGAAATCCAAATGGAAATCTACAAATTTAATTAATCCATTAAAATGGAGCAGTGCTCCTTTTTATAT
>Ga0208158_1000810_pt1 | contig 10560 bp, 10 predicted proteins | sample 8_EtaG_FD_184081 | JGI IMG/M metagenome (GOLD analysis project Ga0208158, IMG submission 184081) | Marine viral communities from the Subarctic Pacific Ocean - 8_ETSP_OMZ_AT15162 metaG (SPAdes) (version 2) | ecosystem: Environmental > Aquatic > Marine > Oceanic | place: Pacific Ocean | collected...
TTACTGTCTCTACTTTGATACTGAAGCTGCTGTTAATAAGTCCTTATTGGAATCCCGTGGTGTAGATTTAAATCGTACTGTTGTTGTTAATGTAGTAACCATTGAGGAATTCCGTACCAAGGCACTTAAGGCAGTTGATAAATATCTTCAAATGCCCATGGATGAACGCAAACCGTGTATGTTTGTGTTAGACTCGTTGGGAATGCTTTCTACCGAGAAAGAGATTAGAGACGCACTGGATGATAAGCAAGTGCGTGATATGACTAAATCTCAATTGGTCAAAGGCGCATTTAGAATGTTAACACTCAAACTCGGCCAAGCGAATGTCCCACTCATTGTCACGAATCACACGTATGATGTCATCGGAGCTTATGTTCCAACTAAAGAGATGGGAGGAGGTAGTGGACTCAAGTACGCAGCGAGTACAATCATATATCTCGGAAAGAAAAAAGAGAAAGATGGCAAAGAAGTCATCGGAAACATTGTCAGAGCGAAGACTCACAAGTCACGTTTAAGTAAAGAGAATAAGCAAGTAGAGATACGTTTATATTATGATGAACGTGGTCTTGATAAGTACTATGGTCTCCTAGAACTTGGAGAAGTTGGAGGACTGTGGAAGAATGTTGCGGGTAGATATGAGATTGCTGGTAAGAAAGTTTATGCTAAAGCAATATATAAAAATCCAGAAGAATACTTTACTCCTGAAGTAATGCAGGCTCTTGACGAGATTGCACGGAAAGAGTATAGTTATGGGTAGGTTTATTAAGGTAATTAAAACAGGTATTGATGTAAGTAAAGTAACTAAACAACTCAGGAAGAATCCAAGCGATTGGGGTCACCAAGAAAAATCTGAGGGTGTTCGTTCTTTAGTTAATGAACATGGTTTTGATGATCTTCCTATAGGTAATCTTCAACTTACAATTGGAGCAGTCCAAAAGAAAGAAGATTTTGTAGGAGATTCAGAACTTAGTGTTAATACACCTGCATATAAAAATCATACTGAAATTTTTAAACTCATTAGAAAGGAGTTTGGAAATGTAGAAATTCAACGTTGTGGATTTCTTGGTTTACCAGTAGATGGATATGTAGGTGCTCATATTGATGAAGGTACTTACTACCAGACAAAGGATAGATATCACTTGTCTATTAAAGGTGAGTATCAATATTTCACAGGACGTGATAGTATTATAATTAAACCAGGAACTCTTTTTTGGTTTAATAATAAAGTGCCTCATGGAGCAGTTAATATGGCAGATGAGACTAGAATCACATTTGTCTTTGATGTTCCCCACTCTTCCACCAATCCACAACATAGGATCGAATGATGGATAACGTTGAGTTTCTAATCCTTAGAAACCTTTTATATAATGAAGAATATGTTCGCAAAGTAATTCCTTTTATTAAGGGAGAATACTTTGAGGATGTAAAGCAGAAGATCGTCTTTGAGGAGATTCTGAAATTTGTTGGTGAATATAATCAACCAGCAACTAAGGAAGTTCTATGTATTGAGACAGAGAAGCGTAATGATATTAATGATGAGTCTTTTAAAGATATTACTAATTTGATTAGTAGTCTTGAAGATGAACCAGTAGAGTTTGATTGGTTAGTAACTACCACAGAGAAGTGGTGTAGAGACAGAGCAATATATCTGGCATTGTTAGAATCTATTTCTCTTGCTGACGGTAAAGATGAAACCCAAAACAGAGATGCTATTCCTACAATATTATCAGATGCTCTTGCAGTATCTTTTGACCCCAATATAGGACATGACTACTTACAAGACTACGAAGCAAGGTATGAATCGTACCACAGGAAGGAAGACAAGATCGAATTTGATCTCGAATACTTTAACAAAATTACAAAGGGCGGTTTACCGAATAAGACTCTCAACATTGCTCTCGCTGGCACAGGTGTTGGAAAATCTTTATTTATGTGTCATGTGGCAAGCTCAACTTTGCTCCAGGGAAAAAATGTTCTCTACATTACGTTGGAAATGGCAGAGGAAAAGATTGCGGAGAGGATCGATGCTAATTTACTTAATGTCGCAATACAAGATATAACAGATTTGCCTAAGCAGATGTATGAGAGTAAGGTAACTAGTCTTGCTCAAAAGACACAAGGGACATTAATTATTAAAGAGTATCCTACTGCTGCTGCACATAGTGGTCATTTCAGAGCATTACTAAATGAACTGGCCTTGAAAAAGTCTTTTAAACCTGATATAATATTCGTAGATTATTTAAATATTTGTGCCTCATCAAGATACAGAGCGGGAAGCAATGTTAACTCGTATTCTTATATTAAGGCGATTGCGGAGGAACTTCGTGGTCTTGCAGTTGAAGCGAATCTTCCGATTGTGTCGGCAACACAAACTACTCGTAGTGGGTATGGGAGTTCTGATGTTGAGCTTACTGACACCTCTGAATCTTTTGGACTACCTGCTACTGCTGACCTTATGTTTGCCCTTATTTCTACAGAAGACTTAGAGGGTTTGAATCAAATATTAGTTAAGCAATTAAAGAACAGATACAATGACCCAACAATCTCCAAGAGATTTGTTGTTGGGATTGACCGTGCGAAGATGAGATTATATGACTGTGAACAAAGTGCTCAGGAAGATATTCTTGACAACGGACAGGAAGAAGAGTATACTAATAACGAAAAGAAACCTAAAAAATCATTCTCTGAATTTAAATTCTAATGACTGTAGACACCGAAAAGTATCTTGATTTTGTTGATGGGGTTACAAGTTTTCCTAGTACTGATTTAGCAGCATTACTTGCTCGTGCAACTGAACTTGACCTAGAAAATGACTGTGATGTTCCACGGTTACTTACTGCTGCTCTTGGACTGACTGCTGAGTCAGGTGAGTTTACTGAAGTAGTAAAGAAGATCCTTCTTCAAGGTAAACCATATAATGAAGATAATGTTTTCCATATGAAGAGAGAATTGGGAGATATCTGTTGGTATCTTGCTCAAGCATGTAGAGCACTTGATACAACATTCGATGAAGTAATAGAAATGAATGTAGATAAATTAAAAGCACGGTATCCTGGTGGTGAGTTTGATGTTCACAAATCAGAGAATCGTGTTGAGGGGGATGTGTAATGGGTAACTATGGATTAGAAATTGTTTTCTGGGTTACCATTTGTATGTTTGTATTTTATTGGTATGAAGAGAATAGTAAATACAAACCATCCAAAAAGAGGGGGAAGAAGAAGTGACTCGTGATTTAATAAAGGGATTAGAACTAAAACAATCCTTACGTTATGGAGAGAACCCACATCAGAAAGCAGAATGGTATATCTTTCCCAATGAAGGACTATCAACTGCTAACCAACTACAAGGTAAAGAGTTAAGTTATAATAATCTTATTGACTTGGATGCTGCTGTATCTACAGTACAAGAGTTTGCAGGACAACCTGGATGTGTTGTTATTAAGCACACTAATCCTTGTGGTGCTGCTGTAGGAGACACTCCTTATGATGCTCTTATCAGGGCATTAGATGGAGATAGAGTAAGTTGTTTTGGTGGTATCATTGCATTCAATAGTATAGTAGATGATGTGTGTGCTGGAGAACTAGTTAAAAGTTTTTATGAGTGTATAGTTGCACCAAACTTTAGTGAGGAAGCAAAGGTTATTCTTTCTGCTAAGAAGAACTTAAGGTTACTTGAGTTAGATGTTAATGGTATAAAGGTTCAACCATTTACTATGAAAAGTATTTTAGGTGGGATTCTAGTACAAGATAGAGATGATGAACCAGTAACAACCTTCACATCTGGTGATTGGAAATGCGTAACAGAACGTGAACCTACTCTAAGAGAGATGGTTGATCTTACCTTCGCTTGGAAAGTATGTCGTCATGTTCATTCTAATGCTATTTTAATTGCTAAGAATGGTGCAACACTTGGTATTGGTGCAGGACAAATGAATCGTGTAGGTTCAGCAAACATTGCACTAGAAGCATCTGGTGAGAAATGTGTTGGTGCTGCATTAGCAAGTGATGGATTCTTTCCATTTGGAGATACGGTAAAGTTAGCAAATAAATATGGTATCGAAGCAGTCATTCAACCAGGTGGAAGTATCAAAGACCAAGAATCTATTGATGCTTGTAATGAACTTGGTATGACTATGGTAACAACAAGTAAACGTCACTTCCTACATTAGTAAATTATGTCTTACGCATTATTGAGTGTATCTAACAAAGATAGAATTCTTCCTTTAGCATCTGTATTACATCATATACATGGATACACTCTTCTTTCTAGTGGTGGCACTGCTGCTGTCATTAGTGAAGCAGATATTCCAGTAATTAAAGTATCTGACTATACGGGTTCTCCAGAGATACTTGGTGGTAGGGTAAAGACATTGCATCCTAAAGTGCATGGTGGTATTCTTGCAAAGAGAGATGATGAAGTTCATGATGCAGATAGGGAAGCAAATGGTATTGGACTTATTGATATTGTGGTAGTAAACTTATATCCATTTCAAGAGACTGTTGCTAAACCAGATGTAACATGGGATGAAGCAATAGAGAATATTGATATTGGTGGTCCTACTATGGTAAGGTCAGCAGCAAAGAACCATAAACATGTTTCTATTCTAACTAATCCAGACCAGTATGAAGAGTTTATTCAAGCATTAAAGGTTGATAGAGTAGCAGAATTAAGACCAAGACTTGCACAAGAAGCATTCGAACATACTGCAGAATATGATACTGCAATCAATTCGTGGATGGTTAGGTCATTATAATTATAAATATAGTGTAAGAATAAGTATTGGATAACCTCTCATGGGCTTAATGAAGGAACTTAATGCACTTAACGACATCTATCAGAAGATGTATGTTACTGAGGTTTCTGCTGACAAAGCATTAGAAGCATCTAAGAAAGCAGACATCGCAAGGGGTAAGGCTGCCGCTGCTGGAGACAAGGAAACTGCAAAAGCAAAAGCGGGACAAGCAGCACGTCTATACAAGGCACAAGCCAAGAAGAGACTTAATAAAGAAGATTACGAAACCAAGAAGACAAAGGAAGTTATTAGTGCATTAGATAAGGAGAAACCAGGGAAGAGGAAGAAACCTTTGAGTAGTGCTGATAAGAAGAAGATTGCTAACAAGGTAGTAACAAGTAAGGGTGACACAAGCAAGTCTGATGACAGATATGCTTATGAGGAAGTTAGTCCTGAACTTACAAAGTTAATTGAGTCAGGTAAGTTTTCTGAACATGAGATTAATTTACTTGTATGGAATGAATTTGATGAGGGTTATCAAAGAAATCCTGAGAAAGGTGAAGCAGAAGCAAAGAAAGCGGATAAGAGAAGTGCAAAACAAAAGAGAATGGATGACCCTGAAAAGGGAATCAACTCTCCTGCATTTAAAGAGTTCATGAGATCTCGTGGGATGTAATGAAATCTTTTGAGACACTATCAGAAGATTTAGCAACACGCAGAGCAGAACTTAAACAGAGACAGCGAGAGCAAGGTGCAAAGTTTAAGCAGAAGAGTTCTTCGATGGTTGATGCTCAGAAGCAGAGGATATCTTCTGCTTCTAAAAAGTCCGCAGATGATAGTAAAGCAGCATTAGATAGAATAAAGCAAATGGCAGCACAGAAAAGAGCTGCTGAACAAGAAAGGAAAGCAAAGCAAAAAGAAAGAGACGATATTTCTAAGGAGATAGAAGCATCCCGTGACCAGAAGAAGGATGATATTGAACAGAAGAGAGATGAAAGAAAGGATGATATAAAGGCAAAGGATAAAAAGAGAATGGCAAAAGAAAAGAAGAGGGAGGAACTACAGAAGACACTTGATGCCGTAGGTTAGATAATGGCAACTAAAATAACTACTGAAGATATAGAAGATTATCTTTCTGGATTAGGTCGTCAAGATTCTAAAGGGAAGATATTTTTTGAGCGAGTACTGTTTGATATTAAGACTTTAAAATCAGGTATAAAGATTATGTTAGATAGTCCTGATACTGAACCAATAGTCAAAAATTTCAAAAGTAAAATGATTAAGACTTTGATGGAGAAATTTAAAGGTAATTTTCAAAAGCAGGAAAGAATACAACCAAGAGTAGGAAAAGTTCTTAGATTGCAATATTTTGATAAAGGTACAAAAACAATGTATGTTGATTTTGATGTGAAAGAATATCCTACAAAAGGAAAGGGTGGTACTTTGCCACCAAAGATATCAGAACCAGCAACCATGTTGGTGCTTAATGCAGCATTAGATTCAAAAGGTAAAGTATTTAAGAGTGAAGAAGATATTTTTGTGCATGATGTTTATAAAGATTTGGAGAAACTTTATGGTAAAGAGTGGGGATATAAGTTAGATGAATGGATTTATACATTTCTTCATCAAAATATATTGTTTTTTAAAAATTATTCTAAATCGACATGGGCTCCATTGAAGCATAAGGATTATAAAGGAAAAGATGATATGCAAGTATTTTTTAAAAAACATTTAAAGACGTTAGAAAGATCTCCTGGTGTTAAAGCAGGAACATATGAACAGTGGAATCCATCTGATTTATATGCAGTTAAAAGAACGGACCAATCAAGTCTTGAAAAGGAGATTGAAGAAGCAAGTAAAAGACCAAGTGCAAATAACTTAATGAAATTGAATTCTCATCTAATTAAATTGATGGAGAAAAAAGAATTGGTTGGAATATCTCTTAAAAAAATTGAGTCTGGAGAAACACCACACTTTAAAATATATAATGTTGATTCATCAAAGTTGTTAACCGCACTTAAGGCATTTACTGAATTGGAAATGTTTGATATGAAGCATATTAATTTTGGTCTCAGAAATGTTTTTGGAGTCTTTCCTGGTAAAGGTGGTGCTCCAGCAGGAACTACTTATATTTGGTTTGGTGGAACCAATGATGCAACTTCTGAATTTAAAATTGCTATTACTAGATCAGGTGATGCTCTTGTTTGGAATACATATATACCAAGTGCTAAAGGAGCGCAAGGAGGACAATCACCAAGGGGAGAAGTTATTAAATTGTTAAAGCATAAGGCATCTGGTGTAACTTTTACAAATAAATATGCTGATTATCCTATAGATGCCAAGGCATTTGATAAAGTTATGCAAAAAACAACCTCGTCAGAATATAAAACATACAAGAAATGGTTTGATTTTGTTTATAATCATCCTAAAAATGATTATAAAACTAAAGTTGATTTTGAGGAATGGGTAGATGGTATCTATGATGCATATAAGATACGTGCAAAAGTTGGTAAGACAAAATTAGCACTTTTAAATTTTTGGTATGATGCTCTTAACAATCATGATGATGACCCAGAGTTTTGGACAGATATTTTATACTTTGGTATGAAAATAACAACTAAAGGACAATTCGCACCTTATTCAAAGATATCCTAGAGGTTAGTATGGCTGATTCCCCCAAAGAAGCAGAAGCAGCACAAGCATTGTTTTGTGCTATAGTTGATTATGAAGGTAAAAAAATTCATCCTAAACCAAGAAATTATAGAGCATTTGCAAGAACATATGAGAGAACTATTACAAGAGTTAGGAGAAAGGTAGTTACTCCAGGTGTTACTATTGAGGGTATGGCAAGATTTTTAACAGAGGATCAAGACTGGTATGACTCTTCAGTTAATATTGCAAATCATCTTTTAGATAAAACGGAGGAGATAGCAAAGAATACTTATAATAAAATAAAACCAAAAGGCATTGATTTATTTTATGTGAGAGATGATAGAAATACTTTTAATAGTATTTCTAAATTGTTTACTTATACTAATAATAAAGTTAAAGAAAGAAATAGAACAATTGATGAAAATGAAAGGGAAGTTGATTTAACTTTTAATAACCTTAATAAGTGGAGTCCTGCAGATATATACTTGTCCTCAAAATATGCTCAAAGAGTATTAAGTGCATTGGCATCTGGTTCAAATAGATCACCTACACCTCTCAATAAACCAATTGTACTTGGAAAGACTACAATCTATTCAAGAAGTTGTTTTGTTAGTTTTGGTGTATTAAATAAACTTTTAAAAACTTTAATGGAGAGTGGAGATTTACTTCCATTATCACTTAAAAAATCACCCAATGGTAAAACTACTATTATAAAAACAATTAATTTTATTGATGGTGATGTTGCAAATGCATTAGCTGAACAACAAATTGGGTATCATGGATATCTTTATAGTAAATCAAATGATATTTTTGGTTCAAAGGATATCTATATAAAATTTACAAATAGACCAAAGATTATGATGCAGTTTAGAGATAAAGCATCAAGTGGTGGTGGTGAAAATCCAAAATGGTCTTGGCAAGGTATAATCACTGGTGGAACTCAAGCACTTGATGGTGGTCTTGGTGGAGGATCTATTGGCGATGTGCTAGGTACAATTTCGCCAGTTGCAGGTAGATTCTTTTCACTTAGGAATATAGAAAAGGTACAATTAGATGCTTGGGATATTGCAAGAGATATGGATGAGAATATTGAACAAGCAATTGACAATCCAATATGCGATCAACTTTATAATTTTATAGTTCAATATAGAGGAAATAATTATACTAATGTTTTTGATGATAAATTAGATTTGTTTCAGCAATTATATGATCATAAAAACTTTAATATTGGAGCAAAAGGTATCACTTCAGCAGGTTATGCTGCAAGAGCAAGATCTCAATTTATATATTCTAAATACTTAGGTGGAAGAATGATACAATTATTTGAAGGTGTAACTGAAAAGAAAGCAAGTGATATGGTAACTAGTATGGTACTCTATGCAGGTTCAAGAACAAATCGTTCTTCACCTCATTGGAAGGCATCTGATGTGTCTTCATTCTAATTTGTCTAAATATATACATGAAAACATTTCTACGATTCCTATCCGAGGCACCTGATTCCAATAAGGCAAAGGAGCAAGCACGGAAGTTAAACCTTAAGAGTGATGGTCACGGTGGGTGGTTAGACTCGAAGGGAGAATTTGTAGCAAAGACAGAAGGTAGTAAGTTAAAGTTTTATAATCAAAGACAAAGAGCAGGACAAGATCCTCCTCAACCCAAAGGTGTTAATACTCCAGTTGCTACTCAAGGAAGACCAGCAGCAGCACAAGCACCAACACCACAGGCAAAACCAAAAGCAGCAGAACCAGAAGGAAGTGAACTTGATAAAGCACTTGATACATTAACTGTTGTATTTGGTAGGTTCAATCCTCCTACAGCAGGACACGAAAAATTATTACAGCAAGCAGAGAAAGTAGCAGCAGGTGGAGACCTTAAGATATATCCATCTAGAACTGTAGACAATAAGAAGAATCCTATTGATCCTGATATGAAGGTATCATATATGAGAAAGATGTTCCCAAATTTTGAGGAACAGATTGTTAATGATTCAGAGATGAGATCAATCTTTAATGTATTAGTAACAGCAGCAGAAGAAGGATATACTGGTATTAATATAGTTGTAGGTGCTGATAGACTTGGAGAGTTTGAAAGTCTTGCAACAAAGTATAATGGAGAGTTATATAACTTTAAAGAGATTAAGACTGTATCTGCTGGTCCTCGTGATGATGATGCAGAAGGTTTAGAAGGTGTATCTTCATCCAAACAAAGAAAGGCAGTAATGGATGATGACTATACTGCATTTAAGAAAGGACTTCCTAAAGGAATGGATGATGCTGATGGAACAGCACTCTTTGATGCAGTTCGCACAGGAATGAATAAGAAGGTAGATAAGAAGAAGAAAGATGTAGAAGAGGAGATTGATCTTTGGATGGTTGCTCCCAAGTTAGATCCGAGAGGGTTGCGCGAGAACTATTTTAGAAAGAATATCTTTAACATAGGTGATATGGTAGAGAGTTTGAATACTGGATTGATTGGTAAGATTATCCGTAGAGGAACTAACTATCTAATTAGTGTTACAGAAAATAATGTAATGTTTAAATCTTGGACACATGATTTAGCAGAGTATACAGAGAAGCATATGGAACGTAGGATGAGAGATAAGACGCATCCTAATATGTTAGTTGGTACTGGTGGTGCTCGTAAGAATGCTCAAGCAATGGTACACGGACAGAAGAAGATTAACAATTTTAATATAAAGGAATTCATAAATAAGTATAAACTTAGGAAATAACATGTCTGGCGGTATTTCACCTAATAAATTAAACGGTATTTCCAAAGCATATTTGGATATGGTTACTGATATTAATAAGAAAGAACAAGAGGATGATGTAAATCGTTGGACTCAGAAGGAAGAGACTGCGTGTAAAAAAGAATCACCTTTTAAAAAGAAGAAGTATAAGGAAGATTGGCAACCAGAAATAGAACATAGTAAACTGGGTGATGCTAAAAAGAAGGCAGACAAGAAAAGAGAATCAAAATTACCACCACATTTAAGAGGTGATGCTATTGGTAAGATGAAGAAAGCATTTGCTAATGAAGGTTATTCTAATTGGAGAACTAGTCTTCGTGAGGTTACTAGTGATGCAGAAGCAGTTGCGATAGATGACCAACCAGAAATTAAAGAGAAGAAAGTAAAGAATAAAATTAAAATCAATCCAGAGTTTAAGGAAGCAGTT
>Ga0208158_1000811_pt1 | contig 10553 bp, 12 predicted proteins | sample 8_EtaG_FD_184081 | JGI IMG/M metagenome (GOLD analysis project Ga0208158, IMG submission 184081) | Marine viral communities from the Subarctic Pacific Ocean - 8_ETSP_OMZ_AT15162 metaG (SPAdes) (version 2) | ecosystem: Environmental > Aquatic > Marine > Oceanic | place: Pacific Ocean | collected...
GATGGTATTGGATGATCCACCGTTAACTTTAACGATGTTCTCCACGCCATTTTGAAAAAGAATTAACGTATACGCGCTTGATCCGTCCAGATCTATCCTAAAGCTATCACCTACGGCCCTTCTTATGCTTACTTGCTGTCCTGTGATTATGGTGGTGATCTGCGTATCTTTGTCCTGGCCTATTTTTGTGCCTGCTATCTTTATACCTGTGGCCAGTTGGTTTAACTGATCTTCTTCCTTACTAATGGCCAGGGCATCTAAGATATTCAATAGATCTTCTAAGAAGTTAACGTCCAGGTAATTTATATCTAATTCTGTAAATTCCAGATCTGATTCATTGTCCAACATATCCTCTGCCAATAGATCTACGTCCAGATCCGTAAAGTCTAAATAGTCTGCCGTGCCTTGCTGTGTTGCTTCTTCTACTACGTCTTCCCTGGGAGCAGGTGGATTAACGATAAGCATATTGTCTATTAACTCTAGGCTTATATCTAAAATAACAGGCTTAGAAGGGGATTGGTTATAAGTCATGGCTGTGGTGGCCTGGTACGCTTGATTTAAGATAACTTCACCCATTGCTGTTTGTACTGAGATCTCACCACTAGGGTTGCCGTATTCATCTGGAAGAAGGATAACTAAACTGGATCCTGTTTCTGGTGTTGTGGTAATTGTAAAATCTGTACCCCTTACATAAACATCCGCAGAAGGGGTTTTAATGCTAATTGCCTTCTTATTATTGAACTTACCTGTAACAAACCTAGCTGTGCCACTAGCAAAGCGTAAGGCCATTTCTGACTTCTTAGGATCTGGGTCATAGATATAACTGTTAATAACTAACTTACTGTGGGGCATAACCCTCACTATGGTTTCATCTTCAAAGGTTATACCAACTCTGCCTGTTTCTGTTTTGACGTTATCCATCTGTTGGATAGGAAACGCCAACTCTGCCCCATAGGGTTTATCACGAACTACCTGGGCATTGCCCCTAAGTTCGCTTATAGATCCAATATCAGCAACTTGTGCTTGTACCTTGGTCGTTTTGAATAACGCAAATGGTAGAAGTAGTAGAACCAATACTAAGTATCTTGAGCCAATCATTGTCTAATGTAGATGCCTGGGTTACGTTAAAAGTACGGTTAGATCCTTGATGATCTAAGTAGAAATAACCACCTGCGTAGCCATCTCCATTGTAGTTAACAGCATTATCTGAGCCGTCAATGTCCATGTAGTTTGTAGCGTTATCAACATCTATAGCTGAAATAATCGTGTTACTAGATCCATTGATTATCCAATCCAGATCTAATGTACTGGCTAAAGCTGCTGTGGCGTGATTGAGCGTCAGGTTGTTACTATTTCCAGTTACATCCACATTCACATTACTTGAGTCTGCACCATATGTCGCAGTCTTATCTGTGTTCATGGTGAACGTGTTGGAATTTCCATCAAATTCAAAAAAACCAATATAAGAATCTGAAACAATATCACCAAGGAACTTATTGCTATCTCCAATCTGGTTTATATCTAAGGTCATTGCCGTACCGTCAAGATCAAGTCCTGTCATGCTGCCTGCTGCGGCATCTGCACCACCAATTATATTTCCAGATCCTAGCTGCTCTATATCCATGTTTGAATTAGAAGAACCAGAACTCTGGTCTATAAATATTTCGTTATCCGCACCAAATAAAGGCGTAGATAACATTATTAATAAAAGTAATTTTTTCATTCTTTTAGTCTCCAATAGTTATGTTTTACACCCTCTCTAATTGTTTCCAATACAGCCTTTTCAATGGCCATTTGCAAAGCAATACTTGTAGGCTCGTTCTTTACCGCGCCGCCTTCTAATTCAACTAATTCTGTGTTGTCTGATACGAACCTGAATACATCGTTATCCAATGATGCGGATAAGATGGTTTTAGTCACTAAGACTTCTGTTAATACTCTCCCTGTGCTAACTGATACCGTTCTTAGGCTTACTGTAATAATGTCTTCTCTGTAGGACTTGGATAAGCCAATTCCAAGTGTACGCGCCCCAGATCCCCCAGAAGCTATATTAGCCTGGTAACTTAGAACTCCGCCTGTCATTATCATGTCACCAAACTTTAAAGGCATTAGCTTCTGTTCTTCATCAAAGGTATCTCTGGTAGATCTAATCAACTGCCTTTCCTTTGTTACTGCATCTAATGACACTCTTTCCACCACATCAAAGAAACCAGAATGTTTTAAGGCCCTGATTAGGTAGGCGTGTGGGGCCTGGGTAATAGCACTAGAGAATGTGGCGTATTTGGAGTTAGATCTTCTGGCACCTGTCTGATCCATAAAACCATCAGCGTACACAGCAATAACAGGCTTTCTTTCTGGCTCCAATACATCTGCTAGATCCGTAAACAAAGCATGAACCACAGCAACCTCTGGCCTTCCTTTCGGTAAGTTGTTGTCTAATGGATCTATCATAAGACTACAGCTAGAAAGTAAAACCACCAATAGGCACAATAACTTGCGTAACATTGCCATCCTCGTCTGTTATGGTTACTTTCACTTCTTCATCGTTAATTTCATATTCTATTAAATTGCCATCCAACTCCATGGATCCGCTTTTATTCGTGTCTTCTCCAAATAAGGCCGCTTCTACTTGCCTGGCTATGTTTGCGTAGATCCTGGACGTTAAGTTACGCATAAACCTAGCTTCTACTGTATTGGTTTCCTCTCTCTCTAATTCGTCTTTTAAGGCCTGTATCTCATCTTTAATAGCCTGTTTGCGATTGGTTTCCTGATTCTCAATGGTTAGATAATGACTAGAAGTATTCTGGCCATTGAAAGAAGGCGATTTAAACTCATGCACCATTTCGTCTGCATTGGCCACAGAAACCATAACTAATACGGTAATAAGGATGGATGAAATAAATAATATTTCTGAGATGTAACCCTTTTTAATCTTTTCTTTGGTCATCTCTATCTGCTTTAGCTATCTTGTTGCTATCTATTAACTGCGGAACACCTAGTATTGTTTTGATTAATGTGTCCTGCCTTATGATTTCGTTGTCTAAAGATCTTACGCGGTCTATTAAAGCTACCAGGATCCCATGTTGAGAATCTAACTTAGTGCCTAACCTTTCTTCCATTAGTGAGATCTGTTCAGCCACCTTATCGTCCAGGACATCTAACTTGGTTTCCATGCCATCAATGATTCTATTGATTAGCTTCCAGATGAAAAAACCTAAACCACCTGCGGCAGCTATTGGAAAGCCTACCTCATTAATAAAGGTAACGGCTTGCTCCATTATTTCTTACGAGGTTTCTTTTTTACTTCTACAGTTTTGTAAGCTTCGTTAACTTCTGGAGTTGTAAGATCATCAGCAACAAATTTACCTTCATCTGTTCTGGCCCTAACTTCTTTGTCTTCTACACCTCTTATCTTCTGTGAAATGTATTTCATTGTTTCGTAATATGTATCTGCTAGTCTCATGTTTGCACCTCTGGATTAAAAATATTTAGATCTATTAGTTTCTGACGGTTAGCCATGTGTTCGTCAGCTACATCTTTCTTTGATTGGCCAAAGTAAGCAACCGCCAAGTGGTTATCTATTAACGCTTGATTGATGTTTAATCCGTCCACCCAAACTGTTCCCAGGACTCTACCAAACTTGCCCCTGGAATCTTTTAACTCTGTCTTTATGACAATCTTCTTGCCGTTTTCTATTGAGTCTTTTAAGAAATCTTTAGCAAGTAGTCCTCTAACCTTCTCATCCCTGTTACGAGTGCGTGACTCAGGAGTATCAACACCATATAAGCGAATACTAGACTTAAAACTAACATCGAAACCAAGGCATAACACGCCCACCAAACTATCCCCATCAATGACTCTTTCAACCTCACAAGCGTACTCATACATTACATATACCTAGTAGCTATAAGGGCGGTAATTAATACAGGGTAGATCCCCCATATTATGGTTTCTAATCTTTTAAACTTAGCAGATCCTTCGTCTAACCTGTCTTCTATGTACTGGAAGCGAATAGCGTTCTCACGCTGATGTGCTTCTAGTGTTGTTATTGTTTCAGCTTGGCTTTCCATCTGGTGGGATCATGTCTTCAAGTTCTTTCTGTTTTAAACGGAAATGATCTTGTTTTAAATTAAACTCTGCAACGTGCTTGGATAGTTCCTGCATTTGTTGTTGTAAGAATTGCAAACTGGCCGCAGTTCTGTACTGATCTTCATTCATAGACTCGGCACTAACCGTTCTGCCGTCTGGCAGTTCTACGTCAAAGTTTTGCCTTTGAATGGGGATTTCATTTTTTCCCAGATCTTCTTTAGATATTTCTTTATTTTCTTCATTGTTGTTTTCCATTGGTTTTGCACTCCTTATTTAATGGGTTAAGAAATCTTTTTTCGCACGCTTGTTGGTGTAATTTTTTCTGTGATTTCAGCTTTTAATGAAGCCTTCATTTCAGTAACTTCATCAGCACCCATAGCAGCTTCTACCCAACCTTGTACTTTAGCAGCGGTTAGATCTGAAAAAGCTGTAAAGCTAGAGATACTATCTGTGTCTAGTGCTTGGCTTCCATAGACTCCTGCTGTCCAGTTGCTACCATCTGAGTCTTTGTTAGTGCCATCTTTTGCTGTTAGTCTCCAATGTACGTTGTACACTACATCACTATTGCTGTCTTTTGTTGGGTAAGTGTCAACGGTACTTACATCCCATGAATATGAAATTGCCATTATTATTCTCCTTCTAAGGTTTCTATTCTAGTTTTTAAATCTTCTATTATTGTTTGTTGTTCTTGGATTGCTTTTAACAACACAGGTATTGTTTCTGTATATTTGATTGAGTAATATTCTTCTTCCTCATCATCTTTTAACTTGGACTTATCTAATGCTTGGTCAAACTTACCGATAAAGTCTTGTGCTATAAAACCTATAGTTTCTTTTGAATCTTCTATATCAGTTCTATTAAAACTTACACATCTGATATCTTTTATTTTATCTATGACAGAACCAATATCTTGTATATTTTCTTTTAATCTTTCGTCAGAAAAAGTTCCCCACGATGTGCCACCTGCTGCCAAATTAACACCTGCTGTTTCTGCCTGTGAATATATCCTCAAAGCCCTACTTCCAGAATTTTGACCAATATAATATGCAGTTCCATCTAAGAAGTGATAAGCAGAATATCCACTCCCCTCAATTCTCACGTGAGCATCACTTTCGGTGTTATTATCTGCTTCTTTAACGTGAAGTTTTGCAGTGGTACTATCAGTTCCTATACCTACGTCACCAACAGAAGTAATACGAACCCTTTCTGCGGCTCCTGTATGAAGAACCATGCTGTCTGTATTATGGTCATAAGCGACCCTACCTCTATATCCTGATGTTCCACCTGTTCCATCTGCAAACATTAAAGTAGAATCATTAGATGTGCCTGCTACTATACTTATACCTGTATCTCCTGAAGAAGCTACAACTAAGTTATCTGCTGCTGCATTATAATCAGCAGGACTACTAGTTCCTATGCCTACATCACCTGTGCTTCTAAATACTACAGAATGAGTTGAACCTGCATCTTTACTGAAATATAAATCACTATATTGTATTAATAAGTTACCTGAACCTGTGTCTTTTATGTATGAGTCAGAGCCATCGTGGTATATTGTTAAATCATGACCTGCACCAAATATGGCTTGTCCATTATCTCCTAAAATTACATCATGGTTAAACGTGGCAGAACCTGCGGCTGACATATCAAGGGTTAGGGCTGTGATGGTTGAACCATTATCGTTGCCTTTAAGTAATATGTCTCCGTCTGAAATTGCGCTTGAAATTACAAAATTATTAGATGACTTATAAAGGTTAGCAAACCTAGTTCCACCGTCATCAAATTTTACTTCACCACCATCAGTATCAAGGACAATATTACCTGCAACGTCTAGTGTTAAATCACCGCTAGATAGATCTATTTCTGTGCCGTCTATTGTTATGTTGTCAACTTTAACACCTGCGTTTGCAGTTAATACACCTGTTACCCCTAAAGTGCTACTAGCACTAAGTGTAGTGAAAGCACCTGTTCCTGCTGAACTGGCACCTATGTTGGTACCATCAATAGTTCCACCGTTTATATCAACCGTGTTGTCTGCCGTGACAGATAAAGGCATGGTGATCCAGGCATTATTGGCCGCGTTTCTTAGTTTTAATAAACTATTGCCTGTATCTAACCATAACTGATAGGCATAAGTAGTTGATGGGGCGGAAGATCCGCTATTGTTTGAAGATATGGCCAACGCCATACTGTTAATGTCTGCTCTGACTGTAGCACCAGACGCATTTGCTATTACATAATCATGTTGTGCCATCTAAAACCCACCTTTACACGTTATAAGATTTATACGAAAGACCGTAAGTTGCATATTCATATTGTCAATATCCCCTTGCTAAATAGTAAGCAGTCCTGGCTATTCCAGAACCACTAGAATTATAAAAACGTAATGTGAAACCTGTAGCTGATGAACTGGTGATAGCGTAATAATCACCTGTAGCCATATCATTGGCAGTTATAGCTATTTGTGGTGTAGATAAAAATGGCGTGTCATAAGTAAATGCCGTTCCACCTGTAGCTGTAGTGCCTGTTTCAGACTCAAATCTATAGTAAACATCTGCTTTAGCTACTAACTGCGTAACATTGATCTGATGCGTATTATCGCCTGTGGTACATTCCAGTTTGAATTTATGACCTCTGCCAACGTAGTTACCTATTGTAAACTCTTGCCAACCTGTCCAGGTTGCAGATCCACTAGCAGGATCATCATTCGTACTGGCTATGTATAAAGTAGCATTAACATCATCAAAGGTGTTTGCGTCTATAGCTTCCCAGGTATCAATATTTCCTTCTCGGTTATCCCAAACATCAGAAGTAGCGAGAGTGCTAAAAGTAACACTACCTGAAAGGGTGCATGAGATTACCCTAGTTAAATCTAACTTATCTGCAAATTCATAAGATCCAGATGTATCAACACCGCCAATGGAATCAAATAATCCCCAAAGATCTATGTCTTCTGTCTTGCTGTCTATGTGAGTATCTGCTTCAAATTTAAGAGATCCGTTATCAGAATCAATTACCATATCGGTTTTAGTGCCTGCAAATGTTGTATCAGTAATAGTGGCTTGCGTTCTTTTATCAAATATAGATGCAGAAACGGTATTAACAATACTGGTTGCGCTTGCTGATTTATTGCCAGTTGAATCAACGGCTTTGATTAGATAAGTTCCTACCAATAAAGGCATGGACGTAGAATTGGAACTACCTGGAACATCGGATCCTATTTTTATAGCCGTACCCCATGCTGCTCCACTTGTGGCCACAGAATGTCTTATTTCAAATGTACCACCCACCTTAACGTCCAGATCTGGTGAGGGAGTCCAGGATAAGTTAGCCTGGGTACTTTCTGCTCTTAAATAGAAGTTAGTAACATTAGTAGGAGCAGCACTTAATCCTGTTATCTCTGCTGTGGTTGTCGCATAAGCTGACTTTATACCTGCATCATTGACTGCTCTTACTCTGAAATCATAATTGTTTGGTGTTATATCAAAGAACTCAAAGAAGGTGCCTGTTGAAGATCCTAAACGCTCAAAGTTAGTTGATTCAGAAGTTAACTTATATTCAACTTCATAACTTTCTATGTTAACTCCCAACGCTTCCCAATCAGAATTTGCTACGGCAGTCCAACTCAATACAGCTTTAGCTTTTACTCCTGATCCTGCTGTGGTTGTTACAAGTGATTGAGTCACGCCAGTAATACCAGGCGGATTCACTACAGGTAGTGTAGAAGTGCCGTTAACTTTAACTATTATGCTTGCGTAGTCTGATGAAAAGCCTGCATTGTTTACTGTTTTAACTGCAAATTGATAAACGCCAGGATCTAAATTATCTATGGTGAATTGCCTTCCTGTCACCGTTCCTGCCTGTATATAAGTTCCACCGCTTGTGCCTGGCATATAGGCCACTTCATAATTCTTAATGTAGGAAGCCTTAGATGATGCCCAGGTTAAAGCAATCCTGTTTGTAATCTTAGGATCATTAAACATTAAGGTTTCTGTGGAAGCCAAAGAGGTTGGGGCGTTAACAGAAGCCAAAGAAGGAAGGGCAGTATTAGGTGATGTATCTACTGCGCTTGCTGTGCCATGAGTGTAAACGGTAGCATCGTATTCTCTGGCAACTATAGAGACTTCATCGTTTGCTTCTAAGGTAACTTGAATAACTCTAAACAGTTTTCCAGATCCACTATTAAGACTAGTCCAACCAGGCCCGTCTAGTTTTATGTATATTACATCTCCTACCTCTGCCAATAACCCTTCTTGGGTGGTGTTAAATTCAATTAAAAGACCTTGTCTGGACTGTTTCATTGTTTGCTCTGCAATGTAGAAGGCCATCAATCTATCTGCTGTAAACGGTAATTCTATTTTTCTCTCTAACAACATCTCATTGTCAGCAGTCTTATAAGTAGAACTTTCAATGTATTCAAAATCAGCTTGCCATTCTCTAGCAGGGTTAAAGTAGTTTGCACTAACTCTATTAGCTAAACTTTCTTTACCAGGCAAAGTGATATTGTAATTAGGTAATATATTTGATTCATCAAAGGTTAAAGATGCACTTTCAGCTTTGTCTAATACCAATTTGTAAAATCCGCCAGAATAAACAAGCATACCTCTGCAACAACTAAGCAGCTTGTTAAGAATATCTAAACTAGATTCACCAACGGTTACTACCCCATTCATGGTGTATCTTTTCTGTGTAACCGTAACACCAGTATCTAATGTATAGGTTATTTCTTCATCACAATAATTGGCCGCAGCTTCAAATGAACTATCACTTATATTGCTACCTGATATACCTCTACCATAAGTTGAGTTCATTAAATAATCCCTGATGCAAAGGGCAGGGTTGTTTGAATATCTGTCTATGGAATAAGCGGTGCCTGCATATTGATTTCTGGTATCTTCTACCATTCTTCCTCTTACATCAGCATTAATCGTTGGAACGCCAGATCCCCAGACTTCACTATCTGCTTCTAATCTAACGTATAAATATGCAATCCCTCTTAGTCTGTGATCTGGCCCCCAATCAAAAGCTGCTCCTGCACCATTAGCTACTGCATTTAAGTCTTTATCAACAGTCTGACCTGTAGATCCTAAGTGAACATTAACAAATGCCTTGCCCTGGAATCTTGGATCTGGTGTTGGCCAAACTTCTACATTATTGGCATAAACTTTTTCTACTGCCCCTATAGGGCCTTCGCACAAAGCGATAACCATATTTAGATATTCATTAGGAAATTCATCCGTTACGTTTCCGTTTTGATCGTAGCCATCGGAAGTGCCTACAAATACTTGAACTCCACCAATTCTTCTTGCTCCATACACAACAGGAAGTGGCGCAGAACTTGATCTTGAATTACTTAATACAGTTGCGCCTAGTTGAGCCAATCCTATTTGTGGAATTTTATAAAGGCTATTGAGTACACCACCAGCAGCCGCAAAAGTTGCTCCTGCTGCTATATAACTTAAATATGTAGCCGCTTTAAGACTTGCTCCTGCCCAGGCAAAAGCTACAAAGAAAAAATCTACTACTGCTTTAACTGCTGATACTGCTCCTGGCATTACTCTATCCTCAAGGCCCAATCAAATAATGTAAAATCAACTATTTTGAATATAGTCGTACAACTTCCTTCAAACACAGAAACTATTTGGGATCCTAAACAAATATGGGCCAACTGAAATAACTTATGATCCACAATAAGCAGATCTCCCATTCTGGCCATCTTAGGTGGTATTTTTGTGGCTCCTACTTTAATAATTCCATCGCTTAGTGATTCTGGGTATTCTTTCCTGTAACTTACAGCTTCTTTCTTTGTGTTGTATTTCTTAAACACTTCTTTGTGTACGTCTTTGCCCCATACCTCATCTAAATACTTCAAGACTAAGGTGTGGCAATCATTAACTCCCCAGGAGAAAGGCTTGAATTTTTCTTTCTCTACAAAAGCTATGGTCTCTAAATCCATCATAATGGCATTGCCTTTTTAAAACGATCTCTTGGCATCACAATATCGGCCTTAATCTTTGTGTTTACCTTTCCACCCCTGGCCGCGCTTGATGCTTTTACTGGCAGCTCTACATAGGTAAAGGCTCCGCCACCTGTGGTTGTTAATGTTGCTAGTGTTGTAACGGCTACAGTAAACGAATTAGCATCTGGAACACTAGCTACTGTGTGTATTGCGTTTAATTCTTCGGCAGGGATCCCACCAACATCCGCGCATCCTGCTATTTTTACACTATCCCCAACTTCTAATCCGTGGGCGGTGTGGTGGAAGGTAACTGTGGCACTACCTGAAGTAGTCGCTACAAATGGAGTTTTAGGTGACGAACCATCTATAGTCACGGAGTTACCCCCACCGTAATTAACTGAGCTGCTAACCGTGTCGGTAACGGTTATATTGACTGCGTTATTGTCTTTTACTGATGCTACTGTTTTTGTTCCATTGATACTACCTGCAACAACTCCGCCTACGG
>Ga0208158_1000813_pt1 | contig 10536 bp, 14 predicted proteins | sample 8_EtaG_FD_184081 | JGI IMG/M metagenome (GOLD analysis project Ga0208158, IMG submission 184081) | Marine viral communities from the Subarctic Pacific Ocean - 8_ETSP_OMZ_AT15162 metaG (SPAdes) (version 2) | ecosystem: Environmental > Aquatic > Marine > Oceanic | place: Pacific Ocean | collected...
ACCTAGGAATATTGTCTTATAGTATATGAAAAGAATTGCCCTTGCTATTGGTATGTTATTGATGACGGCACCGATGGCTCGTGCCGATCTTGTTCATCGTATGAGTTCTTCAACTCAGCTCACCGTTAATGGAGCTTACACAGACTCATCTAGAGTAGGTTCAACTTATGCTGTGTCTGGTTCTAATATTAAAGTTGACACATCTAACAGTGGACACTTCGGTGCTCTAACTGCTGGTAGTGCTACTGCTGCACCAACACTTGACGTTGGTACTTATGACGTTAACACTGCGGGCTCGGCTTTTACATTTACGGAAACCTACACTCAAGGAGATGCAATTGCAGCAATAGGTGCAGGTGTTGACGTAACTGCTGGTGTCGTAGCTGACATGCCGTCATATGGCGAAACACTTACGATGTCTGGAGGTGTCGCAGGTACATTAGCTGGGACCATTACTTCTGGTGGTGTAACAACAATAACCGCAGGTGGAGCTGGAACAACAGCTACTGGCCAATTCGTAACAGAGATTATATTAGATTAATCATGAAACGGATACTAACAGTATTACTACTGCTTAGTGGTGGAGGTGCTGCAAGAGCAGTACCCGTGGTCCCAAATTTTACCCAGGGATCCATGACTAGCCATACGGAAACAACGTCTACGGTGACGGAGACGATAAATTCGATGGATTATAACACAGGCTACCAATACGTAGTCACTGGGACCAACATACAAACAGATGCAGCAAACATCGCACCAAGTGGAAATACCAATACATCAGTAACCTTAAACGGAGTGACTTCGCAATGGACAGGATTAGATATGTCAACAAGACCAGAATTCGAAATGACGACTCCGGGAGCAGCATTTCAATTTACGGAAGCTTATCAAGCTCCCGGGCTATCCAATCACACGATAATTCAAAGAACGACTACTATAAACAGCGTAACCGATACAACAAGTACATTCACCCAATAAAAAGAATATGTCTAATACTTGCAGCAAGTGTAATTGCAACCCCTGTAAATGCAGCAGACGTAGGTGGAGTTAGTGCTACTGCTAACCCAATAGCTAACTCCTCTGGCTCGGTAACCAATCAAGCCATACAAGTTTTACAAGGTCCGTATATAACTAACACCTATGGTGGTGGTATACAGTGCCAGGGTGCTACTATGAACATCACACCATATGTTACTGGAACAGGAAATTTTAGAAGACCATTTGAACACATGTATCAAGACCCCGTGTATGATATACATGATGCTAACGACGATGGACAAATTGATAACCCAGGAAATGTTTTATATTATATGCCAACAAGAACTAATCAGACAGACAACTATAACTTATCACTAGGACTCTCTGCTACATGGTCCAAACCATTAGATCAAAAACTACAAGATCAATGTAAGCAAGCTGTTGCTGCTCAAATAGCACTTAACTCACAACTACTATCAAACAAAAGATTAGACTTTGAAATAGCAAGACTTAAAAATTGTGGTGAATTGATGAAAGCTGGAATTATGTTCCATCCTAAATCACCATACGCTAAGGTATGTGCTGATGTTGTATTAGTAAATCCTGTTGGAGTGGTAGCAAACCATTCACATGGATTACAACCTAATCAACCCGTAATACAACCTGAAACTAAAAAAGAAGAAGAAGTTGTAGTAGAAACAAAGGGTAAGGCAGAAGATTTAGGAAAATTTGAAATTAAGAGTACTGTTGTTATAGAGGAGGTAGATTCTTCTTCTTCCGATACTCATTCGCCCGAATCTCAGAACGATTCGGCTTCTGGGGGCTTTTTCCGAGGATGGCGTTTACCTTGGTCAAAGCCTGCTTTATCGCAGGACGAAACACTCGTAACAACAGATCAGCAAGAGGTTTCGCAAGAAGAGCAGACGCACCAGCAACCGTAGCAATTGCCGCAGTCGTCGTCGCAACCTGAGGACTGGGTAAAAACTGTTCTGCTGCTCCAATATCTTCATATAATATTACACATATCATTTTACCAGGATTAACAGGATCTTTCTGCAATTCATATCCTGACACCTTTTCCTTTTCATTAGGTCCAAGTGTTCCTATTCTCTGAGCATTAGGTCCAGGACAAGGAGGATCTTCTGGTGCAACATTACCAGTATCAGGAGTTTCTGGTGTTCCAGGAGGCTCTGGTGGTGATGATGCAACTGGTGGTGCTTCTGTCTCTTTTATAATTGTCATCTGTTCTGGTTCATAATCCATAGCATTGTAACTAGGATACTGACCATTAGGACATAATGTAGTTGTACCTTTAGGGTCTTGATTTACAAGGTCTCTATCAATACCTCCCCTATTCTCCCTGTGCATCTCTACACAACCAGGCATATCTACAATAGGAAACCCAAGATAATTTGTTACAGGATTAAAGTTAGGAACATATGGCTGTCTTATCTGCCATGAAGGTATATAATGAGTACCAACATTTTGAACCTGAATATTTGGTATGTTACTTATTGGTTGTCCCATTCTTCTTATTCTTATCTACGAAATCAGTCCAAAGTTTATTATCCTTTGTTGTTCTTAATACTGGTCCACTAGTCTGAGGAAATCTCATTAATACTTCTTTATCTACTACTCCCTTAATATACGTTTCTAATTCATCCCTTTCTTTCTGTTCAGCACCAGTTATCATACCAAGTAAAGAACCTCCCACCCCAACAAGAGCATATAAAAATGCTGCTACTGCAAGGTAATGAGGAATCTTACCACCAACAAACTTCTGAATGGCACTCTTTTCATTAGGATCTTTTAATTTCTTTTTTAATTTCATACCGATAATACATGCGTAACTTCTGGAAATTTATCTTTCACTAATTTCTCAATTCCCATCGTCATTGTTTGAGCACTCATAGCACATCCTGCACAAGCACCTAACATTCTAACCATAACAACTGGACCTTCTTTAAGATAATCTATTGCAACATACTCCAAGTATCCTCCATCTGCTTCGATGTAAGGACGTATCTCATCAAGTACGTTGTTCACGTTCAAATCATTTAATTCCATTAATCCTCTATAAGTGTACCATACTGTCTGCGAATCTCTCTAAGAGGTTCCCAATCTTTATTTTTTGTACCTCCATCATATTCTAATGCATAACCAAACTTTATCATCTCTTCATTGATTGATAATTCTGGATCACCATCTGTGGAATAAATCCAACCAAGCAATCTTCCATACTTACCAACACCACCTTTAAGTTCTGTGCGGATAGTTAATTCCTCATCCCCTTGTAAGACTCCTTCCAGTCTCTCTTTCATATAGTTAGTAGCATCTAGACCTAATGCTTTCTCTTCTAAATCTCTTGTTCGTTTCTCTGGCGTATCTATACCTGCTATACGAACTCTTTCTTTCTTATAAATTCCAAAACCCAAATCTATGGTGACATCTATAGTATCACCATCAACTACCTTATTAACCTCTACTACTCTAAAATTATAGCAGCTATTCCTGCTCGGTGGAACCATTGCTCCCATGTTTATTCTCTGCAAGTGTATTATTTATCAATCTGCTGCTTCTTCTTGTCTTGGTAAATCAAACTTACGAGGTCTTGGATATAAAACTCCACTTGTTGGTCTCTTTTTATATGTATGTTCTCTATTAAAATCCTTTGCATTCCAAAATGCTTGTTGATTTGGAGTTCCCATATGTTCCCCAAAAACCCATCCACCGTTTGGTGGAGTTCCACCACTACCACTTTTAATTTTTAAACAAGGATCAGGATTAGAATCTTGATTAGGCAGAATATCAGTATCTGATGCAGTAGGAACATTAGACCAATCAATAGTTTTAACAGACATTGAAGTAGGTCTTGATTCTGCAATCATTGAATTCTTTACTTGCTGTGGTGTAGGCCATTCTCCATGTAATGTATAATATTTTTCCATATAACATGCTGCCTTTCCTGCTACTGTTGGCATGGCACAACTTGTTCCGCCATACTGACCCCATTTTTTTCCATCAGTATAAGTATCATTATCAACATCCCCAGCCGTCCATGTTTGTGTTCCACGTCCTATAAGATCTATACCTGGTCCTCTACCAGTATACCAATCTAATGTTGGAGACCCTTCACTATTTTGTCCTGCTGCAACAGTGATAGACTTATCAAATCCAGAAGGTCCATGAATCCTCAGTCCATACCAAGTAGAAGTAGATGTAGAACCTTTTGTTATTTTACATGGAGAATTTTGACTCCCATCATCATTATAATCTACCGTATATAAATCTTTGGTTCCACTAATAGTACAATAAGTTCCACTCCATCTAGCATCTTCCTTATTTACATTAATAACACCTGCATTACCAGGAGCATTAATAAGAACAATTCCAGCATCCCAACATTGTTCCATTGCACTTATATAAGTTGCTTGAGTTTGGCGAGAAAATGGCATTACCCAATACCATGTATTATTAGTCGGATCTCTAAGTTGAAATGGAATCATTAATCTATCAACAAATGGAGTCAGATCACTACCCCAACCACCACCAGGTCGATTAGTTGTTCCACCATCTGGATCAGTAACACTATCAATATCTTCTATCTTAATACAATTCTCTTTACTAAGAGGAGGATGATGAAACTCGATAATAAGTATTGTAGGATCTTTAAGACCCGTTGTTCCATTAACTGATTTATTATTATGCCATGTTTTAATAACATTTAAAGTGCTAGCAGTTGAACCTTCACCATAGATAACACGTAATTTTGATTTCTTTGCAAATCCACCATACAATCCACCAGATGCACTCATTGTACCAGTTGAATGCGAATCAAGCATATCATTAGGAGTAACCTGATTATTAGCAGCATCTGACATCCCAGACCAATTCATAGGAATACATCTACTTGTTCCAGTATTATCAGGATCATCCCAATCTGTATGAGTATGCCAACCAACATATCCTGATCCAGCATCCTTAGTTACTTCATATGCTAAAATATCAACATGCTTTCCTGTATAATAACTAGAATAATCTTGATCATCACCAAAATGACCACTACTAGCTGAAGGTTCCGTACCAAGAAATCTCATCTGATCTCTTTTACCATCGGGATCACTATCCCAATAATGATTACCAACATTACTACCAGTAAAACTGTTTATTGTTCTTTCAGGAGTAACCATAAGATCTGTATCAAGATAATGTTGATATGAGATCCATTTAGTTCCAGGAAGACTAGAATTATATCCACTACTATCCCAAACACCACCTATTGACTTATCTGCAATAGTATACTTAGATGGTTTTGATGGATATGTAGCAGTTGAATAAGCAGGTTCTTCAGCCTGTGCATCTAAAACTGATGAATGACTTTTAAGTGTACTAATATAACTTTCTTCTACATTTAATACCAACATATTAGAAAGACTATCTACTCTATCTCTTAAATCAACTTCGGTATTACTGGTAACATCATTAATAAATGTTGTTTCATCAGTTCCATCTTTTAATAGAACGTCTACTACTACTTTTGCCATTATGCTTCAAGTTTTATGGTTGTTAATGTAACTGTTATTGCATTACTACCACTATTTGATCTCTTATTTTTTACCTTTGCATAAATTTGTGCAGCAGGAGTACTATCATTATTCCATCCAAGTACAGCAGGACTCATTAAAAATGTAGATGCACCAGAAGTAGTTGTACTAACTTCTGTAAGAACACCTGATCCTGGTGCAGGATCTGTTCCCTCAGTTCTACTGCTATCAGAAGATCTGGATGCAGAATCAACATATAATACTACCCATGCAGGAGCACTAATAGCAACTTTAAGAAGTGAGAATGTTTTACCTCTTGTAGAAATTGTTATATCGCCAGATGCATTTTGAGCAATAGATCCTGTCGCAGCAGAAGTAGTTCCCCTAGTATCAAGAGCACCAGCAGATATTCCAGTTAAGTTAGATCCATCACCATGATATGTTGTGGCTTTTACAGCACCAGCAACATCTAATTTTTGTGTTGGTATTTCCGATCCAATACCAACCCTATCAGTGCTACCATCAGAAAAAATTAGATTCTCATCATTTAATCCTTCAACACGAAAATCGCAATTATTACCACCATTATTGATTACAACTGAATCAATAGATGCTTCTGTAACTGTGAGTATACCTTTACCACCAGCCAATAATCGTATTTGGTCATCAGTAAATTCAATATAGGTATCAGTATCACCAACATGTTTAATATTATTTGCTAAAAGTATATTATCACTACATTGAACATCACCTGTTACATTAATTCCCGTATTAGTAGTAGCAAATTTCTCATTATTATTATAAAATATATGTACAGCATTATTAACATTACATTCAAGATACTTCTCACTATCATCTGCTCTTTTAAGTAGGATCGAATCACTACGAATTTTAAGATCATTAACAGAATTTTTTATATGACTGTTACCTGAATGCCATATCTCAAGATCATCACTATCTCCAAATTTTATTCTGGCACTATCAGTAAACTCTAAATCATTTTCAGAAGCATCCCAGGTCATATTCTGACCCGCAGCAGCACCCTGGAAAACTACATCAACATTATCGAATTTAGTAACACCATTGAATGTAGAAAGACCAGCAACAGCTAAAGTTTGAGCAGATATAAATTCTGTTGAACCAGAACCAGCAGATCCAGTAACAGTAACTATTCCCAAATGTATAGGAGATACTGATAGGTTATTTCCAAAATTAATTGTTCCAGCAGTACCAACAACTGAACCACTGTTCTTAACAACAATACCAGATCCTGATCCAGTGATGCCAGTTAATCCCGAACCATCACCAGAAAAAGCATTACCAGTTACAGTTCCAGATGCAATAATTTGATTAAAATATGAAGTTCCTGTTGTATTAATACCAGCAATACTTCCATCTCCACCAGTTGTACTTAAAATACCTGTAGCAGTAATCGTTAAACCACTACCAACTTTAACACCACCAAGAGTAGTAGCAGATCCAACAGGTAATGTATATCCACCACCAGAAGTATCAGAACCTACCCACTTAGCAGTAGCAGAATCATACTTTAAAAACTTATTATTAACCTGTGCAGTTGAGAGATCGACATCATCCATCTCTCTAATATTAACAGCACCACCGCCACCAATAGTTGCAACTTGCTGCTGTATCCTATTAAGGAATAATGTATAATGTTTTTGTAACTCTTCAAGAGTTAATTTTTTATCTAATGGAGTTAAAGGATCACTATTATTTGTTGATGGTGGTTCATTAAGAAGACCTTCATTAAGAGTTTGTTTATACGAATCTTTTACAATATCAATCTTTTCTTCAAGTCTTTTAATATTATTTTTTACATCACCTGAAAGAATATTCTGTACATCAGATAGAACTTCTTCTTTTATTTGACTAAGATTAATTCTATTCTGACGCTGCTCAACTATCGCAATATCTGCCTTTAAAATCTGATTAGTCTTTCTAAAATCATCTACTTTATTATTAATCTCTTCTTTAAAACTATTAATCTTACTATTAAATTTGTCTAATTGATCAGAATACTCATTAGATAGAAAATTTAAATTTTTATCTACTGCTTCTGTTAAAGAATTATCCAAAGAACTAGAAACATCATTAAGTTGTTTCCTAATTTCTTCTACCCTATTAAACTCCTCCTTAATGTGATTAATATCATTCACATTAATGGAAGGACTTTTTCCTTCGAATAATTCACTAGGGTTTTTTAAAGACACGTCTTCTTCTATTATATACTATATACTATTCTATTTATTCTTCCTGTTCAGTGTGCTCTGGACAATCATGTTCCATTTCAGGATCATTCTTTTCATCTTCATAATATATACCCCAATCTAATAATGAATCATCTATGGAATCTTCTACTGGTTGTCTACCTTGCTTTGACCTCCATTCTCTCATATCCTGTATCCATTGACCAGGACTAGGCATTGCTTCTGCCTTTGGAGCAAAATAACCCGCACCAATAATGGTACAGGCTATAACTCCTAAAAGACTAACGGAAGCAACTACCTTTTCATTAGCACGAACTCTAAGGGTAAGCTCTTTCACATGACCCATCATGTGATCAACCTTCGCTTCCAGTACCGCTATCTTCGTTTCTTGGCTGTGTTCTGTCGTCATAGGTCATAATCCAATAAATCAAATACCCTACTCCACTGAGTAAAGTACCAAGCATAATATTTATAGACCAGACAATATCATTCATTTAAAAAAGATTCTCTTCTTGTTCTGTTAATAAGGTAACATCAGATGTAGGGTATGCAACACATGCAAGAACATATCCTTCTTCAAGTTGATCATCATCTAAGAAAGACTGATCCTCTTGATCTACTGTACCTTCTACAAGTTTCATACAGCATGAAGAACAAGCACCCGCCTTACAAGAAGATGGATGATCAATACCTGCTTCTTCCGCAGCCTCTAAAATGTAAGTATCTGCTGCACATTCAAAACTTTCTTCTGTACCGTCTTCGGATTTTAGTGTGACAGTTGCCATGAGATTTAATACAATTCAGTAGTATATATTATACTATACTTTCAATTATATGTCACTCTATTAGGAAACGTGAATAACTCCTTTCATACCAGCACCAGCATGAGGTTCACATTGAAACTCATATTCACCAGGATTGTCTATGGTTACTGTAAAACTTTCACCAGCAGTAAATGCTAAGTCTGGATGTGATAGTTCTGGATGCTCATTAAACACCATGTTATGTGGTGGTAAATCACCATTAACAAAAGTAACCGAATCTCCTGCTGAGATACTAATCTCATTAGGTTCAAAGACTAAGTTACCACCTGATCCCATAGTAATTTCAGCAGCATATGCTTTAAAACTAAGCACAAAGAAAGATACAAAGATTATTAACCATGCGAATAATCTATTCATCCACATCTGGGAACGATATCTTCTTTCTAATGTAGTCATAATGTAGTACAAAATAGTGACCCTTCATTCTGTATGCAGTCTATCGCATTCGGGTGACTATGTAAATACTCTACGTCTTGTACTGCCTGATTTCTTGCTTGGAAAGCATCTTCTGCGTATTCGCAAATCTCTTGATGATGCCTTGTTTGGTCCATGTAGGACACTGTATAATGTGACATTAGTGCTAGCCGTGGGCTCGCCAAATTGTACAAATATTTAGTTTACTTATATCAAATATAAGGTATTTTTATACTGAGTCACTGACAGAGTTAGGATCTTCACACTCCTTAGCAAAATCCTTTGCCATACTACCACCTATCTCTGCACCTTGATCCATACCCATCATAGTAGTAGCACCAGCAAGTACCCATCCAATTATAGGAATAGATGCCATTCCAGTTTGAGTAACAGCAGCAGTACCTAAACTACCACCTACCAATCTTCCAGTTCCTTCTCCACTACCTTGCTTTTTAAGACAAGCAATCTCATTAGCACTCAACCCACCACCATTAGATACTTGAGTATGAGCAGCACCTTCCATTGTATATTGCTGTTCTGTAATTGATTTCTTTTTACCTAATCCTAAGAATCCACCTGGACGCTCAGATTTTGTTATTGTTGCCATGATTCTAGGATCATGTGCTCTATAATTTATACTATATCCTTCTTTATTTGCTACTACACTATAAGATGTATACTCCCCAATAGGTAGATTTAGTTTAGGGAATGATTCCTTTCTAGCAATCATCCCTATCATCCCAATATGAGATAAACCTATTAAAGTTCCTAAACTAAGTCCAATCAATTTTTTCATAATATAACCTCTATTTTATGCAGTTGGGGGTTTCTGTGGAGGTGCAGGATTAATTACCAACGGTGCTTGCTCTAATCTAATTGTTTGAGCAGGTGCAGACTGCGTTGCTTTCTCAATCAACTTCTCCATATCCGCTTTGGAAATATTTCCATTAGGACCACTACCACCACCTTTCTCCATCTTCATAGTACCGTCTCCTTTCTTAGAAGCAGTTTGAATTCCGAAGCTCGCCAAAACTCCAGTAAAAACTGAAGCTATAAAAGTTGGATCAATTTTCTGTGTAGGTACACCAGGCAGAGCAACATAATTTAATGTTAATATTCCACCGGACCACACAAGAACTCCAAGACGAACAAATGTACTAATGATCATTGCTTGTTCTTCTTGATCTGGGAGAATCTTGTCCTTGATTTTACCAAGGACACCTTTCTTACTTTCTTCCTTCTTTACTTCTTCCGCCATGAAATTAAGAGTTACTACTCTTATATAGCATTACAAAGAAGCAGCAGCAGGAGCAGCTTGTGGAGCTTGTGGAGCATCAGGTGAAAGATCATTAACACCAGTAGGAAGAGCACCTCCACCTATCGAAGGAGTTCCAACACCTCCAAGAACTGATTCCAGAGCTTGTGATTTAATTCCATCAATGATGGATGTGCGATTGACGTATACGTATAAGCCACTAGCAACAACGGCACCAGATACAGCGAAAGACGCAACAGCAAGTACATTAATTACTTTTTGACACATTGTTT
>Ga0208158_1000815_pt1 | contig 10531 bp, 16 predicted proteins | sample 8_EtaG_FD_184081 | JGI IMG/M metagenome (GOLD analysis project Ga0208158, IMG submission 184081) | Marine viral communities from the Subarctic Pacific Ocean - 8_ETSP_OMZ_AT15162 metaG (SPAdes) (version 2) | ecosystem: Environmental > Aquatic > Marine > Oceanic | place: Pacific Ocean | collected...
AACCGTTTTTTGACTTGTCCTACAGATTTTATTCTGAGTTTTTCGTTGGCAGTTATTGATAGTTCTAGTGATTATCATTTTCTGGAGAAGAAACACCCCAGTTTTATGCAGGAGTACACTCCTGATATAACTGACACCAGCCTGAGAGGGCTGCCTAAATACTACGCTGACTTTGATAAGGAATACAGCACTTCTGGAAGTTCTGGAACAACTATCACCGTCGCGCCATTACCAGATGCAAACTACTCTGTAGAATTGCATTATTTATACAGACCAACAAGTTTGGTTTCTGATACAGGGGGTACCTGGCTTTCCGTTAATGCCAGAGACGCTTTGCTTTATGGCTCGTTAGTCGAGGGCTATACTTTCATGAAGGGTGAACCAGATCTACTGACAACTTACGAAAATAGATTCCAACAAGAAATTGCTAGATTAAAAAATAGAGCAGAAGCTAGAGGAAGACGCGATGAATATCGTTACGACTCACTTCGCTCTAATGTAAGTTAAAAAGGAGAAAGTATGAAGCCTATCAAGAAACTTGAGGGCAAGACTGTAGCCATCGTAGGTATGGGACGTAGTTGGTTTGACTACAATCTTGCTAAATCACACGGAGTACATTTTGACGAAGTTTGGGCAATTAATGCCGTAGCAGACGTCATATTCCATGATCGTATATTTATGTTAGATCCAGCCAGTCGTTTTTTTGACAGCGACGATGCAGGCGGTCAAACAGATTCCATGATCAAAATATTAAAAACGCATGAAGGGCCAATATATACATGTGAATTAGATGACAGAGCTAAAGGATTAGTTTTGTTTCCAATAGAAGAAGTGGTTAGAGATTTAAATTGTTACTATCTAAATAATACAGTTGCTTACGCTATAGCTTTTGCGTTATGGAACAAAGTAGGCTGTATAAAAATGTTTGGTGTAGATTTTACTTATACAGGCAACTTATATTTTGCAGAATCAGGTAGAGGATGTGTTGAATATTGGTTATCTAAATGCCAAGGTGCAGGTATACGAGTAGAAGTTGCTAACTCATCTACTTTATTAGACACATCTATACCTGTAGAAGATAAATTATATGGTTATCATCGTTTAGACGACCCTAAAATAATTGTTCACGATCAAGAAAATAAACTACGAGTATTTAACAAAAGTCAGATTGAAAACAAAGAGCAAGAAGAACAAAAACCTGTTCTTATGGATAGGTATGATACGCACCTCAAAGAAGTTAAAGCTGGAGATCCTAAAGTATGGTAGACGAAATAACACCAGGAGCTATACCAGGATTAGGTTTAATAGAAGCTAAAACCTCAAACTTTGGTGGACACCCACCTGAGTTTTGGGCAGAGCAATTAACTAATAAAATATGTGGTTACTCAGATGATAGCGAACCGCATGTTAAAGAACAGGCCAGAGCATATAAAGATTTAATTTACAGAGTGTGTTTGATTTACTTGAATAATGCTATAAAATCTTATAAGGCAACTCTAATCCAAGAGCTTTTGAAGTCTGGAGAGGAAGAGGTTGCTAAAATTATTAAAAGGATATAGATATGGCAATTACATCTACATTAACTACAAGTTTTAAAAAAGAGCTATTAACGGCAACACATAACTTTGCGACTAATGGTAATGCTTTTAAACTTGCTTTATTCACAAGTTCCGCCACTATGGGAGCAACTACAACTGCTTATTCAACTTCACAAGAAGTTAGTGGTACTAATTACACAGCAGGTGGTAACGCTTTGACTAAAGTTGCACCTACAAGTTCTGGAACTACAGGGTTTACAGACTTTGCAGATTTAACTTTTGGTACAGCTACTGTAACTGCTAGAGGTTGTTTGATTTATAACGATACTAACAGCGATAAATCTGTAGCAACTATAGACTTTGGTGGAGATAAAACGTCTACCGCTGGGGACTTTACTGTAGTTTTTCCTGCGGCAGCAGCATCTACAGCGATTATCAGAATCGCTTAAAGAAGCCTTAAATGGCTAGTATTACAGGTTGGGGTCGCGGAACCTGGGGTTCAGATACTTGGGGCGAGCCTAATCCCGTTACACTTACTGGAATAGCCGCTACTAGCGCAGTAGGCACTGTTTCTATTGTAGCGGAAGCGAATGTAATCCCAACTTCTTTAGTAGGCACCACTGGCGCCCCTGTCGCTGGTGTAAATGCACAAGCCATAGCTTCTATACAAGGCGCAGTAGGGACTCTTGGATCAGTTTCAGTAGACGTAGACGGAGAAGCAAATGTTCCTGTAGCGGGACTAAGCGCAACAGCAAGTCTCGGATCAATTACAATTCACCATAATGCAGTAGTTACACTTTCTAGTTTAGTAGGAACAAGTGCATTAGGTACTGTTACTCCTGTAGGAAAAGCTAACGTAAGTGTATCTGGACTTTCAGCAACTGGCTCCGTTGGATCTGTAACTACAGTAGCAAAAAGTAACGTAACACCAACAGGTGTTGCGGCTACAAGTGCTTTAGGCACTATTTCTATAGCTTTAGGAATGACAGTCCAACTTACAGGTCAAGGGGCAACAAGTTCTTTAGGTTCTGTATCAGTTGTAGCAAAAGCTGGAATATTAATAACAGGCGTATCGGCTACAGGAGAGTTAGGAGAGCCGTTTGTTTGGAGTTTGATTGATGAGTCGCAAACACCTAATTTTAGTGAAATAGATGAAGATCAAACACCTAATTTTACAACCATAGATAATAGCCAGACCCCGAATTGGGAAGATGTTGCTTAACTATGCAGAAGAAAGGTAATATAATCAATTGAACGGAGATATAAATGGCTACTTATGTAAATAATTTAAGACTTAAAGAAATAGCTACTGGTGATGAGTCAGGAACTTGGGGAACAAGTACAAATACCAACTTGGAGTTGATTGGAGAAGCTTTAGGCTTTGGTACAGAAGCAATCACTACTAACGCAGATACACATACCACAACAGTAGCAGACGGTAGTTCTGATGCTGGTAGGGCTATGTATCTTAAATATACAGGAACGCTAGACTCTGCCTGTACTATCACAATAGGCCCAAACACTATGAAAAGAATGCAATTCATAGAAAACGGGACGAGCGGATCTCAAAACATAGTTATTTCACAAGGTTCTGGTGCTAACGTAACTATACCTCCGACTGAAACAAAAGCAGTTTACCTAGATGGTGCTGGTAGTGGAGCTGCGGTAGTAGACGCTTTTGCTAATGTTAATGTTGGTGATTTAAAAGTAGCAGACGATTTGACAGTAACGGATGATGTTTCTATTGGAGGTGCTTTAACACTTACAGGTAATGGTGACTTCAATGGCGATTTAGATGTAGATGGCACAACCAACCTAGACGTAGTAGATATAGATGGTGCGGTTGATATGGCTTCAACCCTACAAGTAGATGGAGCTATAACTTCTTCTGCTGGAGCTACAATTACTACAGCAGATAATTTAGCACAATTAACATTAATTTCTACTGATACAGATTCTTCAATAGGTCCTATTATTGACCTTAAAAGAAATCCAAATGAAGCTGGTGCGGATAATGATTTTATTGGTCAACTATTTTTTACAGGGCATAACGATGCTGGAACACCAGAAGATATTATTTATGCAAAGTTGACATCACAAATAATTGATGCTTCAGACGGAACAGAAGATGGCAATATCGTTGCCTTTGTTATGTCAGGAGGTTCAAGAAAAGATATGATGAGGATTGGACCTACTGAAACAGTCTTCAATGACGCAAGTAACGACTTAGACTTCAGAGTTGAATCTAATGGCAACGCTAATATGTTATTTGTTGATGGTGGTAATGACAAGGTAGGCATAGGAACTGCGAGTCCTGCAACTACCTTAGACATAAGAACTTCTGATGGCACAGATGCAAAATTAAGATTAGGCTCGTCAAGTTCTATTGGCTTAGATGTTTTAGGAACTATTGAATTTTTCTCTGCCGACCCAGATGACTCTGGAATCAAGTCATCTATACATAACTTATCAACAGGAAACCAAGGGCCTGGAGGTTCATTAAGCGGAAACCTTGTATTTAGCACAACTGCCTCTGATGGAGGTGGTAATGATAGCCCAAGTGAAAGAATGCGTATTGATTCTTCAGGTAATATACTTCTTAATCAAACCACTTCACTTATTGGAGGTAATACCTCAGATGGTTCTGATAACAAGTCAGTAATGGTTAATGGTGGTGGAAATACTTCCGATTCTAGAGGTGCCTATATATGGGCAAAAGGAAATGAGTTTTCTGGTGAAGGCGGTTTTTTAAGACTTAATGCAGGAAATGTAAGTGGTGCTGCTATATTACTAAATACTGGTGGCTCAGAAAAAGTTCGTCTTGATTCTTCTGGAAACGTAGGCATAGGAACTTCGAGTGCTGATCAAATTCTACATTTAAAAGATTCTGGTGATACTTATATCGTTTTAGAAGCTGGTTCATCTGATGGTAATGGCGGTATTTTATTTCACAATAGCGGTGGTACTGAAGTAGGAACAATGCTTTTTGATACAGATGACGATTACCTAAGAATTCTTGTATCACAAAATCAAGGCACTACATTTAATGCAGCAACAGCTTCTACTTGGAGAGCCTTAGAGATATTTCAAGATAGAGATGCTACTAATACTGGAAGTGGTATAGCTTTTAGAAGTCAATCTAACACAGCACCATCTGGCATAGTAAGTGTTGCTGGCAACACTACAGGAGGAATAGAAAGTTTAGCTTTTATAACTTCTACAGGAAATCAAAGTGCAGAAAGAATGAGAATTACTGATGCTGGACTTTTTGGCATGGGAAATTCTCCCACTAATTTAACTACTGAAATTCTTACAATTACTACACCCGCATCAGGCGGCGGTCAAGGTATAGCGTTCAAAAGGTTAGATACAAATACAGACCAAGTGTGCGGACAAATCAGATGGAGTAACAATTCAACAGATGATTTGGCATTTATAAAAACTAAAACAGATGGAGCAAATACTGCATCAGCTATACAATTTTTTACAAATGGAGGTTCAGGTGTTGCTGAAAGAGCGCGTATTACTAAAAATGGAGTTTTCTTGTTAGGAGCTACCTCTGTTGCTGGTCCAGGTGCTTCTGTTGATTCTAATACCGCAGAATTTGGTCGTGGATATATTAACCTAGATAGAGATGATACAGCTTCAATAGACCAAATACTTTTTGGTAAAAATGGTTCAATTGCAGGAAGGATTACAACTACAAGTAGCACTACTTATACGACTACTTCTGATTATCGTAGAAAAGAAAATATAACTCCTGTGGTTAATGGATTAGAAAGAGTACAAAAACTTAATCCAGTATCATATACATGGATAGATGATGAAGCTAAGATTGTTGAAGAAGGTTTCTTAGCACATGAAGTTCAAGAAGCGGGATGGGAAACTGGCGTTGGTGGTGAAAAAGACGGAGAAGATGTTCAATCTATGGACTACGGAAGAATAACACCACTACTTGTCAAAGCTATTCAAGAACAACAACAACAAATAGAACAGTTAAAAACTGAAATAGAAAAGATACATTAAACGGAGAATAAAAAATGGCAATAAATTATACTTGGAACGTAAAAAGATGTGATGTTTTTCCTACAAAAAGCGGTAAATCAAATGTAGTACATAATGTTCATTGGAGGTTAACAGCAACCGATGATGCTAATAACGATTCAGACGGCAACCCTATAACGGCAGAAATGTACGGCAGCCAAGGTTTAGATACTTCTGATTTATCATCATTTACTAATTGGTCTAGTTTAGACGAGGCTAAAGTACAAAGCTGGGTAGAAGCTGCGTTAGAAGCAGAAGAAGCTGACTCGGTTGCTGCCATGAAAGCTGGTTTGGATGCAGACATAGGAAGACAGATAACACCTACAACACTAACTAAAACACTAGGATAAATTATGGAACAACAATATTTCGTAAACGTGCTACAAATATTAGACGCAGCAACAGAAAGAGGAACATGGAAAGGTTCTGAAATAGAAGGCATAGCTGCTTTACGCAAACAAACTATGGAACAGATTAAAAACTTAGCAGAGGCTTCTCAACAACAAGAAGAAGCTCAAGTTGAATCAATTACTAAGAAAGTAGGAGAAAAATAATGATGTGGATTAATTTATTTATGTGGGTAACAGCTATTATAGCTATAGCTTCACTTGTAGCCGCAGTTACACCTACTCCTCAAGGAGATAAATTATTATCAAAGATCTATAAAGTAATAGATTTTTTAGCTTTAAATATTGGTAAGGCCAAGGATAAATAATGAAGTGGTGGGGTAAATTAGTAGACAAAGTTACAGGCACTAAAAGAGTAAAAGTTAGAGCCAGAGACGAAGACGGTAAGTTTGTAGGTGATGATGAATCAACTCCAGACGTTAATGAGGCTTATACCACAAAACGAGTTAAGGACAGAGAATGAGTACAAATGATTCTGATTTAACTTCTTTAAAAGTATACGAAAGAGAATCTGCTATCAGGTTTGAGTATATAGAAAAAAGACTTGATGAAGGATCTGCAAAATTTAAAAGACTAGAAGCTCTTATTTGGGGTATATATCCTGTATTAATAACTTGTTTGGTTGCCACTAGGTACATCTAATGTATGAATACAATTGCAAGGTTAAAAAAGTTGTCGATGGAGATACCATCGATGTTGTTTTGGATCTTGGCTTTGACATCCTTTATAAGTCTCGCGTTCGTTTATATGGTATTGATACTCCCGAGTCACGTACTCGTAACCTGGATGAGAAGGCTAGAGGAAAAATGGCTGCGGCTTTCTTGAAAGAAGCAGTTGAAGATGGAGAAAAAGTAGTTATACAAACTAAACTAAAAGACTCTAGAGGAAAGTTTGGCAGAGTTTTAGGTGACGTCGTAGTTGATGACGTTAATATCAACAAACTTATGATACAGTGTCATCTCGCTGTAGCTTATCACGGCCAATCAAAAGCAGATGTTGAATCTGAACACATGCGTAACAGAGACATTCTTATAGAGAAAGGTCTTCACGATCCAATAGACTAATGGACCAAGCAGTTCAATTTATTAACGAAGTTGGCTTCCCGATAGCTGCTGCGTTAGGTTTAGGATTTTTTATATGGAAACTCATAAACCGTATTATTGATGGTATGGAAACTAAGCTCGATGTTTTGGACGATAAAGTGGCAGATCAGATAGAGCAGATGGAACAAAGACTAGGTACTAAATTAGACTCACAACATGGTATCTTAGTTGCTCTTATAGATAGAGTTAGATCTCTTGATAACGAGATAATACGTCAAGATACACTCATAAAAACCATACTAGGTGTACCGCAGCTAATAGACAGTAACAAGATTGCAAAAGCAGACCGAGACGATCAGAGGAAAGATTGATGGCTCCTAAACGACCTGACGAAATAATACTCATAGCTTCTATGATAATTGTTATGTTTGTTGTTTTATCCGTACAAGCTGACGATATGGTTCATGAATTTAAAAACCCTTCGTTTAGTGGAGTTGGTACTTCTAGTCATTATCTTACTATTGAAAATCAAGAAACTAACCGCAAACAGGCTATAAAAGATGAAATAGAGGCTTTAAGGGATGAACTTGAAAGGGAAAAAACCAATACTGTTGAAGCAAGGTTTATGAGAAACCTGACTAGCAGAATATATGCTAATCTTGCAAGGCAAATAGAAGCATCTTTATTTGGTGAAGAAACCAGTAAAAGTGGATCTATGGAACTGGATGGCAACACTATAGAATATGAAATTACAGATGAGGAAGTAAGAGTTACTATTACTGATGAAGACGGCAATGTTACAGAGGTTATTGTTCCCATTGGCGGTTTCACTTTCTAGCTGTACGCTAATGATTGATCCCCTTGCGAACAATTTACCACCATTTGAAAACGTACAAAAAGCGACTGTAGAATCTTTATATACGGATTTATCTGAAATAGGTGAACCTATAAGAAAACCAGTCATTGCAGTATACCCAGACGGTTTTAAAGATCAGACAGGACAGCGTAGATCTAACTCCAAATACGCTACATTTAGTACGGCTATAACTCAAGCACCACACGCTTACCTGATACGCGCACTCAAACACTCTAACTTTTTTGATGTAGTAGAAAGAGTATCTTTAGACGCAGTCACCAAAGAAAGACAGTTGATTAGATCTACTAGAGAAACATTTGACGAAGAACAAAAGCTAATGCCCCTCAAATTTGGAGATATGATAATGACTGGTGGGGTTTTATCTTACCAAGCAAATATCAGTTCTGGGGGTATGGGGGCTAGAAATTTAGGTATAGGCATGTCACGACAGTTTAGAGAAGACATACTTACTGTAAGCCTAAGAACAGTTTCAGTAAGCACTGGTAGAGTGCTTTTTGAAGTATTGGTTACCAAAACTGTTTTGTCTGCATCGTTGGATAACGACGTATTTAGATTTGTATCAGACAATACAGAGTTGGTAGAATTAGAAGGGGGCGCGGTTAAAAATGAGCCAACCAGTATTGCTTTGCAAATGGCTATCGAGACAGCAGTTGCAGAAACAATCAAACAGGGCTTAGAAAATAACTTTTGGAGGTTAAAAGAATGAAAAGACTTTTAATTATTATGATTATGTCTGCCCCCCTTTTTGCAGCAGACAACGAAATATTTGTTGATCAAAGTTCAGGATCTTCAAATTCAAATATGGACTTGGAGCAATTAGGTTCTGGAAACATAATTGGAGGTATAGATGCTGAAGCAGGAGCAATGACTGCTCTTGACTTAGATGGCACAGCTATGACTCTTGACATAAATCAGATTGGAGACAGTAACAAATTCTTAGGTGACATCACCGCAGATTCATACACTGGCTTCTTTGAATTTGACGGTAATAGCAACACCTTTAACATGAATACAGATAAGACAAACACTTTCGGTGCTGACTCATCTAATGTAAATGTTGACGTCACTGGCAATAGTAATACCTTTACTTTGAATCAAGCCACCACTGCTTTAGCCGCTACACTTGATTTAGATTGGGTTATAAATGGTTCAAGTAATAGTATTACAGCAGCCATAGATGTAGACGGTGCTACCAACTACATGGATATAGATGGTTCTGATAACACTGTTACATATGATGGAGATGGTTACGCAGGTGGCTATTTTTGGCTTGATCACACGGGCAGTGATAGAACTTTTAATATACAACAAAAATCAACACAAGATAATGACTGGCTTAAAATTATTAGCGTTGGTTCTACTACTAGCTCAGTCTGTGTTATCCAAAACGATCAAGGCACAAGCACAGGCTGTTGATATAGGTAGTATCAGCGAACTTAAAGGCAACGCGCAAGTAGTTAGAGACAAACCATACGGAGCTGAGTTGGCTTTTCCAATTCAGCAGATGGACAACGTCAAAACAGAAGCTGGTCGCGTTGCTATTACCTTTGAAGACGATACTATTGTTAGGGTGATGGACCATAGTAAGTTAGTAATCAACTCTTATATATACGATCCTAACCCAGCAAAGAGTGAAATGGCTTTGCGTTTTGCGTCTGGAACAGCCAGATTTGTTACAGGTAAATTTAACAATAAAAAAGCCATACGTATAAAAACGCCAAGTGCTGACGTATACGTAAGAGGTACAGATTTTACAATAACCACTACGCCTGAAACTGGCAGCTCTCTTGTCATACTTTTGCCTGATGCAAACGGCAATCCTAGTGGGGAGATAGTGGTTGAAACGGCTATGGGTCAAGTCATATTAAATCAAGCATATCAGGCGACTACCGCGATGACTTACAATCAAGCACCATCAAAACCTGTAATCTTGGATATATCTCTTGAGTTTATTGATAATATGTTAATAGTAAATCCTCCAGATGAACGTCAAGATTTTTCTGAGGAACAACAACAGGTTGGTACAGCGGATTATTTAGACTTTGCAGACCTAGATATAGATTTCTTAGCAGAAGATTTTTTAGATAATGAAGCAGACTTAGAATTTACAGAATTAGATATAAACTACCTTGACGTAAATTTTCTTGAGGATTTGTTAAATATTATTGACGCTCTTGCTGTTGATGACGAGGAAGATCAACTCAGTAAGCTTGCTACAGGTATTACAATAGCTGGTACAGATATAGGTCAAGATAAAGACACTCAGATTACAACAATAATTACAGGCCAAATGATTAGTATTAGAAGATCAGTAGGAGATACTTTTAGACTAGATTTAGACGGATCTAGCGCTTATACCTTGGTTCTTTTTCAAAATGGCGTAGAGAACGTAGTTAAAGTAAATGGTGGCTCGTCTAATACAATTACTATCAAACAGGGTAGCTGATGAAAAGGTTAATCTTACCAATCCTTTTTGCAATTTTAATAGCGCCCCTTGCTTTGCAATTTACGCCGCTTGAAATACTAAAACTAAAAACTTTTGATACATTTGTTTCTCAACAAGAACCTACAGGTAATTTTGTAATTCTTGATATTAACGAAGAAGATATAGAAAAAGAGGGG
>Ga0208158_1000819_pt1 | contig 10519 bp, 7 predicted proteins | sample 8_EtaG_FD_184081 | JGI IMG/M metagenome (GOLD analysis project Ga0208158, IMG submission 184081) | Marine viral communities from the Subarctic Pacific Ocean - 8_ETSP_OMZ_AT15162 metaG (SPAdes) (version 2) | ecosystem: Environmental > Aquatic > Marine > Oceanic | place: Pacific Ocean | collected...
TTTAAAGGATTCGCAGAAGGCAGATCTAAGTAATGTACGAGCAAAGTTTAGTTAAAATAATAGAACCTATTAAACGCACGACTATTAGTCGGCTTAACAAATCTAAAAAATGGAAATATGGATACAATAAAGAAAACGATATCGTTATTATATCAAAAACTGGTAGAATTGGGAAGATACTTGAAATACAAGGGCTGCGCATTGCTTTGCCGATGGAACCAATGCACGTGCACTCCAATGCCAAAAACAAATGGCAAAAAATAAATTATCCAAAAGAATTAAGTAGATTAAAAAATATATTTGATTGGAGAAACCATCCAGAAGAACAAAAAGAACAATGGTTTGATTATATAGACGAAGAGTTTAGAAGAAGAGATGAAGGCTTTTGGTTTATAAACAATGGTAAACCAACTTACATAACAGGCGCTCATTATATGTATCTTCAATGGAGTAAAATAGACGTAGGTGCACCTGACTTTAGAGAAGCTAATAGATTATTTTATATATTTTGGGAAGCATGCAAAGCAGACAAAAGATGCTATGGTATGTGTTATCTTAAAAACCGTCGTTCTGGTTTTTCTTTTATGTCTTCAGCCGAAACAGTTAATTTAGCCACTATATCAAGTGATAGTAGATATGGGATACTTTCTAAAACTGGTGCTGATGCTAAAAAAATGTTTACAGATAAAGTAGTACCAATTAGTATTAACTATCCATTTTTCTTTAAACCTATACAAGATGGTATGGATAGGCCAAAATCAGAGTTAGCATATAGAGTTCCAGCTAGTAAGTTTACTAGAAAAAAGATTACTGCAAACGAACAACTTGAAGATATACAAGGATTAGATACGACTATTGACTGGAAAAATACTGGTGACAATAGTTATGACGGTGAAAAACTAGCTTTACTAGTACATGATGAAAGCGGTAAATGGGAAAGGCCAGATAATATATTAAACAATTGGAGAGTTACTAAAACATGTCTTAGATTAGGTAGTAGAATTATTGGCAAGTGCATGATGGGCTCAACTTCAAACGCTCTTGACAAAGGTGGAAATAACTTTAAAAAACTATACAATGCATCAGATGTCACTAAACGAAATAGAAATGGCCAAACAAAATCTGGTTTATATTCTCTTTTTATCCCAATGGAATGGAACTACGAAGGATTTATTGATGAGTATGGAGTTCCAGTATTCACTACTCCTGACAACGATGTGCTTGCCCCAGACGGTGAATTAATAGATATAGGCGTAATTGATCACTGGCAAAATGAAGCTGACGGTTTAAAAAACGATCAAGATGCTTTAAATGAATTTTACCGACAGTTTCCAAGAACAACTGAACACGCGTTTAGAGATGAAACAAAAAATAGTATATTTAACTTAATAAAAATATACGAGCAGATAGATTATAATGAAGAGATGGGTAGATCTCTTGGTGTTACAACTGGTAACTTTCAATGGGTTAATGGTATTAAAGATTCTCAAGTAATTTATTATCCAGATCCAAAAGGTAGATTTAAAATAAGTTGGGTACCGCCTCAACAATTACAAAATAGAGTGGTTATTAAAAACGGTATAAAATATCCTGGTAATGAACACATGGGAGCATTTGGTTGTGACTCTTATGATATATCAGGAACTGTAGATGGTGTAGGATCTAAAGGAGCATTACACGGCTTAACCAGGTTTAGTATGGAGGACGCTCCTGCGAATAGCTTCTTTTTAGAATACTTGTCAAGACCACCTACAGCTGAAATATTCTTTGAAGACGTATTGATGGCATTAGTGTTTTATGGTATGCCAATACTTGCAGAGAACAATAAACCTAGGCTTTTGTATTATTTAAGACGTAGAGGTTATAGAGGTTTTAGTATGAATAGACCTGATAAAGTTTGGAACAAATTATCTGTTGCGGAAAAAGAAGTTGGTGGTATACCAAACTCTAGCGAAGATATTAAACAAGCTCATGCCGCTGCTATTGAAATGTACATACAAGATCATGTAGGTATGAAGCAAGATGGTAGTTTTGGCGATTTATATTTTAACGAATTGTTAAATGATTGGAGCAAGTTTGATATAAACAAAAGAACTAAACATGATGCTTCTATAAGCTCTGGTTTAGCTATAATGGCTAATAATAGGCACCTATATGCTCCTAATGCTAAAATAGAAAAACAAAAATTAAATATACATATTTCTAAATATTCAAACAAAGGTAATATGTCTAAAATAATTAAAAAATAATATGAGTTACATAAACTTTCCAAGTCAAGTAGTTAGCGATGTAGAGAAAATAAGCTATGAGTATGGTTTGCAAATAGCCAAAGCTATTCAACATGAGTGGTTTGGCGACGAGACTAATATGCACAGTCATAATAGTAGATACAATAACATAAAAAATAATTTTCATAGTTTAAGACTTTACGCTAGAGGCGAACAGCCTATACAAAAGTACAAAGATGAGCTGTCTATAAATGGTGACTTAAGCTATTTAAATCTAGACTGGAAGCCAGTTCCAATTATACCTAAGTTTGTAGATATAGTTGTAAACGGTATGGCAGAAAGATTATTTGATATAAAAGCATATTCACAAGATCCGTATGGTGTTGCTAAAAGAACAGAATACATGGAGTCTGTTTTAAAAGATGTTAGAACTCAAGAGTTAAACATGTTGTCTAAACAAGCTTTTGGAATACCTTTAAATGAAAATCCTCAAGAAACTTTACCAGAGACAGAAGAAGAAGTAGCGCTACACATGCAGCTAACTTACAAGCAGGCTATTGAAATAGCAGAAGAGCAAGCTTTAAACGTTTTGTTAGAAGGTAACAAATATGAACTAACTAGAAAAAGAGTACTTAGAGATTTAACAGTTATAGGCATAGGCGCTACTAAAACAGATTTTAACACTTCAGAAGGAGCTACGGTAAGATATGTTGATCCAGCTAATCTAGTTTATTCTTATACAGATTCGCCGTACTTTGATGACATATACTACGTTGGTGAAGTTAAAGAAATACCTATTAATGAATTAGTAAAGCAATTTCCTCATTTAAAAAATGAAGATTTAAAAGAAATACAACAAAAAAGTAGTAACTATAACGGTTATAATAAAAGCTACAAAAAAAATAGACAAGACTATAATAAAGTTCAAGTTTTATATTTTGATTACAAAACTTATATGAACGAAGTATATAAAGTAAAAAAGACTGGAACTGGAGCTGATAAAATTATACCTAAAAATGATAGCTTTAATCCGCCAGAAAATTTAGAAGGTGGTTACAGTAAAATGATGAGACAAATAGAGTGTTTGTTTGAAGGAGCTTTAATATTAGGTACAGAAAAGCTTTTAAAATGGGAAAAATCTCAAAACATGATGAGATCAAAAAGTGATTTTACTAAAGTTAAAATGAACTATAGTATTGTTGCTCCTCGCATGTACGAAGGTCGTATTGAGTCTTTAGTTAGTAGATGTACTGGTTTTGCTGATATGATACAATTAACACATTTAAAGTTACAGCAAGTTATGGCACGTATGATACCTGATGGTGTTTATCTTGATGCTGATGGTCTTGCTGAAATAGATTTAGGTAATGGTACAAACTATAATCCACAAGAAGCTTTAAACATGTTTTTCCAAACTGGATCTGTGATAGGAAGGAGCTTTACGTCAGAAGGCGATATGAATCCAGGTAAAGTACCAATACAAGAAATAACTAGTGGCGCTGGAGGTAATAAAATGAATAGTTTAATACAAACATACAACTATTATTTACAAATGATAAGAGATGTGACTGGATTAAACGAGGCAGCAGACGGTTCTAAGCCAGATAAATACTCTTTAGTTGGCGTGCAAAAACTAGCCGCAGCAAATTCTAACACTGCTACAAGACATATAATGCAGTCAGGTTTATTTTTAACAGCAGAAATATGCGAAAAGCTTTCTCTTAGAATATCTGACATTGTAGAATATTCACCTACAAAAGACGCTTTTATACAGGCTATAGGCGCTCATAACGTTGCTACTTTAGAAGAAATATCTGAACTACATCTTTATGACTTTGGTATATTTATAGAGTTAGCTCCAGACGAAGAGCAAAAAATGCTACTTGAAAATAATATACAAGCTGCAATAGCTCAACAGTCTATAGATATAGAAGATGCTATAGATCTTAGAGAAATTAAAAATGTTAAACTTGCTAATCAACTTTTAAAAATAAGAAGAAAAAAGAAAATAGAGAGAGATCAAAGGATGCAGCAAGAAAATATAAGAGCTCAAAGTCAAGCTAACCAAGAAACTGCTGCTGCAGCTGCCGAAGCAGAAGTTAACAAAAGAAAACAACTAGTTCAAACCGAAATAGAACTTGAAAGAGTAAAGGCGCAATTAGAATCTCAAAAAATGAGAGAAGAGTTAGAAATGAAAAAACAACTAATTGAAGCTGAGTATGGTTTTAAAATAAAAATAGCTGAATCAGATAAAGGTAAATCTGATAGAAAAGAAGTTATGAAAGAAGATAGAAAAGATGAAAGAACTAGAATACAAGCTACACAACAATCAGAACTTATAGAGCAAAGAAACACAGGTGGAACACCTAAAAACTTTGAGCGAGCAAGTGATGATATATTAGGTGGTCTTGGAATTTAAAATTATTAATTATTATTATATTATATCATGGAAGAAAACAAAGAAAACGTAGTTGAAGAAACTACACAAGAAACAACTGAGCAAGTTGATATGAGTAAATTTGAGTCTGCTGACAATCCTAACATTATAAAAGTAGATTTAACTAAACCACCAACACCAAAAGAAAATGAAACTAAAGAAGATAACACTGACGACAGCGGAGTGGTTGCAGAGTCTGAAAATGCCGAGCCCGAAGAAAAACAAGAAGAAGTACAGCCGGAAAGCGAAACACAAGAAGCACCAGTATTAGAAGAGGTTACAGATAAAGAAGAGCAAGAAATAGTTGAACAAGTTGAAGAGGCTGTTGCTGAAGCTGAAGCTACTGGAAAACCATTACCAGAAAATATACAGAAGTTAGTAGACTTTATGGAAGAAACTGGTGGCGATCTAAGTGACTATGTAGCTTTAAATAGAGATTATAACGAGTTAGAAGATCAAGATTTACTGTATGAGTATTATAAATCAACTAAACCTCATTTAAATAATGAAGAAATTAATTTCCTTATGGAAGATCAGTTTTCTTATGATGAAGACAGAGACAATGAAAGGGAAATAAGAAGAAAAAAATTAGCGTTAAAAGAGCAAGTTGCCAGCGCTAAAAGCCACTTGGACAGGCAAAAGTCCAAATACTATGAAGAGATTAAAGCTGGTTCAAAGCTTACACCTGAACAACAAAAAGCTATGGATTTCTTTAATAGATACAACAAGGAAGAAGCAACACGTCAAAAAACATTAGAAGATAATACTTCTACTTTTATGAATAAAACTAATAAAGTTTTTAACGATAAGTTCAAAGGTTTTGAATACAACATCGGTGATAAAAAGTTTAGGTATAATGTAAAAGATGTTAACAAGACTAAAGAGTCTCAAAGCGACATTAATAATTTTGTCAAAAAGTTTTTGAATAAAAATAACGTAATGGAAGACGCTGCGGGATATCACAAAGGACTATATACTGCTATGAATCCTGATGCTATAGCAAAACATTTTTACGAGCAAGGTATGGCTGATGCTATGAAAAATAGTATTGAAAATGCTAAAAACGTAAATATGACAGCTAGACAATCTCATGGTGAGGTTGAGGCAGGTGGAATTAAAGTTAGAGTTTTAGGTGATAACACTGCTGATTTCAAGTTTAAAATTAAAAACAAAAATAAATAACAAATTTAAAATTACAAAATTATGGCAATTACAAATGGTCCTAGTTTGAATAGCGTACCTGCTGCTAAACCGCAAGCGTTATCATCAAACTACATTGATTTCAACCAAGATATGGGTTGGGCTCAACAATATTTACCAGACCTAATGGAAAAAGAAGCTGAAGTTTTCGGACCGAGAACTATTTCAGGTTTTTTATCACAAGTTGGGGCTGAAGAAGCGATGACTGCTGATCAAGTTATTTGGTCTGAGCAAGGTCGTTTACACTTATCTTACAAAGGTCATCTTAACTCACATTCTGGTGGTACTGCTGCTGGTGGTGAAATCGAAATTGAAAGTGATATTGATGATAATGATATAGGTTCTAATCACGGTGTTAGAGTTAATGACACTGTTATTATAGCAAACGCTCAAGGAGTTGTTAAATGTTTAGTTACAGCAACTGATACAACAGACGTAATAGATGTACAACCTTATGATTTTGCAAACTTAAGCGATGCTGGTTTAACAACTATTAATGGAACTAAAGACACAACTATATTAGTTTATGGTTCTGAATTTGGTAAAGGTGATAGTTACAACGCTGCTGATGGTTCTACTGATGCTACTGGAAGAGGAGCTAATGAGCCGGCTTTCAAAACTTTTAGTAACAAACCAATTATTTTAAAAGACTACTACGAAGTATCAGGTTCTGATACAGCTAGAGTTGGTTGGGTTGAAATTGCTTCTGAAGGTGGCCAATCAGGTTACATGTGGTACTTAAAAGCTGAAGCTGACACAAGAGCTAGATTTAATGATTACTTAGAAATGGCAATGTTAGAAGGTGAATTAAACTTAGCTGCGTCTGGAATTGATGGTACAGCTGTTATAAAAGGTTCAGCTTCTGGTGCTGGAAACGTAGGTACTGAAGGTTTATTTGCTGCTATTGAATCAAGAGGTAATATTACTTCTGGTGTTACTGGTGTTAACGCTGCTACTGATTTAGCTGAGTTTGATGCAATACTTACTGAGTTTGACAAGCAAGGTGCTATTGAAGAAAACATGTTATTCGTAAACAGAGCTACTAGTTTAGCTATCGATGATATGTTAGCTTCAATGAATTCTTACGGAGCTGGTGGTACTTCTTACGGAGTGTTTGATAACTCTGAAGATATGGCGCTTAATTTAGGTTTCTCTGGTTTTAGAAGAGGTTCTTATGACTTCTACAAGTCTGACTTTAGATACTTAAATGATCTAGCTACTAGAGGTGGTATTAATGCTGCTAACGCTGCTAATGCAATTAGAGGGGTAATTGTTCCTGCTGGAACTTCTACTGTTTATGACCAAATGCTTGGTAAAAACCTTAAACGTCCTTTCTTACATGTTAGATATAGAGCTTCACAAACTGATGACCGAAAAATGAAAACTTGGGTTACTGGTTCTGTTGGCGCTGCTACATCTGCTTTAGACGCGATGCAAATTCATATGCTTTCTGAAAGATGCTTAGTTACACAAGGTGCTAACAATTTCATGTTAATGAAATAAGCACAATTATTTTAAAAGAGGGTGGAGCTTAGTCTCCACTCCCTTTTATTTTTATTAATTTTATTATATATTATATTATGGCAAAAAAAGAAAAAACAATTATAGACAAAGCTAAAAACGCTTTTGGTCTAGAAACAGAAACAGTTGTAAAAACTGAAACGGTTGTTGAACAACCAATAGAAAGAGTTAAACCTAAAAATGAATGGGAAATAAAAGATAGAATATATCTTTTAAAAGGAGGTAAAAAACCTTTGTCTAGAAGTGTAAAGGCAACAAACATTTATTGGTTTGATGAAGAAAAAGGATATCAAAGAGAATTAAAATACTGTCAAAATCAACAAACTTGTTTTGTAGATGAAATGAAAGGCGATCAAAGATTAGAGCATATAATTTTTAGATCAGGAAGTTTATTTGTTCCTAAAGAGCAAACAGTTTTACAAAAATTATTATCTTTGTATCATCCGCATAGAGATAAAGTATTTCATGAGTTTAAGCCAAGTGTTATAGCTGAAGAAGAAATAGATGTTTTAAATATGCAAGTTGATGCATTGACAGCAGCTAGAAGCGTTGATATTGATTTAGCAGAAGCTATTATGCGTGTTGAAGTTGGTTCTAAGGTGTCAAATTTAAGTTCTAAAGAGCTTAGAAGAGATTTATTAGTATTTGCACGTAATAATCCTAAACTATTCTTAGAATTAGCAGATGATGAAAACGTAATGCTAAGAAACTTTGGTATTAAAGCTGTTGAGTCTGGTATATTAAGATTATCTCAAGATCAAAGATATTTTATGTGGGGTTCTAACGGTAGGAAAATAATGACAGTACCGTTTGATGAGCATCCATATACAGCTTTAGCTCATTGGTTTAAAACCGATGAAGGTATGGAAGTATATTCAAATATTGAAAAAAGATTAAATTAATCTAACTGTAGAGCGGTCGCCCTACGGGGCGATCGTAACTACAAATAAAAAAAATTATGGCTATAAGTATAGACACAGTACATCAAAGAGTTTTGGCGTTAGCCAATAAAGAACAAAGAGGGTATATCACGCCTCAAGAATTTAACTTATTAGCTAACAAAGCGCAATTACTTATATTTGAGCAATATTTTTACGATATTGAAAAAGCTTTAGCTAAAAGAAATAATATAGTTGAAAATGGTAATAGCACTGAATATAGTGATAGAATAGATATATTACACGAAAAAATATCTCCTTTTGAAAATTACAAAGTAACGTTTTCAAATTTAGTTGGTAATGAAGCTACTTTACCAACATCTCCAATAGTTCATAAACTAGGTACAGTTTTTTATAGTGGTAACTCTTATGACGTAGAAGTTGAAAGAGTTGAAAAAAACGATTTAGAGCATTTGTTAAGAACAGCTTTAGCCGCACCAACAGACACTAGACCAGTTTATGTTAGGAAAACAAACGATAAAGTACTTTTGTTTCCAGAATCACCAACAGTAGCATACGCTGTAGCAGGTGACAATCCTAATATATTTTGTAACTTTATATCAAAACCTACACAAGCAGTTTGGGGTTATGTAGTAGTTAATAATCAAGCTTTGTTTGACGCTTCAACTTCTACAGATTTTCAACTACACGCTTCAGAAGAAGGTGAATTAGTTTATAAGATATTAGAATTAGCTGGTATTGTATTAAACAAACCAGGTTTAGTTCAAGTGGCTACAAATGAAGAAACAGCTTTAATAACACAAAAACAATAATAAATGGGATTAATAACACAAACAGGCCAACAGTATTATCAGACAGCTTCGCCAACTCCTTTTGGTGATTATCAATTCACATCTTTAGAACATGTTATAAATCAGTTTATTATTGCTTACGTTGGTGAAGGTAAAATAATATCAAAAGCGAGAAGAACAGATGTTGCTTTTCATGCTCAAAGAGCTTTGCAAGAGCTTTCTTTTGATACTTTTAAGTGTGTAAAATCTCAAGAAATAGAACTGCCAGCTTCTTTACAAATGATATTACCACAAGATTATGTTAATTATGTTAGTTTAAGTTGGTCTGATAGTGCAGGTGTACAGCACGTCATATATCCTGCTTATAAAACTTCTAACCCAACAGACGTTGGTCAAGACGCTAATGGAGATTATACTTTTACAGCTGGTGCTTTAGACACTGACGACAGCTCTACAACTTGGGACTCTTATAGCTCTATTACTCCTTCAGAAAATATAGACGATTATGATGATGATTATTTTACAGGCGCTATTGGCAATAGATACGGTATTGATCCTCAATACGCACAAACAAACGGTTCTTTTTATATAGATCCAAACACTGGTAAAATTCATTTTAGCTCAAACTTATCAGGAAAAACAATAATATTAAAATACATAAGTGACAGTCTTGGTACTGATGCCGAAATGAAAGTGCATAAGTTTGCGGAAGAAGCTATGTATAAACATATAGCTTATGCTATACTGTCTACTAGAGCTGATGTTCAAGAATACATAATACAAAGATTTAAAAAAGAAAGATTTGCTGAAACTAGAAAAGCAAAATTAAGATTATCAAATATTAAATTAGAAGAAATAACTCAAATACTTAGAGGTAAATCTAAGTGGATAAAACACTAAAATAATATGCCAGAGTTTAAGCGTAATTTTACTAAAGGTCGAATGAACAAAGACCTTGACGAAAGAATAGTACCTAATGGTGAATATAGAGAAGCGTTAAACGTAGAGGTTGCAACATCTGAAAGCTCTAACGTTGGAACTATACAAACACTAAAAGGTAACACACTTTTACTTACTGATCAGTTAAATGATATTAAAAACTTAACAGCAAATAGCAAGTTGTTTTCTTCTGATGCTGTTTGTGTTGGTACTGTTTCTAATGAAGCAAAAGATAAGTTTTATTATTTCGTTACAGACCCGCATAGAAACTATGACGCTAGTTGGGATACTGGTAGTTCTTCTGGTTCTATTGCATATAACGATACTTATGTTCATGCTGAGCAAGATAGTTCTGGAGACGTTAATGTTAAACATAAAGTTTATTCTGATTATATAATAGAGTATAACGAAAGAACTAAAAGAGCTAAATACGTATTTGTTGAATTTACTAAAGTAATAAGTAAAATATCTAACGATAGTCATACAAAAGGAGATCATTTACAT
>Ga0208158_1000820_pt1 | contig 10517 bp, 11 predicted proteins | sample 8_EtaG_FD_184081 | JGI IMG/M metagenome (GOLD analysis project Ga0208158, IMG submission 184081) | Marine viral communities from the Subarctic Pacific Ocean - 8_ETSP_OMZ_AT15162 metaG (SPAdes) (version 2) | ecosystem: Environmental > Aquatic > Marine > Oceanic | place: Pacific Ocean | collected...
AGAACAAGACATGGCCCCATTTGGATTCATATCAACGGCCGTTGATGAGGAGGAGTTTGTTGATGAAGAAGGTAATAGATGGACTCAGGCAGATATGTCAGATATAAATTCTACTTATGGTGACATGAGTTACATGTGGGATTATTATTAATGGATATAGAAGATCAGTTTGAGCTTGAACATCTATTCCTTAAAGAAAGAAAATGTAGAGTCTGTAGTGAACAGAAGAATTTAATAGATGGATTTTATTTAACTAGAAAAAATAGAAAGGCAGCTGCATCTTCATATTCATATGAATGTAAGGTATGTACTATAAGAAGGATCGTTGATCGGAGAAAGAATTCTGCTTTTGGAGATTGGAAATATCCCGACTGGTGATGTTCACGCAGTGTTTCCCCATTTGAAATTGTTGAAAAGAATAAATATTTTCAGATAAAAACTGAACTCGTAGAGGAAATCAGATGGCTGGTTTAGGCTTAGTATCTCCTGGTATTAAAGTAAAAGAGGTTGATCTTACTAGGGGAGGGATAACTGGAGTTAGTGACCAGACTGGTGCCATTGCGGGACCGTTTGTCAAAGGCCCAGTAGAAGACCCACAATTAATAGAAGGCGAAAAGGATTTAGTCGATACTTTTGGTGAACCACAAGAGACAAGTGGCCAATATGAATATTGGTTGTCTGCTGCATCATATCTTTCATATGGTGGTGTTCTTAGATGTGTAAGAACCGATGGAACTGCTTTGAATAATGCAAATGCAGCAGTTGCAACTGGTGCTGCATCTTCATTGACTAGTTTAAAGATTAAGAATACAGATGATTATTTTAACACTTATGCATCAGGTACTACTTGGTACTATGCTGCTAAGAACCCAGGAACATGGGCGAATGGTGTTAAGGTTTGTGTAATTGACGCAAAGACAGACCAAACGTTAGCTGGTATTAATACTGCAGGTATTGTAGTTGGTGCTGGAATCACTCAGGCATTTGGTGGAGCAACAATTGGTGGAATTGGTACATCATTAACTCTTAACGGACACCTTAAAGGAATCGTTACTGGAGTTGGTGCAGGTAATATTGATGTTAAGGTTGTTAGTGAAGTTGCTGTTGGTGGAAGTATTACTGACGCAGATTATACTAAGAATGGTGCATATGAGTTTAAGACGACTAGAGAATGTAATATTGCTGGTGCAACAGGTGCTGCATCAACATCAATCACTGTTACAAGATCTGTTGGTGGAACAAACCAAGGTGCTATAACAAATGATGAAGATATTCACCTATTTAACTCTGTAACACAAAAACCAACAATTGACAACGCTGGTGGTGCTGCATTTGGAGTTTCTGCTAACTCACTTAACGTTTCTAATGTTACTGGTATCGTTGCAAACCAGTCAATCTTATTGATTGGTGGAGAGATGATGGGTGTTGGTAATATCTCAGGTAATGCTGTTGGTATTTCAACTAGAGGTATTAATGGAACAACTGCAACAGCTCATAATGATGGAAGTACCATAAACATTATGACTACTGCGGGTGCAGTAACAGATGTAAATGGTGGTGCTAATACTAGTGGTACTGATACTAATATCGTAATTACTGCTATTGCAGGAATTGACGCTAATGATTATATTGCTGTTGTTGGTGTTGGAACTGCTGCTGAGATTATGAAAGTAACTGCGGTTACTACTAACTCTGCATTAACACCTACATCAGTTACTGACTGGTATGAATCACAAACATTAAAACTTGATAATTCTACCGTTTATTGGAGTAGTGTTGCACAGAAACCACAAACTTCTGCATATGCATCTGCTAGAAAGTCTAGATTTGATGAAGTTCATGTTGTCGTTGTTGACGATGATGGATCACAATCAGGAAATGCTGGTTCAATTCTAGAAACTTGGCAGAATCTTTCTAAGGCAGAAGATGCAAAACAATTTAATTCTCCAATTTATTGGAAGGATTTCCTAGCAAATAATTCCGAATTTGTATTTGGTGGTGTTAATCCAAATGGAACTCCACTAACGGCTGCAAACAGTGCATCAAATATTGCTGCTGGTGCATGGGGTCAAGTTGCACAAGGAGTTAACTTTACAGGAATCGGACAATCTACATTCTCACTAGAGGGTGGTAAGGATTACGGTGGTACTTATGAGTCTCCTACATATTCAGCAACTCTTGGAGATTTGATCTCTGGATATAATGAGTTTGCAAATGTAAAAGAGTATCCTGTTAATTACTTAATTCAAGGTCCAGGCCTTGGAAGTAGAGATGAGACTGTTGGTAAGGCTAACAAGTTAATCTCTATCGCTGGAGAAAGAAAGGACTGTATCGCAGTTGTTTCTCCATCAAAATCTGATGTACTTAGTGGAGCTGGTAACGCACCAGTACCTATTAGTAATAGTGATACACAGACAGAAAATATATTGAAGACATGTGATCAAATCTCATCTTCTTCTTATGGTGTTATAGATTCAGGTTACAAGTACATCTTTGACCGTTTCAATAATAAATTCCGTTATATTCCTTGTAACGCTGACGTTGCAGGTATGATGGCAAGAACATCTCAAAATTCTTACCCTTGGTTCTCACCAGCGGGTGCAGATAGAGGTGTTGTTAATAATGCAATTAAACTTGCATATAACCCATCTCAAGCTCAAAGAGATCTTCTATATACTAAGAGAGTTAACCCAGTTGTTGCTTTCCCTGGTCAAGGAGTAATCCTCTTTGGTGACAAGACTGCATTATCTTATGTTTCCGCTTTTGATAGAATTAACGTTCGTCGATTGTTCTTAACCGTAGAGACTGCAATAGAAAGAGCTGCAAGAGCACAACTCTTTGAATTCAATGATGACATCACAAGGGCCAACTTTGTTAACATCGTTGAACCTTATCTTCGTGATATTCAAGCGAAAAGAGGTATCACAGACTTCTTAGTTGTTTGTGATGAATCTAACAATACCGCCGACATTATCGACGCAAATGAATTCCGTGCTGATATATTCATCAAACCGGCACGTTCTATCAACTTCATTGGATTGACATTTGTTGCAACACGCACAGGTATCAGTTTCGAAGAAGTAGTTGGCACAGTTTAATTCTAACCATCATTTAATAAACCCAGGAGACAAAGACAATGCCTCAGCAAATCCCTAATACAGGGGCTAATGCGAGAACCCTAGATACATTTAAGAGTAAACTACTTGGTGGTGGTGTTCGCCCTAATTTCTTTGAAATTGAAATCAATTTCCCAGAATTAGCTATAGACCCAAATGATGTTTCTGATAAATTGCGTTTTTTAGTTAAAGGCGCAAATTTACCAGCATCAATCGTAACTCCTATCTCTGTTCCTTTTAGAGGAAGGGAATTAAAGATCGCAGGAGAAAGAAGCTTTGATACATGGACTGTTACAGTTATTAACGACAGTAACTTTACCATTAGAGATGCTATGGAAAAGTGGATGAACATTATTAACAAAACTTCTGATAACGCAGGTATCGTTGATCCTACCGTTTATCAACAAGAAGCTTATGTTTATCAACTCGGTAGAGCACCAATTTTAGGAGCAACAAGTGCTCCAGCAACATCTTCTGATGTTGTTCCTGTTCTCAGGTCATATCATATGCATGGTGTATTCCCAACTAACGTTTCTGGTATCGATCTTTCATACGATAGCAATAACGTAATCGAAGAGTTCTCTGTTGAATTCCAAGTTCAGTGGTGGGAAGCTCTTGATGCTGCCGGCAAGGTTGTCGTAGGCTGATAAATAGAACATAGACTAGAACTGACGAAATGGCTAAATTATTCGGGTTCTCTATAGAGGGGTCTGACGATAATAATCTGCCTCAGGGTGCGGTATCTCCTGTACCGCAAAATGATGCAGATAAATCCGACTACTATGTTAGTAGTGGCTTTTATGGTCAGTACGTTGATATTGAGGGCGTATTCAGAAATGAATACGATTTGATAAAGAGGTACAGAGAAATGTCGCTTCATCCAGAGTGTGATGAGGCGATTGAGGATGTTGTTAATGAGGCTATAGTCTCAGATTTAAATGACACTCCTGTAGAAATAGACTTATCGAATTTACCAGTCGGTGATAATATTAAAAAAATCATTCGTGATGAGTTTAAGTATATAAAAGACCTATTAGATTTTGATTCAAAATCACATGAGATCTTCCGTAACTGGTATATTGACGGTAGATTGTATTATCATAAGGTAGTTGATCTTAAAGATCCACATGCTGGCATTCAAGAATTAAGATATATTGATGCATTGAAGGTCAAATATGTCCGCCAGATGAAGAAGAAAGATCTTAATGGTGTTGACTTACAACCTAATAAGAGTGCAATCACTCCAGAATTAGAAGAATATTTTGAATATAATCCTGTTAGTGGAGCTAATAAAAGTTATTCTCCCACCAATGGAACGCAGGGTGCAATAAAAATTGCAAAGGATGCAGTAACATATTGTACTTCTGGACTAGTAGATCGTAACAAACATGTTACCCTTTCCTGGTTACATAAAGGTATTAAAGTACTCAATCAACTTAGAATGATTGAGGATTCTTTGGTCATCTATCGTATATCACGTGCTCCAGAAAGAAGAATATTTTACATTGACGTAGGTAATTTACCTAAAGTTAAGGCAGAACAATACCTTAGAGAAGTAATGGGTCGTTATAGATCCAAGTTAGTATATGATGCTAACACAGGTGAGGTTCGTGATGATAAGAAATTCATGTCTATGCTAGAAGATTTCTGGCTGCCTAGACGTGAAGGAGGTAGAGGAACTGAGATTACAACACTTCCAGGTGGACAAAATCTTGGCGAAATTACTGATATTCATTATTTCCAGAAGAAACTATACAAAGCTTTAGGTGTTCCTGAGACTCGTATAGGTGGAGAAAGTGGATTTAATCTTGGTAGATCTTCAGAGATTCTAAGAGATGAACTGAGGTTTAATAAGTTTGTTGGACGTTTGAGGAAGAGATTCTCAAATATGTTCCTTGATATATTGAAGACACAACTACTTCTTAAGAATGTAGTGACTCCAGAAGACTGGACTTCAATGTCTGAACACATCCAATTTGATTATATGTATGATAATCATTTTGCTGAACTTAAGAACAGTGAACTCTTTAATGAGAGAATGGGCAATCTTCAACAAGTCGAACCATATATTGGTAAGTATTATTCACAAGATTATATAAGACGTGAGATTCTACATCAGACTGAAGAAGAAATAATCGAACAGGATAAAATAATTGCTGCCGAGATTGATGCTGGATTATATGCAGATCCAATAATCATGCAACAAATGGAACTAACTGCCGCTGCTACAGATGTTGCTGCACAACAGGCTGAGATGGAAGCTCCAGAAGCTCCAAAAGCACCAACCGGCGGCGAAATATAAATAAACTTAGTATATTTACATCATCGTGGATTCTGAACAATTGATTACTAAAGTGTTGGACGATGCTCCTGCACATGAAATATCTGATGCTATTAAAGATCTTCTTTATGCGAAATCCGCTAATAAGGTTGAAGGCGAAAGACCTTCTGCCGTTGCAGATCTTTTTAAGAGCGATGAAGTAGAACCTGAAGAACCAACTGTAGACCAAGAAGAGGATCCCGAAAATGTTAATTAAAGTTTTAGCAGCTGAAGGTAATTTATCTTCTGCATCTAATGTTGGTACTGCCACTGTAGTAAGACTTTTTAATAATCATTCAGCCGCAATTGCAATCACTAGAAAATTAGCTGGTGGTACAACTGTTGGTAGTTTAACTGTTAATACTAAAGAGACTGTTCTTTTAGAAAAAGATTCTACAGATACACTTACCGCTGCATCTAATGGTGCAAGTGTTTTAGTCACAAAGATCGCATACGGTTATTCCTAAACTAAACCAATGAAACTTATTAGAGAAGAGATCGAAAATGTAGAGGTTATCGTCGAGGAACGTGGCGGTAAAAAGAACCTTTTCATTGAAGGAGTTTTCCTTCAAGGGGATATCAAGAATCGCAATGGTCGTTTGTATCCTGCACATACTCTTGCAAAAGAGGTGTCAAGATATAATGAAGCCTTTGTTGGTAAAGGACGTGCTCTTGGTGAACTAGGTCATCCTGATGGCCCAACTGTCAATCTAGACAGAGTTTCACATAAGATTACTTCTCTGCGACAGGAAGGATCAAACTTCATTGGTCGTGCTAAAATTTTGAGTACACCTATGGGCAATATTGCCAAGAATCTTCTTGATGAAGGAGTTAAACTTGGTGTTTCTTCTAGAGGTGTTGGTTCAGTTAATATGAATAATGAAGGTGTTAATGTTGTCGGTGAAGATTTCATGCTTGCAACTGCTGCTGATATAGTAGCGGATCCTTCAGCTCCTGATGCTTTCGTGGATGGCATTATGGAAGGAAAAGACTGGATTTGGGACGGTGGTGTTCTTCGTGAGAAGTATGCAACTAGAACATATAAGCAAATTAATACTCTTGCAAGTTCACGTGAACTACAAGAAAACAAAATTAAGTTATTCCAAGATTTCTTATCAAATCTTTAATTTATAACTTTTCTAAATAATAAAAGATTCCACAAGTATAAAGTCTTAATCGGAGAGCAAAAACAATGTCCGTTGGTAACGAATTACAAGAAATGGAAGTAGGCACTGTGCAATCCAAGACTGCTGTTAACGCTAACGCAGCTCCTGGAGACAAAGCCCTTCCCAAAGCAGGTAACAATGCATCTGGTGTAGTAACACCTGGCAATTCTGCAGAAGTGGAGGATCTAGGCGGACCTACTCCCGATAACTACAAGACCGATGACGATTCGGCTAAATTAAATACACCTGGAAAGACACTTGCTCAGGTGAGCAATGTTGTTAATAAAGGTGCTAAGTCAGCAGTTAAGTCTGGTGATGTTAAACCTGAATCTGTCGAACCAGATGAGTCCAAAGAAGTAGTTGCAGAGGAAGAGCAAGTGGCTGAAGTCACCGAAAAACCTGTCGATATCGAACAGGATATGTCTGCATTATTCTCTGGAGAAGAACTTTCAGAAGAGTTCCAAAACAAAGCAAGAACAATCTTTGAGGCAGCAATTAACACAAAGGTTGCTACTATTGCAGAGGAACTTAAGAAAGAAAACGAAGAGAAGATTGGCGAGGAAATTGAATCCGTCAAGTCTGCTCTTGTAGAAAGAGTCGATTCTTACCTTGAATACGTTTCTGACGAATGGATCAAGGAGAACGCACTTGCTGTTGAGCATGGATTAAAGTCTGAGATGACTGAATCCTTCCTTGGTGGCATGAGAAAGCTTTTTGAAGAACATTATGTATCAATCCCTGAAGATAAATATGATGTCGTCGAGAATATGGTCACTAAACTTGATGAAATGGAGACCAAACTCAATGAGCAAATCGAGAAGAATGTAGGTCTGAATAAGAGACTCGCTGAGTCTACTGCAGACGGAATCATTTCTTCTGTGGCTGAAGGCCTTGCCTTAAGTCAGAAAGAAAAGCTCACGACACTTGCTGAAAGTGTTGAGTTTGAAAGTGAAGAATCATATCGTGAAAAACTGGAGACTCTAAAGGAGTCATACTTCGGACAGAGCGTCCAGAAAGAGACCTCAGAGCAAGTACTAAGTGAAGAGCAACAGGCCCAGACATATACTGGATCTATGGCTCAGTACGTAAGTGCTTTGAATATGGTCAAGAAGTGAATTTAACATTATAAATTCAAACGTAAACACTATTCTAATTAAAAGCAAATGTTCGATTCAGAACAGTTGCAGGAAAAGTGGAAGCCCCTTCTAGAACATGAAGGACTTGAGGATATCAAAGATCCTCATAGGCGAGCTACCACAGCAGTCCTGCTAGAAAACCAAGAACGCTTTATGCGTGAGGAAAGAGAATTTGTAAGTGGAAGCCCACAGCAGTTGCAAGAGATTACCAATGCAGGTAACGCAGCTGGTGCAGCTGGTGGATTCGGTGGCGGTGCAACCGCAGCTGGACCTACTGCAGGTTTCGACCCAGTTCTTATAAGTCTTATTCGTCGTTCAATGCCTAACCTTTTGGCATACGACATTTGTGGCGTACAACCAATGAACGGACCAACAGGTCTGATCTTTGCGATGCGTTCACGTTACACCGCCCAGAATGGAACAGAAACATTCTACAACGAAGTTGATTCTGCATTCTCTTCTCAGGACGGTAACTCCGACCTAACTGGTGGCTTCACAAAAGCCAACGCTGGTTTAGGTACAGCCGCACAACAGGGAACTAACCCATCTGTACTTGCTTCTGGAGACATTGCTCAGGCATTGTATTCAGTTGGTCAAGGTATGCAGACTGGTGATGCAGAAGCTCTTGACGGAACAGGCAATAATGCCTTCCGTGAAATGGCATTCTCAATCGAGAAAGTCACAGTTACTGCTAAGTCTCGTGCTCTAAAGGCTGAGTACTCATTGGAACTTGCCCAAGACCTTAAAGCAATTCACGGATTGAATGCTGAGGCCGAGTTGGCAAACATCCTTTCAACTGAGATACTTGCTGAAATTAACAGAGAAGTTGTTCGTACAATTTACAAGGTTGCTGAGTCTGGTGCTCAAGCTAATACCGCAACTGCTGGTACTTTCGACTTAGACGTTGACAGTAATGGTCGTTGGTCTGTTGAGAAGTTCAAAGGACTTCTGTTCCAGATTGAAAGAGATGCAAACGCTGTTGCACAAAGAACTCGTCGTGGAAAAGGTAACATCATTGTTACTTCTGCTGACGTTGCTTCTGCACTAACAATGGCTGGTGTACTTGATTACACACCTGCTCTTAACGCTAACTTGAACGTTGATGACACTGGCAATACATTTGCTGGAACAATCAATGGTAAGTATCGTGTATACATCGATCCTTATGCTGCTTCAGGTGGCGCAGAAGCTAATCACTTCTACGTAGTTGGATATAAGGGTTCTTCCCCTTATGACGCTGGACTGTTCTATTGTCCTTACGTTCCGCTACAAATGGTTCGTGCAGTTGGAGAGAACTCCTTCCAGCCTAAGATCGGCTTCAAGACCAGATATGGTATGGTTGCCAACCCATTCGCTGAAGGTGCTACTCAAGGACTTGGTGCTCTTACACAGAACGCTAACCGTTACTACCGTCGTGTTAAGGTTACTAACCTTATGTAAGAAGAAAGGAAATATATCCTTTATTCAAGAGACTCCTTCGGGGGTCTCTTTTTTTGTCTAAATATAACTGTAAGGTACAGTATAATGGCAGTAAACCCTCTATTACAACAGGTATCAAATAGGAATTTTCTATCACCTGTTGGATTTAAGTTAAAGATTAATAAATGTCCAAAGGTAGATTTCTTGTCCATTCAAGCTAATCTTCCAGGGATAACACTGGGTACTGCTGAACAATCTAATCCATATAAAGACCTTGCAATACCAGGCGATAAACTAGTCTACGATGATTTTCGTGTTAGTTTTATTGTTGATGAGGAGATGACTAATTATAAGGAAATATATAAATGGATGATTGGATTGGGTTATCCCAACAGTCAAAGAGATTTTACTGATATGAAGAAAGAGGATTTATTCTATCCAGATATTGGTGAAAAGGATAATCCATTTGCAGAGTACTCTGATGGTACTTTACAAATATTAAACAGTAACCTAAGGCCTCAGGCATATGTTAAACTAGAAGGGTTATTCCCAGTTAGTTTATCTGCTTTGGATTTCGATGCGACTAATACAGATATAAATTATTTTACTGCACAGGTATTATTTAAATACCAAATTTTCCAAATATTAGATAAAGACTTCAAAGAAGTATGAACCTTGATACAATTCAATCAATGTGGGAGAAAGATTCTCATATTGATCCTGATGAATTGCACACTGCTTCATTAGTAGTGCCTTCATTACATGCAAAATATTATCAGCTCTTTAATGATTTGAGACTTCTTCGGGTAAAAGCCAAGAAGATATATCAGAAAGTTTTACAAGAAAGATACTTATATTATTCTGGTAAAGCAGAACCAGAAGTATATGAAAAAGATCCCTTTCCATATAAGGTACGGGAAAAGGATGCAATACAAAGATATCTAGATTCTGATCAGAGATTAACTGATGCGGAACTTAAGGTTGAATATTATGATACTATGATTGATTATCTGGAAAATATTATAAAGACGATTCAGAACAGAACATTTCAGATTAAAAATGCTATTGAATGGCAAAAATTCATTCGTGGGTTTGACTAATAAATAACTCCGATTGATATAATATGAATGGCCCATTTGACTATATCAAAGAAGAATGAAGTCTTCTTAAAAATTGATTCAGAAGAACCGCACGTATTCTGTGAGTTATCAGATGCGTTTACGTTTGAGGTTCCTGGAGCTAAATTCATGCCTCAGTATAGAAACAAATACTGGGATGGAAAGATTCGTTTGTTTAATCAAACTAATGGGGAAATCTATGTTGGGTTGTTAGATAAAGTTATATCATTTTGCGAGAGATC
>Ga0208158_1000821_pt1 | contig 10504 bp, 7 predicted proteins | sample 8_EtaG_FD_184081 | JGI IMG/M metagenome (GOLD analysis project Ga0208158, IMG submission 184081) | Marine viral communities from the Subarctic Pacific Ocean - 8_ETSP_OMZ_AT15162 metaG (SPAdes) (version 2) | ecosystem: Environmental > Aquatic > Marine > Oceanic | place: Pacific Ocean | collected...
CCAGAAGAAAAGATAGACCGAAAAGTATTAGCGGAGCTAATTAAGTGTGCTACATTCTTGAGTGCCTTCCTAGATATAGCGCACGAGTTTCCTGACATCATGGAGATTGTAGAAGAGCGACGGGATGAAATGATTAAGCTCTTTGAAGAAGACGCATACGAAGAAGCCAACGGTTTGCCTGAAGTAGAAATAGAAACAAAGGAGGGCAATGTAATTAAGTTTGGACCTCTAACTAAAACGAAAGGCAACGCATGAGTGACGAACTAATACATAAGCCAGAGCATTACGCTCGATGGAAGATAGAACCTATCACCTATACTATGATGAATGGCTTTGAGTTCTGGCGCGGTAATATAGTTAAATATGCTAGTCGAGCAGGACATAAACTATACGATGGCATGGACCAAAAAGAAAGTGAGATAACGGATCTCAATAAAGTAATACGCTACGCTGAGATGCGTATTAATCAGATTAATGGTGCAGATGAGCTTTAAATCTTTTCATGTATCGTTCACTATGAAAGTAGATGAAGATGGGAATATATTATCTTTGGTAGATGATGCCCATGAAGAAGACGTTGAGGATGTAGTATCTAATGCACTGCATGACATCGACGATGTAGAAATAGAAAAAATTAAAGTAAAAGGGAAAGACTATGGACGGTAATTATCTACCAACAGACTATCAATCATTTATTCACAAATCACGTTACGCCCGATGGTTAGACACTGAAGGTCGCCGCGAGAGTTGGCATGAAACTGTATCACGTTATATTATTGAGTTAAGAAAAATAGATGGCCTAGATACAGACACAAGAAAAGAATTGTATGATGCTATCATATCACTACAAGTAATGCCGTCTATGAGAGCTATGATGACTGCAGGTCCTGCACTAGATAGAGACAATACAGCAGGGTATAATTGCAGCTACCTACCAGTGGATGACCCTAAATCTTTTGATGAAGCTATGTTTATACTTCTGTGTGGTACTGGTGTCGGGTTTTCTGTTGAGCGTCAGTTTGTATCTAAACTACCTGAAGTACCAACGATGTTTGATAGCGATACAACTATTATAGTTAAGGATAGCAAAGAAGGTTGGGCTAAAGCTTTCAGACAGGTCTTAGCCCTCCTATGGGCAGGTGAAATACCTAAGTGGAATATGTCTTTAGTTAGACCAGCAGGTGCAAAGCTCAAAACATTTGGCGGCAGAGCATCTGGTCCTGCCCCACTTGTAGACTTGTTTAACTTTTGTATTGCTACCTTCAAAGGCGCACAGAACCGCAGACTGTCTAGCCTGGAGTGCCACGATATTATGTGTAAGGTAGGAGAGATTGTTGTTAGCGGAGGAGTCAGACGTAGTGCAATGATCTCTTTGTCTAATTTAAGCGATGACCGTATGAGGCACGCTAAGTCAGGTAATTGGTGGGAAAATGCAGGGCATCGAGCTTTGTCTAATAACTCAGTTAGCTATACAGAGAAACCAGATATGGAAACATTCTTGCGTGAGTGGACAGCATTAGTTGAATCTAAGAGTGGCGAGAGAGGTATCTTTAATAGGCAAGCTAGTAAAAAACAAGCAGACAAGAATGGTAGACGTAATTCAGAATGGGAGTTTGGAACTAACCCATGCAGCGAGATAATCTTACGCCCATATCAATTCTGTAATTTAAGTGAGGTAGTAGTACGAGCTACCGACGATATAAAAAGCCTATCTAATAAAGTTAGATTAGCTACAATCATTGGCACATTACAATCTACTCTGACTAAGTTTCCATACTTGCGTAAAGTCTGGCAGAACAACACAGAAGAAGAAAGACTGTTGGGCGTATCTCTGACAGGCATAATGGACAACCCATTACTTACCGCTAAGAACAAAGGTCTATCACAAACACTAGATCACCTCCGTCACGTCGCCATTGAGACAAATAAAGAATGGGCCAAACGTCTTGGTGTTCAACAGTCAACATCTATTACGTGCGTTAAGCCTAGTGGAACAGTGTCACAACTCGTAGATAGTGCAAGTGGTATTCACGCTCGACACAGCCAATACTACCACAGAACTGTACGCGGTGATAACAAAGATCCTATTACTAAGTTTATGGTTGACCAGGGAATACCTGCAGAACCATGCGTTATGAAACCAGATACGACAACTGTGTTTACATTTCCTATTGCGTCACCAAAGAACGCAGTAACCCGTAATGATATGACAGCCATCGAGCAGCTAGAGATGTGGCTTATATACCAGAGACACTGGTGTGAACACAAACCTTCAGTAACCATTACAGTCAAAGACGATGAATGGATGGACGTAGGTGCATTTGTATATAAGAACTTTGATGAAATGAGTGGTGTGTCTTTTCTGCCACACTCAGACCATACCTATCAGCAAGCCCCATATCAGGATTGTAATAGAGATGAGTACAAAGCGTTACTAAAAGATTTCCCTAAACAGATTGATTGGGAAAAGTTATCTTCGTATGAGCAGGAAGATAACACCGTCGGTATGCAGACACTAGCCTGTAGTGGTGATGTCTGTGAGATTGTGGATCTTACCTAGTGCAACTGGATCTATTTAAAGACACTGCATTTATATATTTATGGTATGACTCGCCAAATAAAAAATATTATTTAGGTAAACATAAAGGTACACCAGAAGATTCATATACACATTCATCAACTGTATGGGGTAGCTTTACTAAAAACAATATTCCTAAAGGTGTACGTAGACGTATACTTGCGTACGGTACAGACGAGTCTATGGTTGAGCTTGAAGTTAAACTTCTTACTAATCGGAAGAAAAAAGGAAAATTATGTTGGGACAGGTACTACAATGTAAAATGGACTGCAAGGGCAGTAGGAGCCTTGAAATTAAAAAAGAACCCTAGGTGGAAGGGCGGAATTTCTTTAGGAAAAAAACGTCCTGGTTATCAAAAGAAACATTATGCTAATAGGAAAAAATTATGTAAAGACTTCATGGAGCAAGGACTAACTTTCTATCAGATAAAAAAGAAATGCCCACAGGCAACTGTCGCTTATCCTAGAGCTTTGTTACCACAAGAAGAAAGAGATAGACTTGCTGCAATACAAAGGAAGAATAGAAAAAAACCTAAGCATAAATGTTACTGTCGTCAGTATAGTTGTCATTATTGTGGCCCCTTACTAATAGCTATATACGGGACTGCAGAAGAAAGAAAAGAAAAAAGAAAAAAGTATGATGCTGAAAAGTATTGGAAAGATAAAAGTGATCCATTAAAATTAGCACATAAACAAAAAGTAGCAAAAGAGTGGGAAGAAAAAAACAAAGAAAGAATAAAAAACAAAAAGAAAGAATGGCATAAAAAAACATACGTTAAGAAACCAAGACGAGATATGTCGGGTAAAAATAATCCGTTTTATGGAAAAAAACATACTCCAGAATCAATAAAGCAGATGAGTGAATCAAAGAAAAACTTAACTTTAAAGAAATGAGACTATTACATGATTGAAGTACCTGTAACAGATACCATGCTAGAAGAAGCAAAGAAAAAAGCTGCCGACATGGGGCAGCTAAAGGGCAGTATGATGGAAGGAGAACGCAACCTCACCGCGTTTCTTGGAGAGATCGCTGCCCAGAAAGTTATAGGGGGGAAGTTCCATAACACATATGACTATGACATAATGATGGAGTCAGGAAAGACAGTCGATGTGAAGACCAAGCGCGTCAAATATAAACCAAAAGATTATTATGATTGTACTATATTTGGATATAATGCAACGCAAGATTGCGACTATCTGTTATTCACCCAGGTACTTAGTGACTTAGGCACGGTATATGTTTTGGGAGGGTACAATAAGAGAAGGTTCTTAGAGGATTCGACGTACATTGAAGCAGGTTCAGTCGTCGGTACAAATAATCTAACGTATAAGAAAGATAATTATGTAATGGAAATAAAGGATTTACTTCCTATGGATAAATTTAAGGAAGAGATAGCCTAATGAGATTACAACAAGAAGCGAACGCTCATATAAATAAAAAATATAATAGATTTAAAAATGAGTTTAACGGGCTAATGCGACCTTTACGAGTGTTGCTAAAAGACAACCTACATAATAAAGTTGAGTTAGATAACGCATTACTTCACTTGATTGAAGCAGAAATGTGGGCAAGAAGAAGTGTAGAATTGGATGGCATCAAGTCATAACGGGGGTGTAAAGATAGCTATGGATTAAACCTATTGAGATCAGGACGTTTTACTTCTTCTTTACGAATCTTAATAAAAACTAAAAACCAGTGCAATTCTTGTACATCCATCTTTCTAATGTCGGTTTCATAACCGTTTCTTTTCATTGCCTTTATTACGTCTTGTTTAATTTCTGGGCTAACATTTAGTGCAGTATTCATCATTTGCATTTTAAAACCTGAGTCGCCACTTTCAGATTTCCTAACGTCCCCTTTTGCCCAGCCTCTAAAAAATTCTTTGGCTTTTTTTAGTCTTGCTTTTATTATTAGTCTTTTTTCAGTTATAGTCGATTTTTGAAACTTAGGATCGTTTCTAAGACGTTCAGATTCTTTTTCAAAATAGGGCTGTAATAACTTTTTTGTATACTCATCATACTCTGCAACATTAGTACGCCCTGCCATCTTAAAAGTTTCTAAATGCGTCAGTGTAAAAAGCTCTTCTGTTTCTGTTGTTGCAGGAACAATTTTTATACCTGCTATTTTAGCTAAGAAGTTTCCTGATGGTAAAACATCTCCTGGCCTACTTGCAGACGTTAATTTTTTACCTGTTATATACTTGTCTATAATAGCTGATTCTTTTGCTCCTGTTACTTTGTCAATGCCAGCAGACACCACTTCTATAATATTATCAACATAGCGAGTTGCCTTTTGTGTTCCCATTGCAACAGCCCCATCAGCAAGTCTAACATCCTTAGCTGCATCTGTACCTGCAATAGCACCAATAGCTTGATTTATTGCATCTAGGGGACGAGTAAAACCTGCTGTTACATTACCTATTTTTACTGCAAATAAATCTTTAGCTATCTTCATAGCTTGTGGATCTTCTGTATTTGTAATTGTATCCATTACGGCACGAATCTCTGTACTTGTTTCTAAGTTCTTAGATAAGTTTGCTATGCCTATTTGCTCTGCATAATCTTTCATAGCTTCAGAAGGCACAGGTTCGCCCGACATCATGTTATTCATTAAACGCGCCGAAGCAAGATACAAGGAGAAGGGGAATATGTACTTAGCGTTAATAACAGAACTACCAAGTTGTACTTCAAATGTTCCTAATCCCTGTTCAGTTTTGTGTTTATCGTACTGCATCATCCCATATAATGCACCTGTACCTACTACTGCTTTAGCAAAGGCTTGATCTGTAGTTAACTCAGTTCCTATTTTTGCTCGTCCTGCTTTTGTTGCAGAGTTCTTTAATACTCTTGCGGCTATAGGTACAAACGGTAAAGGTCCCCATTGATAGTGTGTAGCTATTACGTTGTTAAAAAATCTTCCGAAAGGTAATGCCAGGCCAAGTAAAGGAGAGCGCGTAATTCCTTCAATTAATTTAGCTGGTTCTGCCATAATTCCCCCTGACTCAGGTATTGTATAATCTTTAGAGAACACAGATTTTAATGTAGTGCTTACTGCCTGACTTACGTTTGTACCATCTATAACATCTAAATCCCCTTTTCGAGCAACTTCCGCAAAGGTTGAACCTGTCTTTAGTCTAATAGCTTTATCAAGTTCTGCCATAAACATTTGAGATTTTGTGTAACTATCTTGTATTCTTACTCCTGTAAGAAGATTTGCTGCGTCAGCTACAATCTCAGCGTTTTTAGCGAACTTATTACTAGGATCAATGCCATATCTTTTTGCTGATCTTTCTATACCAAACCCAGCTAAACTATCAAACAATACTTTAGTTGCTTTTGGATCTAATTCTAGTACAGACTTATATGCGTCTATAGTTGCATACGGATCAAGAAAGTTTCTCATTTTCTGTGCCTGTATATCTAAATATACACGAGACTTCCTTAACATTTCTTTTCTAGCATTGCCTCTAGTAAAGGCCGCCGCCATTGCGTACTGACCTGAACTAAATAAATCTACTACAGTTTGCCCAACTGCGTATTGAGAAAAACCAAATACGTTTACTGCAGTTGTAGCAGGAGATGATACTAACAATCTACGCCATATGTTTTGTATATATGAAATACCTTGTGTAGTTTTTGTTTTTTCTAAAGCTCCTTCTGTAACATCATCTACTTCTTTAACAATTCTATCTAACGCATCCCTGCCAACCAGGAGTGTCCCGTTAATAGCTTGTTTTGCGTTGCCCATTATTCCTAACGCTTCTCCTGCTAAACTAGACTTACCTGCTAGAAGATCTCCTACAGTTGCACTTGTATTTACTGTCTCTCCTAACAATAAGCCTTGCGCTTTAAGAGAGTTATTTATTTCATCTAAATCTTTCTTAGGTAAGTAATCAATAAACGACGTTAGTACATCAGTAACTTTTTCATCTTTTGTTATTGGTATTTTTATTTCTTTAGCGTAGATAGCAGCAAGACCATCCACGTTTCCTTTACCATTTTCACCTAATATTATACGTCTAAAAAGATCGTTGTCTAATCTATCGGCACCTAGTCTTCTGCCTGATTCTACTTTAGCAGCCCATTCTTTATTGTGAGCAAATATCTGTCTTTTTAATTCTTTAGTTAAATTTTCAAACGCACCTTTTTTACTAGCAATTTTTACCATCGGAGCAATATCGTTGCGTCGTATCTTAGCTGCAGTTTCTAATCCTGCATCAGTCAAACCCGATTTACCTGACGCTTTGTGAAACATAGCTTGCAAACCTGGAGCAATGGCTCCTGCAGCTAAAGAAAAACCACCCTGCATTTTACTATATTCTTTTTGCGCTCCTGTATTTATGTACGTTTTCTGCACTAAATAGTCATTTAAAAAAGCAGCAGTAGCGTCAGCAGGAAGTGTTTGTCTTAATATAGTTCGTTTAGCTGCATCATCTTTAGCTTCTCTAATTAACTTAGAGCGTGCGCTACGTCTAGCATTTGCAATAAATGCTTTAGATTCATTTTGCATGGCTGTATTAATTAATTTTTTTCCTACAGGTCCTTTAACTATTTCGGTTGCTAAGTTAGCTGCAACTTTATCTCCTGCTGCTTTTCCTGCAGCCTCTGCAGCTTTTCGTGTTCCCCCTTCAGCAAGTTTCTTTTTAGTTGCCTCTTGGATACTTTTCATCATTAACTTTTTAGCGGCGGTAGTACCTGCAAACGTAGTTGCTCTAGCAACACCCCCTGTTAGCACTCCTATATAATTAGAGGGGTCAACTACAGCAGAGAATACGTAGTCTTTTATGCCTTCTGCTGTGCCTAGAAAACCTTCACGTCCAGCTAATAAGTTGCCTAGCTTATCATATGTTTTATAAGCTTCTCCTGCATTTCTTTTTTGTTCGTCTGTAGCTTTAGAAACATACATAATCTCGCCAGAAGTAGATACCATATTTGTATTAAACCAACGCATATGATCTACAAAGTTATTAACCATCTTCTTGTCACTAATAACATTTTTGTTTTTATACTTAGCACCAAATCTATCTATCATATACTTTCGTATTTTAGTAGAATGTTCTAGGCTAGTTAAGTCTTTTATAGCTAATGTTCCGCCTGTGTCTACCGACGTTCCTGTTTCAGTTTCTATGTAAGGATCAGCATTTTCTTTTGCTAATTCGTATATACTTTTCTCAGCATCCGTTTCTACAAGGGGCGGAGAAATTACAGGGGGAGTATCCCTTTTAACAGAGGAGCTATCAGAATAAACACCATAGTCTCTAGCTACGTCTTCAAAAAAACCCATACTTAATTACTCGCTTTTCATTATTCTAATATACTCGTCTGCTAATTCAGATAATAGTGCTTTTCTATCGGCTATCTTATCAGGCAGTTCAATGTCATTTTTTCTAGCCCAAGTTTCAACTAAGGTATTCCACTGTCCTAATCGACCTTTTTCTATATTCTCTAAGCTTTTCTTAGATGATACATTCTTTCTTCCCTTAGCTAAAGCTACTAAATCATCAATGTATTCTACGACAAAAGGATCTGTTGAAGCTGCAGAAACTACTTCTGTTTCTTTCTCTGGCTTTGCGCCTAAACCTTTGGTGTCAGCAATAACAGGTGCGCCGTCAGGGCCAGCCTTTTCTGGTTTTTGAAATAAAGGACGCGCAGTAGTTTCCGCATTTACGTTTACGTTTAAGTCTTTAAGATCAGGGTTTGTTGCGGCACTAGCTGACATTGAAAAAAGATCTCCTAAACGATCTATTACAGGTTTTGCTGCTGGGTCATACGGCTCTGTCCACAAGGGGATTACGTCTTCAGGCTTAATAGTTAGTTCTCCCTGTACAGTAGTAAAGTTATCTTCTAAAAATTGTTGTAGCTCTGCGCGTCTTTCGCTAGGGCTTTCATTTTGTCTTTGTACTTCTCTCCAAAAGTCTATGATTGTAATAAGATCGTCATTTTCTAACATAGATGCAGCTTTTGAAGTTTCTCTTAATTTAAGGGCTGCTTGTTTTATTGGAGTTTCTGTTACTGCTTGAACTGTAGGATCATATCCTTCAGGAGGTACTATAGTAGAACCAGGAGCTTTTTTACTTAGGTAAGCAATCGGTTTATCTTTGAATGCTTCACCTAACGATATACCCCCAAGGAAAGTATTTCTTCCTGCAACATTTTCTTGGAAAAACAACTTTTCAAGTAGACTTTCTTTTTCAGTTAGTGCATTAGTCGTAACAAGACCTTCAACTCTTCCGTCGGTAAACGGTATTATCTCACTTAATGAGGAAGGTATGTTATTATTTTGTGCAGTTACTTTATCTATTTGAAGTACATTTTTTATAGTTTGCTCCCATATCTTAGCAACTTGAGAAGCATTACTGTGTGTTATTGTCTCTCCATCTTTCATTAAATTAACAACTACAGGTACTGCTGCTGGATTTCCTGCCATATCTGTAAGTGAAGCCTCTTCAAAATCTAAACTTGCGTCTGCTATTTTAGGCACTGCCATATCAAATGTTATAACAGTATCATCATTTGTGACTATAGAAACTTTTGTGCCATTAGCCTCAAAAGCCACGACCGCAGATGAAGCAACTTCAGGAACCCCTCCGCTAACAAACTCTTCGGCACGATCTGTTTGTTTTTTGTTTTCCATTGCATTTTTTAAATCTTCTCCAAATCTAAAAGTAGCCTCTTCTGTTGTTTTTAATTCTTCGTAGTTTTCTATGCCTGGACCGTATTTAACAGTCCCAATTTCAGGTCTGTACAAAATCATTGAACCTGATTCTTCAGGACGTTGTTCTTTAACTACTTTGCCTCCTGACTCTGCTGATTTTATTGTAAACTTTTCGAGATTACTTTTAGGTTTTTTTATTTTTTCTACTTTTATAATTTCGCCGTTATTATTTTTTGTTATTATTAAACCATTTTCATTTTTTGTATCATTGTTCACATCTTTTGCTACTTCTGTTAGTGCATTGTCTATAGTTTCATTACTTACAGGCAAACCATTAAGAAGTTTTAATTCAGCATACTGTGCAGCAGAAACTCTGCCTTTAATAGTATCGTCCATGTTTATCAAATAGCCTAGCTTTCTTCCTGCTGCGTCGTCAGGGAAGTTTTGTATTTGAGAAGTAAAGTGCTGATAATAAACACCCTGCTTATAATCCACTATTTCTTTTTGGAGTTTAGCTATTTCAGCTAATTTACTTTTCTTTATTTTTTCGGAATCTATTGTTCCTGTAGTAGCACCTTCTTCACTTAGAGTTTGTCCCTGACCTCCTGGAGCTAACGTAAAAAACTTTTGAAGGGTATCAATTCTATCTAGTCTAGTTTCAACAAAACCACCCTTTTCATCAATACGAACTCTTCTAAGAGCATCTATAGCCTTTAACTCATCTGATACAGAAGCACTACCGAAGATAGCTGGGTTAGTATAAGTTACAACTGTAGCAAAATCACCTGCCGTATAGCTTGGTGTTGTGTCTAGTTTAGATAGATCATATGTACTAAAGCCTCCTGCGCCGACATCAATGTCTAGTTCTTCTCTAATTCTATCTTTAGCATTAAAACCCATTGCGTTTTCGAGCCAACTACTAGACGCTTTTGATTTGTAGTCACCAACAGTACCACCACCTAGACCGTATAACTGATCCGTTAATTTTTTGTAGTATTCTGGTGTTGAGTCGTCAGACTCTGCTTCCCATAAAGAAGGTACAGCAGCCCTAGCTGCTACGTCTTGAGGAGTCCATTCTACCCCAGGAGCTTCTCTTTGAAAGTCTGCCTTTGCTTTTATTAAAGTATTACTTAATGTCATAATACCTTGCGGCCCTGCTCTTAAAGCTGCTTTTATAGTTCTATCATCAGCACCTAATTCTTTTGCTGTTAAGATATGTTGGTAGGCTGCCTGTGCAGCAGACTTCCGAGTGCTTAATAACGCTTTGTTATC
>Ga0208158_1000824_pt1 | contig 10498 bp, 15 predicted proteins | sample 8_EtaG_FD_184081 | JGI IMG/M metagenome (GOLD analysis project Ga0208158, IMG submission 184081) | Marine viral communities from the Subarctic Pacific Ocean - 8_ETSP_OMZ_AT15162 metaG (SPAdes) (version 2) | ecosystem: Environmental > Aquatic > Marine > Oceanic | place: Pacific Ocean | collected...
CAAGAGAAGCACTACAAAACGACTTACTTAACTTTATAAAAACAGGCGATTTAAAAAACTCACCTATAACAGAAAGATTACAGCAAACGCAAAGTTTATTTGATAGAGTTTTAAGTGAAGCTAAAGCCGCAGAAGTGCTAAGACAAGGAGACAAAATTAAAAAATCTTTTTCAGGTTTTTCTACGGTTGATCAACAAAAGATATTTGAAGCATCAGGCTTAATTATTGATGCAATAGCAGATGGAGCGTTAGTAGAAGCAGCTGTTAGAATGAATTTAAACTTTAGAGCTGAAGATAAAATAAAGAAAATAGTTAGAGCTTTTGGAAGAACCATATTTATATACGACAAGTTTAGAAAGCTAGCTAAAAAATTAAAGCTAGATATAACGGGTAAAAATATAATTAGCCTTGAGGATTTTATAAAAGCTCAAAAAGATGATTTGACAAGTGATCGTGAGGTATTTAATCAAACTTTAAAATCAAAACGATACACAGACAAGAGCATGAAGGACTTAGAGGAAGGCGGTAGAGTTACAGAGGCACGTTTAGCAGAGCAAGATTATGCTAAAAAATTATTTAAAGACTTTGGTAACAATCCAAAAAAAGTATTTGTTTATCTTACTAAATTTCAACAAGGCCATACATATACCGCTTCTAAAATACGTGGCGGAAGAAGTCAAAACTACGCAAGCGTAGGAGATTACAGAAAAGATATATTTGAGAACACACTTGGTATAAAGATAGAAAAAGTAAGTAAAGGTTTTAATCTAATATATAACAATGAAACAACATTTGTTTCTAGCGAAGAATATAAATTAAACAAAGTTACAGGAGGAAAAGATGATATAGGTGCAGTAATGAAATATACTTATGGTCAAAGTAACGCAGAAGCAGCACCACAGAGAGAAGCTTTCTTTAATTGGTTTGACTTTCTTTCTAAAAGAATAGGAGCTCAGGATGAGTATGGTAATGTAATATATAATAAAGAAGACTTTATAAGAGCTTTAATGGGTCAGCAGGGTAGCACAAAGAGCATGCTAAGAAGAATGGCACCGGTTAGATGGAAATTTATTGGTCAATACACGGGTCAGGTAAGATACGAACATACCATACCAGCACAATGGGTTTTGACATACGTTGCTGATATGTATTTAGGAGATGGTAGTGTAACAAGAGCAACTGTTGACAAACTATTAACACAATATGAAGTTGCGTTGATACCAAAAACAATGGATGATCAGATACCTATGGGAGCTTTAATGGCTAGAGGTTATAAGCCTGGTGACAGCGCGTTAAGAAATAGATACTATACTATAGAAAACTTTGGTAAAAAAGATTTTTATGCTGTACAAGATTTAAAAAATCCAAAAGTTATACTTGGTAGAGCATTTACAAAACAATCTCTTGCAAAATTAGGAATAAAAAAGAGTTCACAACAAGCATCAGATTCTAATGCATCACAGAAATTTATACTAGCCATGAAACGATCATTAGATCCTAACGCTAAAAGAAAAGGAGCTAGTATCATAGACTTTGATGACACATTAGCTAAGACTAAATCTAACGTACTTTACACGCTTCCTAACGGCGCGAAAGGTAAAATAGATGCTACAGACTTTGCTTTGCGCTCTGAAGCCTTAGAGGATGAAGGAGCGGTTTTTGATTTTAGTGAGTTTAGTAAGGTAAAAGCTGGTAAACGTGGGCCTTTCTTTAACAAAGCTAAGGCACTAAAAGATAAGTTTGGTAACACAGATATATTTGTTTTAACAGCAAGGCCACAAAACGCTGCGCCAGCTATACAAAAGTTTTTAAGTGGTGTTGGTCTAGATTTAAAATTAGAAAACATAGTTGGTTTAGAAAACGGTACACCTGAAGCTAAAGCAGACTGGATAACAGGTAAAGTTGCTGAAGGTTATAATGATATATTGTTTGCTGATGATGCTATAAAAAATACTAAAGCAGTGGCTAAAGTTTTAGATGTGTTTAACATTGGCGGTAAAATATATCAAGCAAGAATTAAGTTCAGTCAACAAGGAGCAACGTCAGAAAACTTAAATAAAATACTAGATGAAAACAACCCTGATAGCCCTGTAGTTGGTAGAGATGTAGACAAAACAGAAGCAGCAGAGAAAGGTAGACCAGGATTTTGGTTAACAGAGTTATTTAACTTAAGATCAAAAGTAAATTTAGTTTTTGTACCACCATCAGCAGAAGATTTAAAAGGTTTATGGGATAATCATATAGCAGGTAAAGGTAGAAAGGGTGAATCTGATAAAGTATGGTTTGAAGAAACTATATTAAGGCCGTATGCTAGAGCTGAAAGGGCAATGGACAGAATAAAGCTAAGAGTTAGAAATCAAATTAATGACCTTAAAAAGAGGTACGGTAAAGACTTTGTGAATAATTTATATACTAATAACGTTACACCAGAGTTTACAGAGATGGACGCTGTTAGAGTATATTTATTTCAACAAGGTGGACATGATACACCTGGTATAACAACGCAAGAGTTTGACAAGCTTATTGATTACGTCATGAAAAATGATAGAATAAAAAGCTTTGCTGATGATGTATTCTCAGTATTAAATACAAACATAGATACAGCTCTATACCCAGAGGCAACGATATACCCACCACCAACACAATATTGGAAACAACAAGATATAAACTCTGATGTTGAGTTTATATTCAAGATAATAAGAGAGGTTGTTCATGGTGAGTTTATAGAAAATAGATATAGTGTTTTTACACCTGATAACATGAATAAAATTGAGGCAATATACGGCACTCAATTTAGACAAGCACTAGAAGACATGTTCTATCGTATGGAAGAAGGTGTTAATAGAAATCAAAGTCAAATTAATAACCCTTGGATTAAGTGGTTAAACTTTGCTACAGGTAATATAATGTTTGTTAACGTTAGATCTGCTTTACTACAGTTTATATCATCAACAAACTTTATTGAATTAACTGGGCCTAACAATTTATTTAATACATTAGCAAGAGTTTTAGACAGTAAACAATGGGCAGCAGATTTTAAAACAGTTTGGAACTCAGAGTTTTTAAAAGTAAGAAGAGGTAGAGGTAAAATTGATGTTGTACAAGAGGAGATACAACGAGCTGTGTCATCTGAAAAAGATCCATTTTTACGCTTAGCAAGTATACTACAAAATAAAGGATACGCACCTACTAGATTTATGGATAGTTTAGCTATCGCGTTTGGTGGTGCTGCATATTACAGAAACCAAGTAAACTACTATGTAGAACAAGGTATGAATATAGTTCAAGCAGAGAGAACAGCGATGAGAGATTTTAGAGAAAAAGCAGAAGCATCTCAGCAATCAGCAAGAGCAGATCTAATATCTATGCAGCAGGCTAGTGTTGCAGGTAGAATATTCTTAACGTTTCAAAACGTTACAATGCAGTACACTAGATTGGGTAAGAAAGCACTTAGCGACATGAAAAATGGTAGAAGAGTCAGAAATGCAGATGGTACATTTAAGTCACTAACTGATAGTAGATTAGAACAAGCTTGGCAAATGGGTCAGTTCTTAATGTATCAAAACTTATTATTTGCTGGACTACAAAAAGCTATAATACTGTTATTTGCTTTAGGTGAAGGTGACGAAGTTGAAGAAAAACAAAAGGTAGATTATTTAAACGCTGTTCTTGATTCAGTATTACGAGGTAGTGGTATAGTTGGTGGTATGTTATCAGTAGCTAAGAATATAGGTATTGAATTATCAAGAGGTAACAGAAGTAATTTAGATGTTAAAGTATTAGATATATCACCTACGATATCTACTAAATTTAGAAAAGCAGCAAAGATAATTAACGCTATAGGTAGAGGTGATAGAATAGATGATCTATTAATTGAAGTACCATCATTCGTATATGGTCTTCCTACAGATAGAGTTGTTAGATTAATAAGACAAATTGAAGCAGCGATTGATCTTCATGATCAAGGTTATAAATCGTATGAGAGAATACTAATGGGTCTTGGTTGGTCAACATATGACTTTGGCTTACCTTATCCTCCTAGTATAATAGAAAATATTAACATTGATGATGATGGGCCGAAAAAGAAAAGTAAAAAGAAATCAAAGTCTAAAAGTAAATCAAGGGCTAAAAAGAAGTAAAATCAAGTAATTATAAATTATGGCAGCAAAAACACAACAACTAAATCACTTTCATAATGGCAGAAATATTAGATAAACAAGTAGGTATTGATATAGATGGCGATAAAAAGCCAGATATAAAACTCGATATTAAGAGTATAGCTATCGTTGTAGGTTTTATTATTAGTGGCTCTATGGGTTATCAAAGCCTAAAACAAGAGATAGAGCTTGCTAAAGAACTACCTGTTTACGAAGTTAAAGAAACCTCTGATGGTTTATTACTTAAACAAAAGGTTGAATATCTTGAGAAAGAAATAGAAAACCTAGAGGACAAAGTAAAAGATATCGAGAACAAAGTATACAAAAGATAAATAAATGATTAGTAAACACATAAGTATGCGTGAAGGCACGTATAGCGTTACAGCAACAAGATTAGGTTTAGAAAACAAACCAACTGAAGAACATCTTAACAACATGAAGTTGTTAGCTGTAAAAGTGTTTGAACCACTTAGAGAGTGGGTAGGTGGTCCTATTAGAATAAATTCATTTTATCGTGGACCAGAGTTAAACAAAGCTATCGGCGGTAGTAATAAGTCACAACATTGTCACGGGCAAGCTGTTGACATAGATGACGTGTATGGACACAAAACAAACGCTGAGATGTTTAACTATATAAAAGATAACTTAGAATTTGATCAAATGATCTGGGAGTTTGGCGATAGCAAAAATCCAGACTGGGTACATGTAAGTTATGTTAATCCAGGCGAAAACAGAAACAGATGCTTAGTAGCGTTTAGAAAAGATGGAAGAACTCAGTACGCAAACTACGCAGCTTGATATAATAGTATTTTCAGTTTTTGTTGCGTTAGCGTACATAACAAAACTTCTTGTAACTAATATCCCAGAAGATAATGATACAAACAATAAGGAATAAATGGAACAATAAAAAACCAGAAAGTAAAGTAGTATTTATAATATTTGTACTACAGATCACCTGGTTAATAACCATACTTGTTGCACATTACATTTTTAAACTTTGGACATGACAGATAAACAGAGAGACTTAGGTAGACTTATAACGTTAGCAATACTACTCAGTGTATTACTTATAGGTATATTATCTAGTTGCTCACCTTTGTTATATGATCGTAATCAAGTTATGGTAACGCATGTATTAGCGTTAACTGAAATGGGTGACACTGTTAAAATAAGAATACAAGATATACAACCACAAAGGATGTACAACGTAGTTGGCTACGACTTTGTAAGATGGCAAGATAACAGGTATTATGTACCACACTATGATCGTCATTACGATTATAGATATCATGACAGCAGGTGGAGATACCATGGTAGTCCAAAAGGTAACTACGGTTACATAACACCAAACCCTAATATAAATAATAGCCCACCTATATCTGTAGGTAGTGGCCAAACTACTGGAGGTAGCGGTGCTCCTGTTGCAAGTAACCCTGTTACTTCAACTGGTGGAGGTAAAAAATTTAATTAATATGCCAGAGATAAGAAAAACAACAAAAGGTAAAGGAAGAAATTTTAGAACTACAGAAGAAGGAGCAGGCATGACTGAAAAGGGTGTTAGAGCTTACAGAAAGAAAAACCCTGGTAGTAAATTAAAAACAGCCGTAACAGGTAAAGTAAAACCTGGTAGCAAAGCAGCTAAGCGTAGAAAGTCATTTTGCGCTAGATCAAAGGGATGGAAAAGTAAAAGAGGTCTTGCGGCAAGACGTAGATGGAAATGTTAAGATATGAAATCAAGAGGACTAGGAGATAGTATACATAAGTTCACGAGCAAAACAGGTATCAAGTCTGTAGTAGACAGAGTATCAAACGGCTTAAATATACCTTGCGGATGCGAAGGTAGACGTGAAGCTTTGAATATGTTGTTTCCTTATAAAAACAAATAATTATGGGTAAAATTAGTCCGGCGTGTAAAGCCGCAGCAAAACGTAAATTTAAAGTATGGCCTAGTGCATATGCTTCAGGATGGGGTGTAAGATGTACTAAAGCAGGTGGTCCAGGTAATTACGGTGGAGGTAAAAAGAAAAAGTAATGCCAGGTCAACACGCTAAAAAACCAAAATGTTGGAAAGGTTATAGAAGAAAACCAGGTACAACCAGGTATTCTAAGGGTAGTTGTGTAAAAATAAAAAAGAAGTAATGTTAAAAGATAAACAATTAAAACAAGTCGTTAAAGAGCTTAAAGGCGCGTCAAAGATGCACGCACAACAAGCAAAAAAAGTACAAAAGCATATAGATGCTATGAAGAAACCTAAAATGCAAAACAAAAAAAAATATGGCGAGTACTTAACTAAACATGGTTTAAAGCCTTATGAGTTTGAATATCGCGATTATTTAAATAAAGCAAAAAAAGATTCTCTTAAAAATAAAGTTGACACTGTACACTATAAAGATGTTAAAGGTCAATACTACGAGTTAATAAGAAAAGGTGGTAAGAAACAATCTGAAAAAAAAGTTGAAACAGACTACGCTAAGAAAAAGATAGCTCAGCGAATAGCTAAAATTAACGCTGAGTATAATAAGCCTAAAATGCTTAGAAATAAAAGAAAAAACTACTGTTAACATGGAAACAATAGGTAAGCCAAAAAGAAAAATAACATCAACGGGAAGAAGAAGAAGAGACTGGAAAAGCTGTAGAACATTTGGTCAGAAGGTAGGTCACATTGCTAGACAAATACCTAAAGTAGTTTTACCTGTGGCTGCTGGTTATGCTTTAATTAAAGGACTAAAGAAACCAAAGATGCTCAAAAATAAAAGAAAATCCTGTATATAATGCCAAAGAGTAAAGTAAAAGGTGGTGGAACAAGAAAGGTTTGTTTGCCATACGCAAAATATAAGAGTATGAGTAAAGCAGAAAGGCAAAAAGTAATTAATGCCAAGAGATCTGCTGCAGCTCAAGGAAAATATAAAAGATCTAGTAAGTCAAATGTAAAAGGTGCTAGGAAAAAAGGCGCTACATTACGTGACTGGTTCCAAAAAGAAAACTGGGTTAACATAGCCAACGGCAAGCCTTGCGGCGCAAAATGAAATTTAACTTTTTTGATTTAAACGAAAATGGTAAATATGATTGGTGGGAATATATACTACCGATATTGATATTGTTAATTATTGAAGTTATAGCTGAGGTTATAGCTAGATTTTTGACACAGCCGTTTTTTTAGCCACACTTCTTATTATCTTCTGGCCTTTCATCCAGCCAGTATATTCAACTTTTTTTCTAGACATATCGCTTAACACGTGCCACGTAAGCAAACCATCACGGTCTAATTTACTAACATATTGGTTTTCTAATATACGATCATGAGCCGAGTGCTTTGTAGTATATAAAGGTAAATGCCAACTGTGAGGATCACACTCGCCGTTACCATCTTTTACGTTCTTAGCCATGTATGAATTTTTCTTTACACTCTTATGAAAGAAGTCAAAGCCAATAATACTCAAGTTCTTATGAGTTTTAATTTCCCTAATAAAATATAGTATTGTTAAAAACCCAGCTGAAGGCCTGAGTTGTAAACTGTATAATGAATTACCAAAGCCGTTCCATAATTCTTCTAGCTCTGCATCTGACCACATCTGAGTATAAGGCATACCCTTTGGCAGGTGATCTTCTAATATCCAGTTCTTAAGTAAAAAATTACCACGACATCTATTAAGTAATATTTCAACGTCTTTAAACTTACCCTTTGTAAATTCTTCATTACGTCTTATCCAAACAGGCGCTCTAAATTGACCAGTAACCCATATGTTTGTTTTACTACCTAATTGTTTTGTTTTATCATCTGCTACTGTATCAACAGCTCTACCAAAGCGCACAACGATATCATGACTGTCTATAAACTTACCATGATCATGGTGCATTAATTCTACAGAGTTGCCAACAAGTATTACTGATTTATTTTTTACAAGCTGTTGTATACGTTCCACCACTCTTCTGATAACTCTCCATCTTTGTATTTGTCAAACCAAGGACCGCCGTTAGTATAATGTATTGCCTTTATGTTATCATGCTTTTCATAATAACCTACTAAGTGATTATACTCAACTGGTATCTCAGCTATTTCACTCTCATCTATCCACTCAAACTGATGTAATTGTTGTGGTGTAGCATTATCTAAATATTCTTTAGTTAATATATCTTTTAATTTTTCACAGTTAAAAACTATTAATGAGCTCCAACATTTCTTTGGATACATCTTGTTTTTAACACCATCCATCTTTGTTCCTTTAACGTTATCAAGATCATGCTTTACAACTGCAATTGTTTTATCTCCTAAGTACTGTACAACCTCTTCAGGATCGCACTTCCATACAAAATCATTATCACAAAACATAGCTATACCGTTCCAGTTGTTACATAGTGGTGTATAAAATCTTGTAAAAGAAAATTCTGTTGATTCGTTAGGTACATCTTCTCTACCGTAAATACCACGCTTAACTAGCTGTGCTTTTACTAAAGACATAACCTCATGATCACCGTTATCTAATATAGACTTTCTAACTACTTTAGTAGCTTGTGGGTGACGTGAATCACTTCCTATAAATATTCTCATGCTATAAATTTTAATATTGTTTCAAAGTTATCTAATCGCACCATGTTAGGACCATCACTTAAAGCGTTGTCTGGATCTGGATGTACTTCAAAGAAGTAACCGTCTACATCAACTGCTTGCGCTAGTTTGGCAATGTATGGCGCATATTTTCTATCACCACCACTTTTATTGCCAAGAGCACTAGGCTTTTGAGTTGAGTGTGTAACGTCCATAACTATAGGCACGTTAAATTTTTTCATATCTAGTATCTGCCTGAAATCTACGACTAAGTTACCTAAGCCAAACATAGTTCCACGTTCAGTTACCATTATATTATTATTACCTGTGTTTTGCACTTTTTTAATTGGATGCTCCATGTTGTCACCACTCATGAACTGTGCTTTCTTTATATTTACTGTTCTACCAGTTCTACCAGCGGCTAATAAAAGATCTGTTTGTCTACACAAAAAAGCAGGTATTTGTATAACATCAACAACATCTTTTACTTGTATAGCTTGCACTGGTTCGTGTATGTCTGTTGTTATCTTAACATCAAACGTTTCTTTTACTTTAGCTAATATCTCTAGGCCTTCTTGTAAACCTGGTCCTCTGTATGAGTCTACAGAAGTTCTGTTTGCTTTATCAAATGAAGCTTTAAATATATAATCAAAACCATATTTAGCTGTAAGTTCTTTTACTTTCTCTGCTATCTTCATACATGTGTATTCGCTTTCTATAACACATGGTCCTGATATTATAAACTTATCCATTAACATCTTCAATTGTATTTATTTCTCTACCATCGTACTTAACCTCACAAACATTTATTTCATATAAACCTAAATATCTATTTTGTTCTAAGTTTTCTTGTGGATAAGCATCAGTTAATAAATCATAGCATGATAAAGCATAAGGTTTATACATGTATATACCTAAATGTCTATCACCATAACCTATATCAGATCTTGTAAACCACATTGCTTTACCGTCTTGATGTAAAACTTTAACACCATTTGGCTCGTAGCCTTTTGTGTAGGCTGTGTATACAAAATAACTTTCTTTACGTCTATCAATAAACGGCTTTACGGTATCGTATGATATATCTATCATATCGCCCTGTATGTTTATTATATTTTGATACTCATCTAAAAAATCACCTAACTGTCTTATTCTAGCTGTACCGTTCTCAGCTTCATTAGTTATCCACACGTTTTGTTCTGGTATAACCTCTGCTATTTTAGGGCTATCAGTTACAACAAACGTATCATAACCCATTGCTTTAACCTTATCAAACACAATACGTATTAAAGGTTTACCGTCAAACTCTATAAGCATTTTATGTTTTAGTCTAGTACTTTCTAGTCTAGCTGGTATTACAAATACTATATCTTTCATATCTCCAAACATTTCTTCCCTTGTCATCGGTGCTCTGTGTATCATGCTCTTTTACCTGATGTTCTTCTTTTTATATCATCATGATTAAACTCAGCCCAGTATAACTCAAATGCTACACCGTCTTCTAGTCCTTCAAACTGATGATACTTACCAGGCTTAACCATAGTAAAGTCACCTGCCTCAAGTATTGTTTCGTCTAATAAGTCTTGATCATCTTGCCAAACCCTTACTAGCATCTTACCAGATTCTACATAAAATCCGTTCCATTTAAATTCATGCTCGTGTTCTGAGCATTTAAATCCTTTATTAAATTCTATTCGGTGAAACTCAAAAACTCCATTAGCGTGGATCTTCTCAGTTTTTCCCCATATTTTTCCTGCTTTCATTTAATTTTATTTGTTTTTGTTTTTGTACTTTA
>Ga0208158_1000827_pt1 | contig 10471 bp, 17 predicted proteins | sample 8_EtaG_FD_184081 | JGI IMG/M metagenome (GOLD analysis project Ga0208158, IMG submission 184081) | Marine viral communities from the Subarctic Pacific Ocean - 8_ETSP_OMZ_AT15162 metaG (SPAdes) (version 2) | ecosystem: Environmental > Aquatic > Marine > Oceanic | place: Pacific Ocean | collected...
ACTTTAGATGATCAAGCTGTTTCATTTATCAAGGCTAGACTTTACCCAAACAGTACAACAACATTGCAATGAAGGAAGTAGACAATCCTGCCATGCGTAGCGTTATGGGACCAGAGTGGGTTAAAGCCCAGACAGAAAGGATGTTAAGGATGGAACGCTTGTATGTCCTAGATGGAAGGCATTTGAAAGGGCATCCTCAGCATTGCTTATATACAGGTTTATATGAAAAAGCAGAGGAATTAGAGAAAGAATTAAATGAGTGATCTCGATCTTCGAGAGTTCTTCGATGCTTACGATAGAGGCGACCCATATATGAAGGCTGCTGTGTCGGAATTGCATTGCAAATTAAGGCATCGTGTGCCTGAACTACTGACAGAAGACGCTAATTGGTATAAAACTTGGGTACTAGGGGGTAAACGTAATCTGACTACAGGTGAATCCTTATGACTGATGTTCCTTCTGAGTTTTCCTACATTATGGACCCAGCAGAACCTCCAACCCTTGAGGAAGAACTGGAAATGGAAAAGGCCATCCGTGAATCTAAATCAATAACAGATATAGATGAGTTACATAGATGCTTAGAAGCAGTACTTAGACAGAATCACCAGCAAGGGATATTTATTTCACGCTGCATGGACAAGATACATAACCTCTATGCAAAGATTGCCTGTATTGAAAACAGAGTAGAGCAGCCAAAGAAAGGGCAAGAAGGTTTAACGCAGTTCTTTTCTACGTTCTTCTACCCAAAAAGTTAACTCTTCTATACGATCCAGGGCTCTCTTAATCTCCTCTGTGTCTTGAGGAAATGTGTGGGCGTAGGGTGTTTCTTCCTCTGCTATGGCACGTTGTCTTTTAGTCATCTAAAGCCTGAAGAGTTTGCTGTGCATGGAGTGATGGGGATTTAAGATCATCCCATAAAACTTTGTAGCTGTAATACTTAAAAGGATTTCTATTCTTGATCTTCTTCATTTCTTCTATAACCTCTACGACATTTCCTGTCCTTTTTGGTCTATTAGTGTTGAAGCCATCAATTCTCCTCTTTGAAACACGATCACCTTCCATAAAGCGTTGACCGATGCGATTAGGGTTGGGCATTTTCCTCCTTTGTTGGTAAGCGGCCTTCTACTCTACGTCTAACAGACTCTCTCCAGATAGCTTCATCTCTTGCCTCTGATGCTTTGTAAACAGATAAGGGCAGTTGTCTTTTCAGTTCGCTGTAAACAGCATTTCTTATCCATGCAGTAGGACGAATACCCTTGTCTGCTGCTAAGTCACTAACAAGCTGTGACCTGTGCGGGTCTAGAAGTATCTGGTGGTAGGTTTTGTTTCCGTGTTTTAGAGCCATTAAGAAAGCACCGCTGTACTACTCTACCATCCTAATGGCTTGTCAACTTTTCTCACCCTAGAGGTAGCGTGTTCTTTTCTAGAAGAGTTACGCATACCTCTTTTACCCTCTCTAACTTTTATAGCAAACTCTAGTAAGTTAGCTGCTCTATGGAGTTCTCCGGCTGTAGATAACATTATGGCTCTATTAAGCCTTTCCATAGTTATCTGACGAGGGCTTTTTTCCATAATGGTACGTTCTCTTGTAATAGTTTAACCGACATTAGTGGACCTCGCTCCAGTTTTTACCTATAGAAGTTTCAGCCAGCGCAGGTATATCACCTAGCCATACAGCTTCAGCCTTTTCCATTGTGTATCTGAGAATATTTGCCCACTGATTAGCTAAGGGTTCTGAAACCAGTAGAAGCAATTCGTCATGTATTGCAGCAGCAATCCTGACATTATCTTCTCCGGCTTCCTTAACTAAGGGCCATAAATGTCCAAGAGCAGTCTTAAGAATTGCAGCACCAGCGCCCTGAATAGGGGTGTTACATCTCACAGTGACCTTATTCAAATCCCCTGTAAGAATACGCTTCATATTGGACTTAGGTATTCGTATATAAGGGACAGAATCTACACCAGTAGCCTCCTTCGATTTATTTCTTTTTCTATTGGATTCAGCGGCAGCCTTAGCATTATCCTCCTGCCACTTCTTAATACCCTGGTACGTTTCCAGCCAGTCAGTTCTAATTTTTATAGCCTCTTCCATAGTCATAGTTACACCGCTTGCTCCCGCATAATTTCTAAGACCTTCTGCTCCCGCACCATATAGAAGACCGAAATTAGCGGATTTTGCTATTTGTCTATCACAACCCATAGCCTCTGCTGTGTACTCATGTAAATCCCCGCCTTCTTTAAACACAGAGATCATATTTTTATCTTTGGCTAGGGCAGCAGCTAATCTTAATTCCATTTGTCCGTAGTCTGCATCTACAAGAACCCAACCTTCAGGAGCCTGAACACATTGCCTGAAGGCAGCATCTCTAGGGATCTGCTGGTTATTAGGTTTTATGCAACTCATTCGACCTGTATCTGCACCAAGTTGCATGTATGAGGCACGTACAAAACCGTCGGAATCCATCTTCTCTTGGATAGAAGTAATCATCTGCCTTCTCTTCTCCGTCCTCTTCCAATTGAGGTATATCTGTATAACTCTGTGGTCAGCGGCATAACCTCTTAGTGCTTGCCTGGAAGCACTACTTTTACCGTTGGCGTCTGTAGGAGCCTTACCCAAAATAAGACTGAACTTTTCAAGTAATTGCTTAGGGCTATTTAGGTTAAACCCCGCATACTCCTTAGTACCCAGGCGTATAGAACCCTTGTCTTTGGCACGTAAGTTGAAGGGAGCATCCTCTAGTTCCTCCAACTCCTCTTGCCACTTAATCCTTTTTTCTGTGCTGTGTCCCATTTCACACAGTCTTCCCTCTAACTCTTTTCTTCTAAGGTCACTTTCCCTGGGTAATTTATGCCCTTTCGGCAAAGCTCGATCCAATTCCTCTAGAAACTCCTTCCCCAGATTTTCCGTGTCAAATTCATAGTCTTTCTTTTTCTCTTCCAGGGCATCTTTATCCCAGGGAAGTCCAGTTCGCCACATCTGAGCAAGAGCTGGTATGGCTCGTGTCTCCATCTCTTCTGCTGCCTCTAATTCTCCATATCTAAGCTTTCTACCTAGTAGTGTGTCTAGCTCTAGTAGAACTTCCACATCCTTTGCAGCGTAAGCTTTCTGTTCTTCCGATAGTGGGATTAAACTCCAATCGGAACGCTGCTGTTCCTTAGATATTTCTATACCTAAGTGCCTTTCAACGACACTATCTAGTCCATGCTTTAACCCTGGAATACCATTAGTTAATAAGCGGCTAGCGATTAGTGTGCATCGAATAGAACCATTGGGGTGTATTCCATACTCCTGTAGCCAGGCGATATCAAATACAGCATTGTGAGCTATCCAAAAGCGTGGGACAGAGAAGAAACGTTTTATTTTTTCCCAGTCCTTTTCTGTTAGCTCAAAACAATCAAGTACAACTATTGTCTCAGTAGTCTTATTCCCTAATTGGAGTAAGCGCATTTTTCCCACTGAAGGTTGTAGCTGAAGCGTTTCTGTATCGAAGGCGATACCTGTGCATGTATTGAGTCTGCTTAAGTGTTCAATACCGTAGTACACTGTGTAGTTAGTCATTTGCAAAATGGGTGAATGATTAATGGCTATACTTATCTCTTATATATTTAGGCACAGCATCTCCGTAACCCTGTTTATCAACACTTCTAACTAGCTTCTTCCATTGAAACTCATACTTAGCAGTTACACGTGTGTAACTTTGAGCCAAGTAATAACGCTTGCAGCACTCAAAAGGTAGCTTCGCAACGTTGTCCGGTATAAGAGTTCTAAGAAGGTGAGTAAGACTGTACTTTTTATCGTGCCAGCGAGAGTAATCATTTTTACTGTGCCACCTAAATACATACTCAAGAATGGTGTCAACTCTGTCAGGATCAGCATTTTGCCTTTCCCTTAGAGCCTTCCTGGCTTCCCTTTCTGGTGACTTGTCCTTCCAGTTCAAGTCCTTACCTTCTACTCTCTTGATGACTGTGACTTTTGGTTTAGGAGCCTCTAAGACCGCCTTCTTAATCACATCAACAACCTTTGGAGCTAGTACCTCCTCTTCCTCTTCCTCCGCTTTTTTGGCATAGATAGCAGCCATCTCCTCCCTGGAGCGTGGCCTACCATTTATCTCACGAGATGTATGGGAGAACTGATCGACAGTAATGATGATTGTCCACCTGTTAATCTGTTGATCGCTCTCTATCTCTTCTTCATAAGTAATAAAAACTTTGCCTTCTTTAGACTCTGTTCTTATTATCTTGGCATCAGTGAAGTCAACATTTACCTCTTTGGTAATTGTTTCTTTCTGGTTAAATTCAATAGTCACCTAATTCAAGCTCCAGTTGTTGTGGTGTTTCTAAACTCTGCATAATCTTGAATAAGTCATTACAGGCTTGCCCGTAACCAAGATATTCATTGAACTTGCCACTAGCCTTTTCACTGTCACCGATTTGGCTATAAGTACGATGCTCATTTAATAGACGATTTTTACTATCTATTAGAGATCTCCATGCACCTGATAAGGTCATGTACTCTTGGAATTTTTCATTAGACATCATTGGAAGTTCCCCCGATTGGTGTTGGATCGTAATAAACTATTTGTTCTAAATTTTCTATTGCGTCTTCTAAAAGACCAGACATTTCCACATTTAGATGTGCATCCATATCGTGCCTTTCCGTTTCTCTCTTCTGGATTGTGGTAAGTGTTCTAAGAGCTCTTTTCACATAGTGAACCTCGTCCTTAATAACCTTTTCCTTTACCTCGATCAACCAGTCTTCCTTGTTGATACTCTCTTTACACCCCTGGCAACTCAGGGCAGACCATGATAAATGATAGATACGCCCTTTACTATCACACTTGGGGCATTTGATAACTTTTCCAGATCTTTTACATCTGGTGAAGCGACCTATAGGAGCAAAGTTCATTACTTTGCCTCCTGCTTTTTAAGTTCATTAAACTTAGCCTGATAGCCATCATCTAACTTTCTGTAAGCAGTCCATAGAGACTCCTTACGTTTTAAACAGGCATCGTATTCCTTCTTTAACTCAGCAACTTCTACACAAAGCTGAATCTGTTGCTTCCTCAAAAAGGAAATACCCAGTTCATAATTTTCTGAAAGACCATAAGCACCTTGTCCGAAGGTGTGATCTGCTCTACAAAAAGCTTCATCCTGTTGTTCACTGAAGTCACTGCTTTGTAAATCACAAACCTCTTTAGTGAGAAGCCCCACTGAGTGCATAAGGAGAGAACACTCGCAAACCTTATTTTCCATTAAGGACTCAAGCTCTCTACCTCTATTTAACTCCACCGTATAGATGTGGAGAGCCTCTTTTGAATCAGGAAAGCGCTCATCTGCGTTCCACTGATGGTAATACTGTGGCAGCTTTTCAACTGCGGTCTTTGAATTTGTCATGTGGGTTTAACGGAATGAATACCGCCCCTTAACTACTCCATTACTGTAGCACATGAGCGTATTTGTAAACCCAAATGTTTACTTTAGTAACTCGTCCCAGTACTTTTTAGCTTCTTCCCTATGTCTGTGTTCTGGAGCGTCAAAAGCAACATCCGTTCCAGTGGAAGGGTTTTTATTGACAAAAGGCACTTTGTCAGAAGTATCTTTGTCAAAAGTATTCGCTCCATCAGGACTTTTGACAAAATGGACTTTTGACAATCCCTCTTTGTCATTTAAATTCGTTCCAGTAGAAGGGTTTAGACTTTTAACACACTTATTATTGGACTCTAAGGAAACTGTCGTTTTTCGGAACGTTGGAAGCCCTGTCCCTAATGCAATGTAAAAAGAAGGTGGACGCCCCTTAAAAGATTCTTCTTTAGGTGGTTCACATTTAGATATGAGCTTCTGGGAAAGTAGTTTCGATAGACCATATCTGATGGCACGTTTTCTGTGCATACCCCCAACTTTCTCGTGATCCACAAACATATCTGCTGACCAAGGTTTTCTCTCATCTCTCATAACTTTGAGTATGTCAAGCATGTGTTGATTAGGGGTGTTGTCTTTTACTGTCTCTTTACTCTCTGGAACTGGACCTATTGCATAGGTGTAATCAGGTAGAAGACTGAATAACATTTCCTGTCCCTCTCTATCATCACGAGATTTTTCAACAGTTACAACTCTGCTGTTAAAAGGTGCTCCCATCTCCACCAGTTTTTTATTTTCAATCTTCCTCATATTCCATGTTTCATCAACAGCCGCTTTAATAGCTGAAGTACCTCTGAAACCACCATTTCTATTGTTGTGGTGAATGACAATAATTGAGCAAGCACCGAAGTCCTGTCCATTTCTTCTAGCCAGCTTCTTCAGAGGAAGAGCATACTCTCTTCTGTTTTCCTCATAAGGGTTTGAATCATTACAGCCGTCAAGACTGTCAATAACAATTAAGTCATACCTGCCTTTAACTCCTGTACCACCCCCTTGCAATTTGCAGAATTTTCTATACCAAGCCATATCCCATTCACCAACAACATCAACACCTCTTTCAACACCAATTAAGTTGAACTGTCTTCTAGTAATCCTTTCACTTTGATCCCCATTCAACCAAAGACATTTCCCTGGAGCGATATCTAATAAACCTCCGTGAACATTGAAGGATCTACCCTGACTTATATGCTTACAGAGTGTTTGACACATAGCTGATTTACCTGTTCCACCATCTGCATGTATGAGTAGCAACCAAGGCTTTGGTAACAGACCAGGGATTAAGTATTCAAATTCAGTGTCATCTAGCTGACCAACATCTTTAGGTTTATTTCCTTTATTCCTCTTGTAGGAAAGGTGAGCATCAAGTAAACGATCTATAGCAACTGCTCCCTCTCTGGCTCGTCCAGCTTCCATCGCTAGTACAGTCTTCGCTTGGTCTAATAGAGCCGGATCTTCTATCTCTTCCTCTAAGTCAAGACCCCTTGTTACTAATTCCTCTCCACCTATGTAGTCCTGCCTAAACCTTTGGGGTTGTGCCTCGATTTCATCTACCAGTGATGCAATATCGTCCCTCTGAAATCTTGACCTTGTTGGATCTATATCGTCAGCTTCGGCAATAAGACTACCGAAGCCTTTTATGTTCCCACTATGCTTCCATCTTCTATTCCACTTTTTAGAGCATGGATTACCTTTGGCACGTAGACCTTCTAGTGACCAATCCCATGAATATTCAGGGTCTTTTTTAGACCAGTCTTCCCAAAGCTTTAGTCCTTCATCCCCTGGAAGCTCTGAATTAATCATTGCTCCTATCTGGAACCAATATTCTTCCGAGTAAGCACCTTTAGGAGGTATAACACTTAAACAGTTCTCCGCTATAACTATTTTTTCCTCTTTTGTTCTCTTGGACCAACGTGTGTCCTTAAGTATTCTCTTTGGTCTATCCTCATTGTCCTTCCTATACTGTTCCCTCATTCTTTCTAGTAACCAAGAGGGAGCAAAAGGTATATCTTCTACACTCCCTGAAAACTTGTACTCCCCTTCAGGTGTCTTTGTTGGTACGTGACCACCATAAGCACCGAATAACACACCCTGCCTACCCCACAGAACCTCAAAGCCTTCTTTATTAGCAGCTACGTGAGATATATCCTTTACCTGTAAGCGGTCCTCTTCAGGCACAATGAATAGAAACTTTGCAGCATTAGCTTTATTAGATTCAATTCTTGGTGCGGTCTTTAAGTCCTTACCCCACTTCTTTTCAATTGCCCCAAGGTTGTAATCAACATCGAAGATAACTAAACCACCACTTCTAGGACCAGTAAACACACCAAAAGCTTGGTACATTTCTGGATTATTTTCTATCTGTAAAGCTGATCTGGATGGCGACCACTTGTTACCCGCTTTACTAGCGTCAAAGTGAGGTACTTTTCCGTCAGCCTTATCACCGTTCGGAAGGGTCACTCCCTTCTTATATATTGGACACGTAGCCCAGTCTGACGGGCATTTAGATATAAATTCTAACAGTGCATCTGTGCTTGTCATGTGATACAATTCCTATTGGAGATGGATTGTTTTTTGTCCCTGGAGCCTCTCTAGCTCTGGGGACTTTTTTTATTCTACCTCATTGACAGGTAGCTGTCTATGTACTACATTGATAGAGCACTTAGGGCTATGCCCAATTAGCATCAATGCCATTACTCTCAAACAGAGCAAGAGCTGAAGGAACAAAAAGTTCCAGCTCAACAGACAACTATTTAAACCCATCAAAACTGGAAGATGGTGCGTCTGTTCGCTTTTGTTTACTCCAAGAAGAGGCTCTCGACTTTTATGAAGTATGGGGAGCATTAACAGAAGACCCTATGAAGTCTCGCCCCTATAGATTCTTAGGTGATCCAACACCTGAAGATATATCCGAGGCTATGGGAACAGATGCAACTAGAAGGTTGAACTTCGACGGTACTGCACCTGACCCAGCAAAACTCGCACTTGCCATAGCTGTTTACAACTATGACGCTGGAAGAGTACAGGTTCTTCAGTTTAGTCAGAAGACTCTTATTACCCAGCTAGATCAAATAGCTCAGATGGAAGATTACAGAGATGATCTTCTCGGATGGGATTTTGTTATATCCAGAGAGGGTGTTAAGAAAAACACCGTTTACTCTCTCAGAACTGCACCTCTAAAGAAAACCGCAAGGAAAGATGTAGAGGCAGCCTGGAAGGATGTAAGAGAAAATGGTTTCGATATATCCCGTCTTATCGATGGAACGGACCCATTCACACCGCCAGCTAAACTGGCATAAAACACTAGGGGGCCATTCACAGCCCCCTTCTTTTTACCCCATATAAAATTATGCACTTGGAACGTCTTCCTTTATTTGATTCAGAGTCAAGCTGTGGTGAACATCTTTTGGTATGCCCTAGATGTAAGGGAAATTATTTACACCACAGAAAAGTAGAGCTTGAGCCTATAACATACGGAAGCGCAACGACTGGAGATTATATAAACATATATTTTGATTGCGAATTCTGCGGTGAAGGATCAGACGATGAAACCCGATTGAGTATTAGACAGCACAAAGGTCAGACAGTAGTTGAGTGGCAGAGACAGGAATAGAATGTTTAGCCTATTTAGCTCTTTTATGGTAAACTAATTATGGGAACGTGTATCTTAATGCCTACTAATGTGACCCTAGACACTCAAAATGCTTTAGCAGGTCTAGGTAAGTGGAATCTGGTACGTGATGACTCCAACGAAGAATTTCCCCACAGGGTATATAGAGATGACAAAGGCCACATATATTCCTCTGTTACACATATCTTAGGTAAAACAGCTCCCCAGGAACAAAAAGATGCTTTGGAACGTTGGCTCAAACGCCCTACAAGTTTTGCAGACCGTGACCTCGCAGCTCAGAGGGGAACGTATGCCCATTCAAATGCAGAATATATCCTCAAGACCGCAGCTAAGTTATCAAGACAAGTTGCGAATAAGCGAGGCGTATGGACCACCGGAGGCGATTGCTTGGAACGTGCCCCTTCAAAAATCACAGCCTGGGCAATCCAAAAGGCAATCAAAAGCGCCCCGTCTGTCAACTTCAGCGCTAGTGGCTACGCCAGAGGTCTACGGACTTTTATAGAAGCTAACGTTACAGCCATTCATGCGGTTGAATTTTCCATTCACCACAGCTTAAAAATGTCCATTCATGGATTTGCTGGTACGTGTGACTGTTTAGTTGACATTCAAGGGGAAGGCCCATATGTAGTTGACTGGAAAACCTCGCAGAATAAGAGAAGCGAAGATATGTATAGGAATTTCTACGATCAACTTGGAGCGTACTCCATAGGTTTAACCTCCCTCACCGGATTAAAGGCAAAGGGAGGCGTGGTTGTTTGTGCTAGAAGATCTGGCCCTGCTGATGTGAAGTTTATTAGTGACGTAGGGCTTAAGGATGCAGAAAGTAGATATTTGGAACGTTTCAAGCATTACTTGACCACTTCAGCATTGTGACCCTGAACCCTGGAACGTTTAGGAAATATCCGGTAGTTGCCTACCTATTAGGCTAAATTTATATTTTATGTCGTGAAGTGCCTGATCTTTTGTTCTAAAAGGGCCATTCACTCTCTTAATTTGCCATTCATAACGATTTCCCCTGTAGTAGAAAGATTTCCCGTGATATCTCATTAATTCTTGTAGGTTCTCAAGTTCCCACCCTGGCGCGTGTAGCTCCCAAAAATACCCAGGGTTGTATTTTATATGGGCATTTCCTGGGAGCGTTATGTCTAGACCTGATTTGGAGTCTGAAAAGTAGATTTCTGCTTTCATCTGTTTCTCTCCTCCGCTGTTGGGATTGAATTTAGATAGTCTTCAAACTCATCATGTTCAAAGATGGCTTTTAATTCCTGGTCCGTTAAATCGGGTTCTTCCTCTAGATTGAAGCGGTTTTGTTCTGAGTAATAAATCATAGTGCCTCTAGTTCGTTGTTATCGGATAGGTAAATCTCAAGCTCTCCAAAACTCTTAGCCAGTTCTGTAAGGATTGAGGCCATTGGTTCGTACCAAT
>Ga0208158_1000828_pt1 | contig 10462 bp, 15 predicted proteins | sample 8_EtaG_FD_184081 | JGI IMG/M metagenome (GOLD analysis project Ga0208158, IMG submission 184081) | Marine viral communities from the Subarctic Pacific Ocean - 8_ETSP_OMZ_AT15162 metaG (SPAdes) (version 2) | ecosystem: Environmental > Aquatic > Marine > Oceanic | place: Pacific Ocean | collected...
CGTCCGTGCGTGCTGACTGTGAATAGACTGTGAAATTAAATATAAATTCAAAAAAGATTGATCTATAAATAATAATAAAGAAATTAAATAGGTGAATAATAACATATAATTAAATAAAAAAAAAGGTGGCTATTTAGAATAGCACACCAATAGTGAATGTAAGTAATAATAAATAAACTAGTACTGTGCATTGTTGATGTAAATCATTAGCTGCAATCAGTAATTCATTCTTATTATTCTTTAATGTATATTTTAAAGACATGATTTTCTCCTCCGAGATACAGTACTAGGTAATTGTTTAATAGTAACAATCTTACCTTGTTGTTGAAGCTGACTAATAGTCATTGCTAATTGATAGTAATAGTTTTTGCTATACATTAGAAATACCTGATAAATAGATAAGTTAATACGATTGGCATTGGAGCTAATAAGAATATCATTAGATTAGCCTCTCTTTCATTAACTCTTCATCACATACTTCAAATGCAACACATTCTATTACACACCATACGATTGAATTCTTATAAAGAACTATATCGTAATCATTCTCAACAAATACACAAGCTGGATAGTTATCACCCATTTGTTCTTTCACATAATCAATTATCTCATGATCATATAAATCATAAAATGAAACTGTCTGTGAATAGTATATGTGAGAGTGAGCACAACCGCTAACACATCCTCCTTCGAGAATATACTTGCAGTCCTCAACATCATACACCTCTTTCAAGGCTTTAATCATTTCCATAAGATTAATACCTTAATAAGTTTACAATTTAGAGAATGAATCTCTAACGGCTCATCGCGGGATTGAACCGCGTCCAGGTGCTAGACAGGCACTTGTACTAACCATTATACTAATGAGCCAGGAATTACGATTGGACTGTGAAACAATTAACAATTAATCGTAATAATAATTAATAGTAATAGAGAAACAAATGATCTTGTCGTTAATAATAATTAACTTTCAAATACAACTCCTCAATCCGTGCAACTTATAAAGCAGTAAGTACTCGTTTGTTAACTGTCACTATGCAATATAATTAGTAATTAATTAGTGATTAGTATCAAGTCAAACTCTGACTTAGTTTATAAGAGATTTCTAGATAGTTTTAGATGTTTGTCTCTCATGTACTCATTATAAGTTTAAATGTTTGGTTTGTCATCTTTTATCAAGAGATTTACACGTATCATTTAAGACTAATGATGAGATGAGACTTACACCTATTCTTATTAACTTATAACCAGCTAGCGGTAACAGTTTCAGTTACTTATTGATTATATTTAATTAAGTGGCTTATCGTCTCATGTACCTATTATAACCATATTATCTTGAGAATGGTGTGATACTTCAGCAATCCCACACAATATTATTGAGTCTATCATGAGAACATAGTACATCCATTGGTATCACTGTGTTGTCCCTTCTCTATTCATTACTCGACTGTGAATTACATGTATATACTATTAGTGTCGCTACAGATAGCAACAAATAAATAGCAATATGATTCAGTTGGTACAGTGAAAATCAGTATTTATTTGTAATTCTAATAAAGAATAAGAATTAAATGAGACACATGAGTCTAGTAAGACCCATTGGGGGTACTGGCGTCCAGGCGGAGACGCTATATGCCTTCAGAAATTTATGTTAAAATTTAACGAGGTATTCATCAGGCATATCGGAAGCATTAATCAGTATATTACAGTATATTGCGGATTCACGGTAGTAATCATCTAAAGATACTCCTTTTAGCCTTGCCATAGCTTTAATATTACAAATTATAGGTCTATTTAAGTAAACAGAGCATAATCCGTCTACTAACATCTCACATGATCCGTCTTCTTTAAGGTTATATGGAAATTTAGATAGTAAGAAGGAGGTTAAAGGGTCAGCTAGATGCTTATTCTTTAATACTTCTCCTACTTTCTCACAACACTTCCCACAGCTAGTACAGGGGAAATCCTCCATTATAGAGGTAAATCTAACTGCATCTCCGGTATATAGAAGGTATCTGGCTTATTTTTACGTATTTGACAGACATAGGTGGTCTTATCAGGTCTCTGATAGGTCATATCTGATTCGTGACTGTTTAACAGTAACATACTGATAATACGGTCTCCTTTATTAATCATAGTTAGCGTAGGTGTTATAGGGATATCAAATGATGATATCATGATAAAGAGAGGGAATTGTTGGTCGATAGATCAACGGATTCCCTCCTTGAGGGGCTGGGTCCACCCTTCCCTTCCCCTGTATAGAGGGGTGGTTAAGCTAAACCCAGGTAGGGACTGGAGAGTCACCATCTAGACCGTTTGCTTGGTCTCTTTGTTCTTTATTCATACCTAAAACTAGGTGATCTGCGGACCTATGAGGCGATGTAAGGAAGTCATCTAACATAGAGTTCCATTCATCACGTTTACGCTGCTTGATGGTGTCGTGAGCGTTGATTGACATCGCATCTGTATAGTACTTCACTCCCTGTGCTAGGCAGTCTAGTCTATCATCATGCTTAACAGCTCCTTTCTCCCGACACATCCTACTCATTTGGTAGAATAGCATGTATAGTAGTCTTAGTTCTGGAGCTTCATTCTTATTTGACTTATAATCCCACTCTATAACCGCCCTATCAACCACCAATCTGTGCTGATTAAGGATAGGTTCAAGAGCATCAATAATACGATCTTCTTTCCGTACGTTAGCTCTAACTTCTTCAACATCTATAGCTAATCCTGTTTGTTGTAAGTGTTTCTTAAATAGTTCACACACGATACCGTCACCAAAGTTTGTCTCAATAACTAACTTAGTAACTTTATACTTCCTACACCCTCTTAAGATGTTAAGTAGTGTATCGTCACTGTAACCGTCTCTATACGCTCTCATTTCATGGAGGTATAGGAATCCATTCTTTTGACTAATGAAGGCTGCTGCAGTCTCATCTGTACCCCTTCCAGAGGGGTCTACGGAACATATAGTCTCTGTGTAGTCAGTCCACTCTCCATTGAGTTGCATAGGTGAGTAGAAATAGTCTCCTGGTAAACCGACGGTTGGGAGGTCTTTGATAACATTTGATGGATCTGAACACCATATAACACTATCAGGAGCAGTTGAAGGGTTGACGCTAGTAACCACAAGATCAGCCATTTTAAGAGGGAACTTCTCGGCATCTGATAGGCTTGTGTCTAGTTGGAATTGAAGCATGTAGTTAGAACGACCCATAGCTGCTTCACGTTCTATTAGGTCGTCATTATCGAATCTGTCAGGGTCTGTTACTGACCATTCTTCCACACCAGCTTCCAAATCTTCTTGGACTTGAGGAGCTAGTAATCCTTCGTACTGGGATAACTTATCTTTTCTGGGGTATCTACTGGGCCAAACGAACGGACGGTAGTTACGCTCAGCCAACTTACGATAAACAGTAAAGGTAGTCTGAGGAGTCCCGAGATACATAATACGGCTATCACTTTTTGGCGTGAGGATAGATTCAGCCTCTGTACAGAGTTGTAGAAGTTTTTCACGCATTAACTCCGTCATGGAGTTTCCAGGCACCTCTATGTCGTCCAAGATCATTAAATCTGCACGACTTCCTGTTAGCTGTCCAGTTATGCCCACCGACTTTACGCTTGGGGCTTGGTGTGGAGAACAAAGGACGTCGAAGCTGATGCGACTCCAACGAGAATCGTCTGATTTCGGTTGTAGATGACTGAGCCATGGAGTTTCAATAATTAGTTTTTGTAGGAAGATTGACATGTTATCTGCTCGCTCTTTAGAAGCAGATATGATCATTATTTTTCGTTCTGGGTCATTAAAGAGTGTCCATAACACAAAAGCACCAGTAATCCAAGATTTACCAACACCTCGAAAGGCTTGGATCTGTAATCTTTTTGGTCCATGTTGTAAGTAGTCTGCGATAGAGTACTGTGCTCTTGTAGGAGATGGAAGGTCTAGTTGTTCCCACAGAGCTTGTAGGAACAGCTTAAAGTCGTCTTTTAAGGCTAGTAATACATTATTCATTCTTTTGGTTTATTCCAATCAGATATACCGTGTTGTAAATCGACACTTCTATCTATATCTGGATCTCCTTGTATAACTTGTTGTATTTCGCCAGCTTTACCTGTTTGGATTGTATGACCCTCAAGTGCTGCATCTAAAGCTCTTTTCCAGTCTCTTGGGTTTGTGATAGGAGATATATCACCAATCCTATTTAATCTACCATTATCTTGTAGTTGTTTTAAAACTAAAATATCTCTAGTCTTATCATAATCAAGTATTAATCTCTTTCCATCTGGGAATACAAAATCTTTGTTATCATAGATATGCTTTTCTATAGATGTTTTCAGTTTACCAAAGTTTTCATTCTTGACTATCATCAAGTTACTAGTATCTCTAGGTTTGTATTGACCTTTCGATACATATTTCCAGTAAGGTGAGTTTTGTGCATGTATATGTTCTACAAAAATAAACCCTTTATTTTCTGCATAATTTCTAGTATCCCCCATAATATCAAAATATCTTTGAGGATTTTCTTCACGTAATTCTTTTAATAACTGTCTAAGTACTGCATTATCTCCTTTAGCAGATTTGTAAACTCTATCTGAATACCATTTAGATTTAGGACTTCTATTTACATTCCAGCGTAAACGCTTAAGAATTGTATTTTCTCTTTTTACTAGATCATATGGTACATAAGTATTTTTAGAAATACTCCATCTAAACGCAACTTCACTAGCATCACCATTGCTATTTATATATGGAACAGTACGAGTACCTTTAAATCCAGTAGTAGGTCTATTGGAATTCCATTTTGTAAATTGCTGGCTACTACCTTCACTAGTTTTAAATAAATCTAATTCTTTAATTATATCTTCAGCTTGATCTATTAATTTAGGATCTTGATTTTTTAATTGCTTATAAAGTCCTCTATTTGTTTTATTTAATATAGAGTGTCTAAAAGTAGCTCCACTAACATCTCTAGCTGTACCAACATCTAGACCACCTGTAAATGCAGTTTTTAAAGTTCTAATAGGTGCCATAACTGCATCTTTAACTTCGTCAACTTTTTGAACTGCACTGTTCTTCAGTTTTGTAAGTTCTCCTCCGAACCGACGAGCATTAAACACTTGATCAACCATTTTACTAGCAGCGTTTGCATCAAACTTTTTTAATTGTTTTGCACCTCTAGCTAAGTTATCTAAATAACCTACACCACCTGTAGCAACGTCTTCAATGCCAGGTAGTAATATTTGACCACCTAATTCAAATGCATCATTAACTTGTTCAGCTCTTTCATCACTAACTCCTGGTATTTGTTTTGTTACAAAACCTGCTACGTTACCTATACCACCTGCTGTATCGTCTCTTAGATCTTTAACGGAGTAATCTAATATAGCATCATCCCAAGTTTGACCAGGAAGAAGATCTCTACCTTTCTCAATTTGTAGTGCATTCCTTAAACTAACTTGATCGTTTACGTAGTCTGCTGAATCACCTATCTTCTTAATAGGATACCAAGCTTTTTTACCTAAACCTTCATGCCATTCTGTATCTTCATTGAAGTAAGTATCTTGGAATTCACCCCAGTTTTCTTTAACTCCTTCTATAGTATCACTGAATTTCTCTTTATAGTATTTATACATAGAATGTTACCTCCTCTGTGCTCCACCTCTAGCTCTGTTAGCCTTACGGCTCTCTGCTTTGTACGAACCGTCTGGTTGTTTAGAAGCATCTACACTAGAGGATCTAATCTTTAAACTTGCTCTTGCTTTAGAGTGTGCTCTCTTATATGATTTGGTGTGCTCATACTTACCACCCTTGCCATTGTCTGCAGAGTGTTTAGCCCTAGAGCTTGCATTCTTTCGATAATGTTGGGCTGTCTTACCTAGTTGTGCCATAGAGTCTTTGTTGTACGAGTTCAGGGTCTACTTTAGGTATAATTGAAGCTAACCTATCCAAAGGTGTACCGTCGAAGGCAATACCAGTAATATCGTTAGTCTTAAGCCAATCACACGCTGCTTTTAAATCTTGGGTAGTAGCCTCGCCACTACGAACCCTCTTAAGGAATTCTTCAGTGACGAGGTTATGAAGTTCATTAAACTTCTCTTCTTTGGCTTTAGCCATTCTTCTTCTCTGATTTCTTCTTAGCTTCTTGTCTTTCTCTTATGGATTTGGTTGTTGAACCATCCTCATTGTAAGTTGTAGCCATTAGGTTAATAGTTTCTTTTTAACAATTTCGAGAGCCTGGTCATCTAATTTATTGTCAGTTCTAGCAACGTATGCTTCTAGTAGATCTACTACGAGCTTCTTTACTGAGTCTGACTTCAAGAAGGCGAAAAGGATGGGCTTGATAATTAGGATCATTATTCTTTAGTAGTGGTTTTCTTGGATGTTTTCTTAGCTGGTTTTACAGCTGTGTTTTCAATGATGCGTGAAGTTTTCACTTCAGGTAGAAGGTCGTTCTGACCATCTAGGTTAGGAGTATTATCTCCTCTTTGTAAAGTTAATGAACTCATGTTACATGTTTCTTTAGGTTTACTCCATGGCTTATACCATGGTGGCGGTGGGGTTTTACATTTAACTACTTTATTTACAGCTTTCTCCCACGTCTTTATAGGTATGACATCACTACACATTTGAGATACACGAGTATTAGGCATTAGCATGAATCCTTTCTGTTGCAATTCTGCACACTTTAAGACCCTAACTAACTCATAATCTAATCTCATCTTCTCTTCTTGTCTAGCTGCTACACTACGACACCTATTCAAACCTTCACGGTCTAAAGGTATCATAAAGTTAATCTGACCTCCCCAGTTCTCAGCCATTGTGTAACTAGAAGGTCTCATTCCATCTTCATCTATATCCCATGGTTTAGTATGATTTCCCATATAGAATGGAGAGAATGTCATTGTAGCTCCATTGCAGGAGATGTTAGGTCCGTAATGCTGTCTAGATGGTGCTCCATTGTTTTGGAATTGTACCGCCTGATTAGTTACATTACCTGTCGCAGCTGCAACTGGATTAGACACATTGTTCTCTTCTGCTTTAGCAGGAGCTACTGAGAGAAGACTGATAAGGATACCGTAGTAGAAGTAGTGTCGATTTCTCTTTCTATTTCTGTTATTGACAGTACCTGACTGGCTGCTCTTGTTGTTATTTCTAACGTAAAGGGATCTCCAACTGTATGTAGGGTGAATACCGAATCGGTATCTACCAAACCACCTGAAGAAGCTGATGTATGGGTTATGTTTTCCCCAGACCATTTGTTTAATGCTGACCCATAGGTTGTCGTAGTTATTTCTTCTACAATCTCTTGAGTCGTTGTTGTTGTACTGTTCATCGAACCCTGGGTGAAGTTTGGGGTTACTAATTCTGCTCTTGCTGCTGTGGGTGATGCCAGTAATAAGAGTACTAGCCATTTCTTCATGTTTTTGGTTTGTCCTTCTTACTATTATTACCATTGCTACCAGTAGTTAAACCGAATGTTGCAAGTGCTCCAGTAAAAATACTGGCAGGAAATGTGATATCTCCACCTGGGCTTTTCTTGATCATAGGTATCTCTACATAGTTCAATGTAATAATAAAGCCACTCCAGACAACAACACCAAGTCTAACAAACGTACCTAAGATTTGTATTTGGTGTTCTTGGTCTTCTGCAGCATCTTTTAATTTTCCGAAGAATCCTTTTTCTTCTTTCGCTGTTGCTTCCATTTATCAATCTTACCTTGTAGGAATTTTTGTAGTTTCTTCTTTATTTGATTAAAGAATGGTGTAGCTAGAGTGGTGGTTGCTACAGCCGCTACAGCCGCATAAGTAGCAGTTGCTACGACTTCTGCAGTTGGTAACGGCATTTGTATGTCTAATACAGGAATCTGTACGCTAGGAGCAGCTGGTTCTTCTGTAGTCTCTTCCTCTACCCCTTCAGGAGCCTCCAGATCGCTCGGAGGGATTACCATAGGCTTATACCCTGGTATTCGAGCTGTAGGTGGCTTGAACTCGATCTCCATCGTAGGTAGAGCTGTAGGAACCTTGGGTAGATTTACATGCACTATAGAGCTGCTATCTTAGACTTACCGGAAGTAACGGCTGCATCTTGTGCAGTGAAACTCTCACTACCCCATATAGATGTTGTACCGTCTTCTTTCTTATATGCTTTGATAAGTTCCAGATGATCTACGTTACGTTGTAGTGCATCTTTCCATTCAGCATCTGTTTGACCTTCAGCTTTGTTACCATTGATAACTGTTACGCTATCGCCTGCAGCAGTAAATATAGCTGCTACTTCATCTGTTGTTTTTTCAGCCATCAGATTCCTCTAGTTCTTGTAATGTTTTTAATGCTCCACTTAATTCAGTGAAGCGTTGGGCAGCAGCATTCTTTTGTTCTGCTAATTGATTATGTTGTTGAGCTACTTGCTGTAGTTCAGCTTTCACTTCTTCAATCTTTTCTAATAAGTTTGTCATAGGGTGTTATGCTGCCTCCAATGCAGCTACTTTAGTTTCTAGTGTTTCGATTTTAGCCATAGCTTCTTGTAAAGCTTTAATGGCTTTCATATATAGGACTGAATATTTAACGGCCTTAGTTGTAGTACCTAAATCATTTAGTTCTGAATCTTTATCAGGAATCTCAGAAACTAATCCTGGTGAAACCGTTTCTAGTTCTTGAGCTACAACACCTATTAGTGTTTTAGATTTATTTATTTTGAAATTAAAATTACGAACTTTAACTGCTTTTATATCGTTCCACTGAGAACCAGCATCAACAATATTTTCTTTTAATTTTACATCAGATGTTGCTCCATAAGAATTGTCATGGTTCTGTACATCTCCATCAGAATTAACTCTAAAACGATTTGTTGTATTATCATCACACATTAAGAAGGGATGTGAACTGTCGTCTGGGGTGACAGAATATCCCATCCAAATACCATGAGGATTAGAATCTGTTGTTGCATGTCTAAATGTAGCTGTCCAGTTATTATTACTATTTGTTCTAAAATCGTGGTTATAAGTTGCACTTGATGAAGGTCCAACAGCAAGCATACCAGTGTGTGCCAGTGTTAATTTATCTGAATAAGACCCAGACGTATTACTTGCAATGGTTAAATCACTAACATCTTGATTTGAATTAATTCTCCAACCATCTCCATTATCATCACCCTCATCAGCTATTAAATATAATGAAGCACTTACACCTTCAGCACCGACTATATTACATTCACCGTATGTATAAGTTCCTCCTGAATAAGTATTGAATTTCTTACTGTTGTCGTAATATAGTTCAACGGCTCCACCATTAATAAAACGTGCATTTGTTTTCCAAGCACTTGTATCTCTAGTTTGGATATATAACCCACTACTATCTGAAGCAACTAATTTAACTAGATCGTGTTCATCATCCCCATCATCGGCTCTTAATTGCAACTCTGCATTGTTTCCCTCAGATCCGATAACTTCGAGTACCGTTGCACCACCTGAAGGTCGTTTAAATGTTCCTCCATAATCTTGAGTGTAGAAAACTTTAGCGTTGTCGTGATAGAGGTCTACTGCACCGTTACCAGTACAAGTTAAATTAGTTTCCCAACCACCACTTCTATAGTTTTCTAGAGCAAAATCATGGTTAGTTTTTGCTATTAATCTATAGTAATCATCATTATCATCTCCATCATCAGATGCAAGTTTTAGTGCAGCATTATTACCTTCGGATCCATAAATTGACAATTCTGTGTCACCACCTGAAGGTCGCTTAATTATTGCTCCAGCAGTGTGTGTGTAGAACATTTTTGCATTATCGTAATATAATTCTACGGCTCCGTCAGGTTTAGCAATAATTGCACTTTCATTTTCTTTAACTCTTATTCTTAACTCTGCTGTTGAAAGAGAATCTAAATAATTATGACCACCATTATGATATGCCTGAAGATCTGAACTAGCACCAATTTCTAATTTACATCCTGTTCCATCACCAGTAATTTTTACATCTCCAGAAGTAGAGAAATCACCAGTGACTGAAACACCAGCCGAAGTTGTCTCAAACTTCTTAACATTGTCATATCTGAGTTCTACGGCTCCATTCTGACCAGCAGTAAATATGATTTCATCATTATCTCCTCTTATTGAAGGAAAAGCAGCTTTAATTATTAAATCACCAGTAGTATTATGAATGTATGAGTGGGATCCATCATGGTAGATTTGTAGGTCATTCCCTGTACCCAAGCGGATCTTCTCGTTATCTATGAGGTCGATAGGAGTCTTTAAACCCCTATCGTCTATTTGTGTTAATGACATAGTTATTTAGCCTCCAATGCTTTTACTTTTGCGGATAGTTCTTGTACTGCTTTTACTAATGCCCACATGATAGGATCAGTGTTAACAGTTTTCGCTCCTCTTTCACTTACTTTTATACATTCAGGAAGAACTGCTTCTATTTCTTGAGCAATAACTCCAGTTTGTATTTGACCTTCTC
>Ga0208158_1000830_pt1 | contig 10447 bp, 20 predicted proteins | sample 8_EtaG_FD_184081 | JGI IMG/M metagenome (GOLD analysis project Ga0208158, IMG submission 184081) | Marine viral communities from the Subarctic Pacific Ocean - 8_ETSP_OMZ_AT15162 metaG (SPAdes) (version 2) | ecosystem: Environmental > Aquatic > Marine > Oceanic | place: Pacific Ocean | collected...
CATAATGATGTTGGATATGCTGGTCAGTCTGATGCCTTAATTGACTATAAGAAGAGTGGAAATTTATGTATATTAGATTTTAAAACTAGTGGATCATTAAAGCCAAAACCAGATGCATGGTTAGATGATTATAGATTGCAGTTAAGTGCGTATGCTTGGGCATTGGAACGTATGACAGGGATCAAAGTAGGGAGTGGATTAATTGTTATAGCAAGAGAAAACGGCCTACAGGAAGTCCAATTAAACACATTGGAATTAGCTGGAGGCCGTCTATTGTTTGAAGAGAGGTTAGAGCAGTTTAAAGAGGAATTTATCCAAACTTAAGTCCTTTGCATATATAGAATCTCATTAATGTAGTTTTACTTATATCTAATTCTTTAGCTCTTTTTTCTAATAATTCAATTACTTCTAAAGGTAATCTAGTTCCTACTGTTTTCATAGCAGTAGATTTTTTTTGTTCAATAAAGGTAACTCCATCAATAGTAATTTTATTCATCACGCCACCCCTAAAACTAACCAATTTTCACGTTTAGTCAGTTCATTACATTCAGGACAAGGTAGCTCTTTCCAAACAAGATTTCCAACAGGGAAATCACAAGAGCATTTAGGGCATTGAATTGCTATTGCCCAATTGTCCTGATCTATCATCCATCCATTAGCAAACTTAGGTCTTCCCATTACGTTACCTCCTGTGAAAGTACAATTTTTAGTGTTCTATTTGATGCAACCTTCTCTAAGTCTTCCTTAGAAAAGAATTTCTCTTCATACGCCTCTTCGTAGCGTTTATTCTCTTCTACAAGCTCAGAGAGAATACATATATATAAGGCTTCTGTTAGTTTGCCTATCGCTTGTTTAGATTCCATATTTCTCCTTATAAGCTTGGTTAACCATTTCATTCATAGTGATCGGAGGTTCACCACCTGAATCATCGTAAAGATGTTGTGGTGTTGGATCGTGATCATAGATAGCAGTCATCAGATCGTAAGCTTCATTCAAATCATCAACTTGACCTGTACAAAAAGATTCATCCATGATGTGAGCGTCTTCTTCTTTTTTCAGTAAAGCTTTTAAACATTCTTTGATTGTATAAAGCTGATCTAGTGGTTGAAGTTGGCCCGTAAGGTTAAGGATGTTTTTGATTGGAGCGTTTAGATCTTCTTTTTTAGGAATTTGCCATTCATCATTTGATGGTTTGTCTAACCATATCCTTTGACCATTTTCGATTTTAAATCTGCGTAACCCTTGTCCAGAGCCATTCATAATTTCATTCATAATCAAAAAGTTGAGAAGAGTTATAGGTGTAAACATCAATCCACTTATGTCTGCATTTGTTACAGGTCATAGGTAGTTCGATTGAGAGTGCCTGTTCTTTGACCATTGGTTCGCCATAGGTCATATTTGGAGATTGGCACTTAAGGCAATAGCTAGTCATAGAGAAGTTTCCCATTCATCTTGCATTGTCTCAGCTTCTTCAATATTCAGGTCAAAAGCTTTTAAGCATTCATCTAATGTCATGTCGTTAGTGATACGACTGCAAGTTTTAATCGAGGGCCATATTTCCTGTATTTGTTTTTGGATCGCTGGATATTCCCCGATAATGCAGAATAGTTTTGATAAAGCCAAAACATCGGTGTAGTGGCTTGTTAAGAATGGGTGCGGCTTCGTCATAAACTTGTTTATTACTTCTCTAATATAGTATTAGAATTAGATAAATGTCAAGTGTCCAAAAAACCATTCATAATTACGCCAAAAAAAGCCATTCATTATTTAGTCGAAAAAGCCATTCATAATTATTATTATTATCTTGCCGCTTCCTCTTTTTTTATTATATATATTTTTTTATATACATAATATATAATATATAATATATAATATAAGAATAGTATAAGATATGATGAATAATACAAATAAAAATACAATCTACCTCCATTCTAGCATATTTAATAGAATAATACAATATAATTATAAATATATTAATAAATAGTAATATAAAATATACTTGGCAAAAATAGGCTTAATACTTGGCAGTATCAATTATGTATGTGTCTGATAATGTTGAAATTTTTTCCAATGCTTTAACGAGCTTATCAAAACTTCTCATAATACTTTCCTTTTTTTCTATGTCATCCTCTTTTGCGTAATCAAATAAAGTATTTTCAATTTCAACTGATAAGCGATTAGTAAGACTTGAATAATTTATCTGCTCGATTGTTTCTGGTACGTTCTCTAACTTCTCAGCTTTAACCCTTAAAACTCTTGCCGCTTCTCTACTAATTTTATATCTAGATTGCATTATTAGTTCTGATACTTGCTTGCTAACTCCTGTTTGAATTAGGTACCTTATCTCATGTATTCTTCGGATATGTTCTGCTGTTGTGGATCGTTTAGCCATTACTTGATTTATTATCATTGATACTCTAATATAATATAGTATCTAATAATTATCAAGCTTATGTCTGAAATTAAAACAGAGTATCTAAGTACTCTAATTAACAATCAATCATTAGAAGGTATGAAACAATTAAACATTAACGAGCTTGATTTAATCAGTGTTTTAATCGGTACTTGTTTAGGTTTGGAGCTTGCTAAACTAACACCAGACAATGAAAAAATAGCCCAGTTAAATAGACTTAACGGGACTATAATTTTAATGAAAACAGAGTTAAAATCTATAGAGTCTAAATGACTCTATAGGTATAAGCTAAAAACTCTTGATACTCTGGCCCTAACAACTTACTTAATAAATTATCATCATTTATCTTTTGATATAATTTATTAGTCTTTTTAATAACTACACAGTATTGATATTTATTAATTGTCTTTACTGTGTATTTTATTTGATTATCATCTAGCATATTTTTGCTATCAATATCTAGATAAAATATAATTCTATACTTCATAATATCTACTCACTAATATTTTTAAATTATCTCTATGATGTAATCTTATTAATTCAAGGACATCATCTAAATTAAATACATAGTCATTATAAATATCATTATTCCAGTCTTTTGTTAGTTTACCTTTATAAGCTTGAATATAATAATAATATTCAGTTTCTCTATTTTCGAAAGCACTTTCTTTTGATTCTTGTGTATAAAAATTAGACATCTTTAAACCTCCATTAGTTGTTTTGTTTTTGACTGGTATCCTCTTGAATATCCTGTAAATAAATTCTCTTTTTTTCTCTTTTGGATCGCTTCCCTTGCCTTTGGTGTCTGAATACTTCCATGCACTAAGTGGCAGAAAGTACCCTTAAATTCTGAATAAGCATGGTAATCATTATGATCTATCGGTTGACCTTTTGACTCGTCAGGTAAATAAATAACCCTACATTTTTTTTCAAATAATCTTGAATATTCTTTGTCGTGTATTCCACCTAATGAACAAGTAACCCGTAAACCCTGACTAATTTTAAACCCGTCAAATAATGGTAAAGACTTAGTATATAAATATGAGATTAATTTATATTCTTTATAGAGATATTCTGCTGCGTTATTTATTCCTATTAGATGTGATTTATTTATAATATCGCCGCTTTCGTGATACCTGATGTATTCTGACTTTCTGGATCGTAACCCTGTAATACTATCTATAATTAATTGTTCTAATCTATTCTCTTTTATTGCTTTCATTATCAATCGATAATTAGCCCACCTGGCAGAATAAACTGATTCATATTGAAGCTCACTTAGTGAGGCATAACAAAGAAATTCTGTTGAATTAAATGTTTTTATTTGGCGCTTATTCTCTTTGTTTTTTACACAAAGAGTTTTACAATCTTTAGCACCTATCCCGCAAGTGTGACCGGCGGGAGTATTTGAAAAAATAATGATATTTAGAGGCAGTTTTCCACTGCCTCGTTTACCTGAGATAAGACTTTTATTTTTCATTTTTGTTTTTAATTGGTTTGTAGTTTGGGTTTAATTCATAAGGATCAAAACTTATTTCAATTGTATGTATTACATTTAAATTACTTTCCCCAATTTCTAATAAGGTTTTTATGGTTTTTAATGTTTCTTTTATTTGGTTTTTTCCTTTACCGCAAATTGTAGGATTCCCAAATTCTGAGCCTTTGGCATATCCTCTAGCTTTTAAATAAATCATTTTTTAATATCTCCTTTTAAATATTTGATGGCTTTGTTTGACTGAGTTAATAACTTAAATAATATTTTCTTATCTGCTTTAAGTGTTTTAATCCAACTTTCGAGATATGCTGCGGAGTTTTGAATCTTATCTATAGTTGATATTTTTAATTCGTGGCATAGATTAACTGCGGCTAACTCTGTAATTAATTCCTCAGTAGCGTATGCCTTACGGTCTGTATTTGGTGCGGTTAAAGTTTTACGGTTTAATCTTTTTTGATGTCCACTTGAATGAATCAGCTCATGTAGATAAGTCCCATAAAATCCACATTGGCTTGTGAATTGTTCCTTATCTGGCATTGTGACAGTATCAGCACTAGGAGTATAAAAAGCAGAATTAGAACCAAAAAAAACATCAATTGATTCTCTTTTGATATAAGAATTAATTAGTTTTTCTGTTGGCTTGTTATCCTTAAAGCTTTGAACTGTTGGCCCTGGTGCAGAGACAAATCTATTAAGTATTTTTTTCTTTGCTGCTGAATCCTCGAATTGATCGATATTAAAAACGCAAGCGGTTTTAAAACTAGTCCACATTGTTTTTACTGGATCGCCTAAAAGGTCTAATACTGGTTTCCCGTCCTTATCCTTTTTTTCCTCACTATGCAAAATCGGCATAAGAATACGAGCTGACTTACTGCCTTTTTTTAACTTAAGTTTTAAAGTTTTTCCCTGACCAAATCCGCAATAAATACTATGCGGATAACCTCCTAATATTTGATGCATCATAAGTAAAACAACATTAGACCCGTTATATTCTGCCGATGTTTGACAGTTAATTAGCTTACCTTTTGTTGTAGTGTTCCAATCTTTTTTGAAAGTGTTACCCTTCTCAAAAAATTCTATTAACTGATTTGTCAAGATCTCCTCGGCGGAGATCTTTACAGTTGTTTCTTTGTTGGTTCGTTTTTTTGTTGTTGGCATTGGTTTAATTTTTAATTGTTAAAGTGGTTAAATCTGAATCAAGATCAAAAGCATCTTTTAAAAGATCTTTTTTTATTGGCTTTACTTTCCTTTCGTATAACTTGACTAGTTCATCATGGTAAACGCTAGCGTAATGAATACCGTTTAACTCATTAACTAATAACTCCTTATCGGTATCTGATAGAGAATGAAACCAATCTCTATTCTGATAAGCGTTTTGTTGTAGTGTTGTATTCCAGTGTTCAACAGTTTTTTTAGTTGGGATAACTGGAATAATTTCCGAATAAGTCATAAATCCTCTTTTTTAATGATTGCTAGTTTTAATTGTGGTTTACCATCAAATAGTTTTGTTTTTGAATAGGCGAATAAATAACCTTTAGGCAAATCACATAGCCACTTGTTTAGTTTTGGATCGTCAGATAAACAACTCATTATTTTGATCTCGCTAGGTAATCACAAGCCGATTGGATACCGTTATCACAATGTAACCTAGTGGATTTTTCTAGACTGCTGCTGATAGCTGAGAAGCTAACAAAACCTAGAGCAATATACCCTAAGAAAAAATAGAATAGCTTTGGCATTTTGTCGCTAGCTGAGAAGCTAGGAATAGTTTTTATAGAGTTAAACCTGATGAGCTTGTAAATGAGTTAATTAATTTTTTATCGGTGGCAGAATGAAAGCCAAGAACAAAAAATTTTTAAATCATAAAAAGTACACAGGTTTAGTGATCTTATATTAGCCTAATATTGTATCAGTTACAAGCAAGATTAATAAATATATTTAGTGCTGCAATTTGAAATTTAAAATATATTTTTAGTGCTGCAATATTTTTTAATTGTTTATATTTAGTGAGGCAACGTCTACTATTTCTCAGTCATCACTAAAATATTATTCTAATAACTACAGCGAGTAGGCGTAGTCGTTCGCCGGTCTTAGTAGACGTAGGGGGGAGGGTACGGCAACAAAAAGTAGCTAACCGAACAGCCCTGAACCTAAAATATTATCCGAAAACAAGTATTAATTTGCATCAATAGAATACTATTCCTTATCTTCAATTTTTATCTTGAGTTCAGGTGCATTGATATTGATAGTTTCAACAGATTCGCCAACAACCTTGCCTAATGAGTCAAGGATTTGAGCAGCAGTTTGAAGTTGACCTTTTTTAACTGCCCGATTAAAGAGATTAATTCTTAAATGCTGGAGACGGGGGATGAGGTCTTCTTTATCAAATTCCCAATCCTTGTTACTCCATTCTGAAACTGCCTTCCAATCTTGCCAAGCAGTATTTTCAGAAACTTGTTCTTTATGAGCATGATCCAAAACCAACTGCCTAACAGGTAAACCTTCCAACTGTCTTTTATAAAGTCGTTGAATCCTTTGCTGTTTCAGAATAGGGCTTCTTTTACCTGACTTCCCCAATGTTTCTGGGTCGGGAACAATGTAACCGTCGTAATAAGAGGGGTCAAATCTAGCAGCCGAATCGCTCACAGTTAATCACGGAAAAACTATTGATAATAAGATAATACCTTTTAACGAGAAAAACAGTTAGTAGGGGAGGGGGTAAAGTATGAAAAAAGGTATTAGTATTAGGGTATGGCTGTTAAAAACAAACAAGAATTAGGATTAAGGTGGGCGCAGGGTCAAGTTTTTAGTAGTAAGAAAAGGTTTAGGGTATTAGTAGCTGGACGAAGATTTGGGAAATCATATTTAAGTTGTATTGAGTTATTAAAGGCAGCGATTGAGAGGCCAGGGGAAACATATTTTTATTGTGCGCCAACATATAGGATGGCAAAAGATATAGCATGGAAGGTCTTAAAACGCTTAGTACCACAGGTATGGATCAAGTCCAAAAACGAGTCAGATTTAAAGATCGAATTAATAAATGACTCAGTAATTGAACTAAAAGGAACAGAAAATGCGATGGCATTAAGAGGTCGAAGTTTAGCGGGAGTAGTTTTAGACGAGGCTGCTTTTATGGATCCAGAGGTATGGTTTGAAGTAATTAGACCTGCTTTAGCTGATAAACAAGGATGGGCATTATTTATTAGTACGCCAGATGGAACAGCGAGTTGGTTTTATGACTTGTGGTGTTATTGCCAAGAAGATCCTACGAATGACTGGAAAAGATGGTGCTTTACAACAATTGAGGGGGGCAACGTACCAAAACATGAAATCGAAGCAGCGAGGGCGGGTTTAGATAAAAGAACATTTAGGCAAGAATTTGAAGCCAGCTTTGAAAATTTAAGTGGATTAGTGGCGATTAGTTTTGGGGATGACAATATTTCTGTAGATGCGAAGGATATAACAGTTTCGCCCATACTTTTAGGGGTTGACTTTAACGTAGATCCGATGTCAGGGATATGTGCTGTAAAGGATGGGGAGAACTTGTATGTGTTTGATGAAGTCATGCTCACAGGTGGGGCAACCACATGGGACTTTGCAGAAGAAGTCGTTCGCAGATATGGGGTGGATAGAAGAGTAATAGCATGTCCTGACCCCACGGGTGGAGCAAGAAAGACTTCTGGTGTTGGTGCGACTGATCATAGTATTTTGCGGAGAAGTGGATTTAATGTTTCAAGTCCGAAAGCACCGTGGAAAATAAGAGATAAGATCACTGCTGTTAATACAGCTTTATTGGATGCAAATGGTGATAGAAGAACGTTTATTCACCCAAGATGTAAACAGTTAATTAAGTCTTTAAGAACGTTGACTTATGCACCGAATACGGGATTACCTAATAAAAACCTTGGTGTTGATCATGCTTTTGACGCTTTCGGTTATTTATGTTTACAACAGTTCAATTTGGCAAAACCTGAGACTTTAGGGCAGACTGGTTTCAGAATTTACTAATCAAAATGGAAGTAACAGAAGAAATGCTTGATGTAATTGAGAAAGTGAAGGGAAAGAGGATTGCGGGTTTATGGGATGTACGTTGTGAGCAATATATGGCAAACAAATCAAAACCTTCTACAAAAAAGGCTGAAAAAGTAGACAGTACAAGTTAGACTATTAGCAATAGTCTTTTATTATTCTAGATCATGGCTTTCTATCGTGGCGAAGAAGGCTCCGTTAAGTTTAAGAACGGTAGTGGCACAGTTGGTGCTGTTGCCTCTACACGGAGTTGGAATTTTTCTTTAACAAAGGATGTTTTAGATTGCACAGCACATGGGGCTACGACTAGATCTTATGTTGGTAGTTTCATTGACGGCAGTGGTTCTGTTGAATTGCTTTACACAGCATCTTCTGGTGATGAAACACAAGAGTTTTTGAAAGATGTTTTAGTAGCGCAAGATGCTGCTGATGCACAATTCGAGTTGTATCTATCAACTACAGGTTCTAAAAAGCTTGCATTTAACGGTCTTGTAACAGGAGCAGAATTTTCAACTTCTGTTGGTGATTTACAAGTTGTTAACATCAGTTTCCAAATGAATGGCGCATTAACTGCTGACGCTATCTAAGAGGTAAACAATAACGGGGTAATTTCGTGACGTACTCTGTCCCTGGCCCAATTCGTACCAATATTACAAGTTCTACCAGTGTTGGTGGTTCTGATAGTCCATTTACTCGCACTCGTGCGGTGATGGACATGGTAAAGGGGTGGGAAATTATGAAGGCCGTCACGAATGGAACTGAATATTTAAGAGATAATTCAGAAGCTTTTCTTCCTCTTGAGCCACGAGAGGATTACACAGCTTATTTATCTAGAGTAAATCGAGCAGTATTTTCACCATATACGCAGCGATTAATTAGAGCAGCAACAGGTTTAATCATGAGGAAGCCTATTACTTTAGTAGGCGACCCATATTGGACTGATGTTTTTGCTAAAGATGTTGATGGTTGTGGGTCGGATTTAGACGAATATGCAAGAAGGGTACTTATTTGTTCTTTGACTTATGGTCAGAGTCATATTTTGGTTGATTACCCTGCTCCAACAGGGGCATTAAGTCTGGCAGAAGAAAGAGCGCAAAATAGAAGGCCATATTGGATAGAAATTGATCCAACGAATATTTATGGTTGGAGATTAGATCGAGAAGTCAATTATGGCAGTTTGATACAGGTGAGAATTGCTGAAAAAGCAGTTGTACCGTCAGGAGAATTTGGTGAACAGGTATTTGATCAAGTTAGGGTGATCGAACCAGGGAAATTTAGTATTTACAGGAAGGTTTCACCTAAAAAAGATCTAATTAATTTGGAAGATAGTAGTTATGCAGGTAATTTTGATGGCCCAGAGAATGAAAAAAACTATGAATTAGTGGATTCTGGGGAGTTTTCTTTAGGTGAAGTGCCTTTAGTTAGTGTTTATTCGGGTAAAACTGATACTTTGACGAGTAAGCCACCTTTATTGGATATTGCGTATTTGAATTTGGCACATTTTCAACGTCAAGCTGACTTAATTCATAGTTTGCATGTTGCATCTCAGCCAATGTTGGTGTTAGAGGGATGGGATGATCAGACAAAGGATATGGCTATCAGTGTTAACTATGCGATGGCTACTCAACCTGGCAATAAAGTGTATTATGTCGAGCCAGCAAGTAGTGCATTTGAAGCCCAGACCAATGAAATACAGGAATTGCAGCTTCAGATGGCAACTTTAGGAATTAGCACGTTATCTCAACAAAAATTTGTAGCAGAATCAGCAGATGCAAGACGATTAGATCGTGTTGATACAAATTCAATGCTTTCGATGGTTTCTTTGGAATTAGAGCAGAAATTACAGAAGGTATTTAATTTATCGGCTAACTATTTAGGAATGGAACCACCTGAAGTCAAAATTAGTCGTGATTTTGATATTGAAAGGCTAATTGGGCAAGATATAACAGCTTTAACTTCCTTATTTGATCAGAAAGTGATTGATAGAGAAGAATTTAGGGATATTTTGGTACAAGGTGAAGTTCTCCCTACTGCATCTGAGACTGAAGTTAATTAATACATTAGAATAATACTGAAGAGCATTTATTTACTATGCCAATCGAAAAAATGAGGTTTGAGGAATTAAATCCTCCTGCTTGTCCACCAAAGCCACCAAAGAAGAAAGCTGTCGTCAAAGAAGAGACAGTTGAGACACCTAAAACACCTGTAACTGAGTAATTATGATTGAAGAAAAAGTTATTCAGCAGGAGTCCGTGACTCCTGAAGAACAGCCCGTGGCTACTTCTGAAACTTTAAAAGCACCTGTTGCACCTGCTACACCTGAAACTCCTACTGTTCCTTTAGCTGAATTTGAAGCTTTAAAGCAACAATTAGCCGAAAAAGAGAAAGCGTTCCAAAACGCTAAAAGTAAAATAGGGGAGTATTACGATGATCGTAAGAAAGCCTTAGAAGATCAGGGTATGTATAAGCCTCTTTGGGAGGATGCGAATAAAACAGCCCAGGAAAAAGAT
>Ga0208158_1000831_pt1 | contig 10446 bp, 6 predicted proteins | sample 8_EtaG_FD_184081 | JGI IMG/M metagenome (GOLD analysis project Ga0208158, IMG submission 184081) | Marine viral communities from the Subarctic Pacific Ocean - 8_ETSP_OMZ_AT15162 metaG (SPAdes) (version 2) | ecosystem: Environmental > Aquatic > Marine > Oceanic | place: Pacific Ocean | collected...
ACAGTCCTTTGTTTAAGCAGATCAAAAACTTCTTAACCTATGGTGTTGCTGACGTATTTGTAAAGAAAGGAACAAAAGATATTTATTTTACTCAATTAAAAAAGTTTAGAGAAGACATCGTTAAAAACATATCCACTGCGGATTTAGTTCAAATGGAAAGAAACACTCCTGACGCTGATAAAATATTTGTTAATTTTGTTAAAACATTAACCTCTATAGAGCAAGTGCGGGATGCTGTAAACAAAGAAAAATTACCACCAGAAGCTTTAAACAAAATTACAAAAGATAAGAAAACAGGTAAAGGTTCTTTTTCACCTTCCTTATATGATAAAATAATGCCAACACCAGACCAACTTGTTGGTTGGGCTGATCAACCGATAAAAAAGCAAGCGGTAAATAAGAAAACTGGAGAGTTGATGTTCGATGAGAACAATAACCCTATTATGGTTAGGTCTGGTTTAAAGGGTACTAGAAAAGATGGTATCGCTATGCGAATGGTTAATGGTTTAGTTACCGATGCAATTATGGAAGCTAGACAATCTGAAGAAGTTCAAAACAAGATCGCTGAAATGGACATCGATCCAGGAAGTGTTGCTGAATTAGGCGCTGCGATTGGTAGAGAGGTTAATGTTAAATTCTCTAAGAGTAACGCGACAGGAGACATCTCAGCAGCTATAGACGGTGCGGGAGACGTCAACGTGTATTCTCAAATTAAGTTCTCTAAATCTCACAGAGAGGCTTATGAAAAGCAATTAACTAAAAGAAGACCTGATCTTACTGAAGAGCAAAGAAAAAATGCTGTTCAATCTGTATTTGACTTTGTAGATGGTAAAGAAATACCTAATAATAAGAAATCTAAGTATGAGAAAATGGCTATGCACTATACGGCTAATGGTCACTTAATATTACCTGAAGATGGTTACAAAGTTATAGAAGCAGAGAGGTTAGCTGCTAAGAATAAAGTAGATCCATTCTCTGTGAAAGATCCTAATGTTTTAATGCAAGCATACGTTGAAGACTCTAAGTCTAAGAAGACTGATCCAGACAAGGTTAAGACATTCTCTAACAAAACAGAATATAGTGATGGTGTTGTAATATATGACGTTAAAGATTCTAAACAGGGACAGTTAGATGTTAGAAAAGTAGCAGATACTCATTTTGGTCCAAAGTTTAATAATTGGTGTTTAGTTTCTAGGCAAGAGGAACTTGGCATGGAAGAGACTATAGATGGCCGCGAGAATGCTATAACGTTTAGAGATGGTTTAATTGACGAGGGTTATGTGATACATGATTTCAGCAAAGTAGAAGACTATGGGCCGGGTGAGTATTATAGAATAGAATTTACTCCTAAACAAAAAGGTGAATTAGGTCAAGCATGGCAACATTGGAAACAATATAATGAACAAGGTAACGGTCATAAGATAGCATTTCACAATGGCAAATTACTTGCTTTTAGAGATGGCAACGAAATGTCTTGGTGGGATATAAATGACAATCCGACTGACGCTCCTGTGGTTAGAGGTAAAAAAGATAAAGATGGTTTTAAGCCAGTATCATTAGTATATAAAAACAAATCAGAAGTAATACATCAAGAAAAAGTAACTGGTAACAAGAAAAATGGTACCACTATACGAAAAGATCTTGATGGTAACCTTGTTTTTCAGGAGACTAAAAAGAATGGTAAAACTGATGGGTTGAATATTGAGGTTGATAATAAAAATAAAAACTCAAATAATTACAACTTCAAAAGAACGCAAAACTTTAAAGAAGGACAAAGGTTAGACTTTAAAGAAGAAAGAAATTATACTATTCCAATAGCTACAGAAAACGTTAGTTTTGGTAAAGACGAGATTAGGGTTAATAACATAACTAAATATGAAAGATCTTTTACTGAGGATAATTGGGTGTTGCAGACGGAAACAATAACAATTGAAGGTACTGTTAAACAAAAATACTTTGAAGGGTTTAAAGATCCAGGCAAGTTGCGTGGTTTTGAAAAAGCTAACATAACATGGCTAACACCTGCTTGGGAAAGATATTACGGTATTCAAGGTAAGAAAGTTAAAATAGTTAAAACAACAAAACAAGTTGGTAAAACAGAAGAAGTTACCGTAACAATAGATGGCGTTGTACAGGAGCCAACAGTTAAGTTTTCTAAAAGTGATGTTAAGTTTTCTTTAACAAAATTAGAGGTTGATAGAAAATTAGGACCCTATCTAGCCAAGCAATTGAAAGATGCTACTTCATTGGAGCAACAAGCATTTTGGTCAGGTATACAGGAACTTACAGGTAAGGGAGTACCGGTAGCAGAAGCTTATAACACTGTGGCTCAAAAAGTTAAAAATCAATATGGTGTTGAAGTTGTTGGTATTAAACAATTAGATGACAACGTAAAAAACTATTATCTTCCAAAAATTAGAGAAGCAGCAAAAGAGTTTAGTGTTGATTGGTACAAAGATCAGTTAAAGGAGGTTAAAGGAGATATCAAGGCTCAACTAGATATTATAAATGATTACATAATAAATGTAGGTAGACCTATTAGATCAGGAATGGTATATAATATCACTAGCAATGAAAAACTTATGAATGATGTTTACAAGCAATTCGGAAATAAGTATAAAGCATATTATGAGTTAGTACCAACTAATAATGGTAAAAAAGTGATGTTTAGAACTAAAGAAAGAGGAGAGTTGCAAAACATTAACTTATATCAAGATGTTACAGCTATTAAGTCAAACCCTAAGCAATATTGGAATAAAATAGACGAACAATCTGTTAAAGCAAGAAAATGGCTTAACAAACTTTTAGATTCTAAACAAAGTGACGGTATTAAGAAATCTATAATACAATTAACTTCTTATGGGCAAAGAAGTCCAATTAGAAAGTTATCTAAAGCAGGTGTTTTTGTAGAAGGTTTACCTATATCAAAAACTACGCTAGAGCATGAGATTACGGTAAACGATATCCACGGCGCTATAATAGATTACATTGATAATAAGCAAGATAAAAGTAGTAGGGCAAAGTTAAACGAACTACTAGACAAAGCATATGTGCATGTTTTACCTAACAGAATAGATAACATACTAAAAGCTGCTGGTAAAACTAGCAACCGTGACGGAAAAGGTTACGAAAGCGTAACCGAAGCTATGGATTTTCTTGAAAAATTAAACCAAGATAAAAAACTAAAAGGTAATACAGATTTATTTAAATTCAGCAAATCAGTTAATTTTCAAACAATAAACAACGCTGTTCAATTCTCTCGCTCAGCCAACAACCCAACAAAAGGTATTACTGTTCTAGATTTTGATGATACATTGGCAACGACTAAGTCTATGATTAGATTCACTAGACCAGATGGAACTAAAGGTAAATTAAATGCGGAGCAATATGCTAGCACATACCAAGAGTTATCTGAATTAGGTTACAAATGGGATTTCTCAGAGTTTAACAAGGTTGTAGATGGTAAGACAGCACCGTTGTTTGAAAAGGCAATGAAATTGCAGGGTAAGTTTGGTCCTAAAAATATGTTTGTTTTAACAGCAAGACCAGCAGAATCAGCACCAGCAATACGTGCGTTTTTAAAAGCAAATGGTTTAAATATACCACTTAAAAATATCACTGGCTTAGCTAATTCTACCGCTGAGGCAAAAGCTCTTTGGATTGCTGATAAAGTTGGTGAAGGTTATAATGACTTTTATTTTGCGGATGATGCCTTACAAAATGTGCAAGCTGTTGAAAATATATTAGAACAGCTTAATGTTAAGCGAAAAGTTCAAAGAGCTGTTACCGTTAAATTTTCTAAATCTGGCATGTCAGAACTTACAGACTCTAAAGAATATAAATCGTTTAGAAATAAGATTAAAAACAGAAAAATATACCACGGCGGCACAAAGAATCTTACTGATCCTAAGATAAAAGATAAAGATTTTGTTACTTGGTTTTATGTTAATGACAAGCAAGGCTCAAGCGAGGCGCAAACTATGGCTGAATTGTGGGGTATTAATGCTCAAAATTCATCTGGAATATATGAATCATCAACTGATTTACTAGAAAATCAATTAATTGTTCCAGACATGAATGATGTGCCTGCTTTTCACACATGGGTTCAAGAAAACTATCCAGACATAGTTCTTACTAAATTTAAAGGGTTTGATGGTAAGCTGTATGAATCTGTTGATATTATAGCTATATTAAATCATAAAGATAAATTCAAAATACTCAAAGATTGGATAGCATGGACAACCGATAAGAAAAACGCTGCTGATATTCAGGACGTTACTGGAGAAAATCTTTATGATGATAATGGTAATATTTCTAACATTTGGCCTGTTATAGTTATTGGAAAATTCAATAAAAATAATATTACAAAAATTAAACTTTCCGAAGAAGGTAAGCAAGAAATTAAAAATTTAGAACTTGATGGTGTTAAAGTAAAGTTTTCTAAAAGCTCTTTACGTGGTAACAAAGCTGTTAAAAACATGTTAGATCAATTTGACGTTAAATCTAAAGTTCAGCAAGCTAGAGTTAAGTTTAGTAAATCAATGAACGATCAGTTTAACGATATACTAGAAAACATAACAGGTATTGAGTCTATAAAAAGATTCTCTATTATCAAAGGTAGAAAACGTGGTGATAATAAAGGTAAGTTTAGAGTATTTATACCGCCGTCTCATGAAGATTTTGTAGGTTTACTATATAACTTTATGGGTAAAGGTAGAGAAGGTGATAAGCATAGAGATTTTTTTGAACAAGCTTTAGTTAGACCTTTAAACAGAGCTTATAGAGAAATAGACACAGCCAAACAAGCTATAGCAAACGATTATAAATCGTTAAACGAAAAGTTTTTTGGCGTTAAAGATAAGTTAGTAAAAAGTACTCCAGATGGTGATTTTACTTTTCAAGATGCTATTAGAGTGTATTTATGGGATAAGCATGGTCATAAAATACCTGGGTTGAGCGAAACTGATCAAAGAAAATTAGCAGAGCTAGTAATGTCTGATCCACAGCTACAAGCTTATGCTGAAACTTTAAATGTAATATCTAAACAAGAAAACTATGTAGCGCCAGGTCAAGCTTGGGAAACTGCTAATATAAGAATAGATTTAGTAGATGCCACAGGTAGAGTTGGTAGAGCCGAGTATTTTGCTGAGTTTAATGAAAATGCTGATGTGTTGTTTTCTGAAGAAAACTTAAATAAAATCGAAGCAGGTTACGGTAGACCACTTAGAGAGGCTTTAGAAGACATGTTGCACAGAATTAAAACAGGTGTTAACAGACCAAAAGGAGCTAGCGGTAAACCAAACATGTTTATGAACTGGTTAAATGCCTCTGTTTCTGGTGTCATGTTCTTTAATACTAGATCTGCATTACTACAGCAGATGTCTAACGTGAACTTTTTAAACTTTGCTGACAACAACATACTTGCTGCTGGTAAAGCTTTTGCTAACCAACCTCAATACTGGAAGGATTTTGCGATGATATTTAACTCAGACATGCTAAAGCAAAGACGTGGTGGTATTGGTACAGATATAAATGGAGCTGAACTTGCGGAGGCTATTAAAAAAGCTAGACCCGACAGTATATTTGATCAAGTATCAATTATTGTTGGTAAAGCACTTAAGCTAGGATTCTTACCTACACAAATTGGTGACAACATTGCAATTGCAACTGGTGGCGCTGCTTTTTATAGAAACAGAGTTAACACGTATATTAAAGACGGTATGTCTGTTAAAGAAGCTGAAGCTAAAGCTTTTACAGATTTACAAAACATAACTCAATCAACTCAGCAGTCAGCAAGACCTGATATGACGTCTAAGCAACAAGCTAGTTGGATAGGTAAATTAGTATTAAACTTTTTAAACACACCATCTCAGTACAATAGAATAATTAAAAAAGCTGGTAGTGATATTAAAAACAGAAGAATAACACCACCTAATACTACGCAAATGCAAAGTGATATGTCTAACATGTCTAGGATACTGTATTACGGAGCCGCACAGAATTTAATATTCTATAGTTTACAAACGGCTTTATTTGCTGTTATGTTTGGTGATGATGAAGAAGACAACGAAGCGTTTTTAACTAAAAAAGAAAGAGTTATTCAAGGTTCTATAGATACTATATTAAGAGGATCTGGTATATATGGCGTTGCGGTTTCTACTTTAAAAAACATGGCTATAAAGTTTTTAGAGCAAAGAGAAAAAGGTTATAACAAAGATGAAAGTGCTGTTATTATGGAGATGTTAAACTTTTCACCAGTTGTAGGCATTAAAGCTAGAAAAATAGTTAACGCTGAAAAAACTCTTAACTATAATAAAAAAGTTATAGATGAAATGGAAACTTTTGATATTGACAATCCTCAATGGTCTGCTGTTACAAACTATGTAGAAGCTATAACAACAGCACCTGCAAATAGATTATATCAAAAAACAATAAACCTTAGAAACGCCTCAGATGATCAATATACAGCGCTACAAAGGCTAATGTTTTTTAGTGGTTACACAACTTGGAGTTTAAATCTTGGCGATACTAAAAAGATGGAAAAGATAAAGCAAGATATTAAAGATAAAAAGAAAAAATCAAAGAAGAGAAAAAGTATTATAGGAAAGAGTATAATTGGTAAAAGATTATAAAAATAAGTGATAATAAAAAGATGGTAAGAAAACTAATAATTTTGCTGATACTTGTTTCTAACGTGGTAACAGCGCAAACGATTGGAAACATTGACTTTAAAAGCTTATTAAAGTACTCTACTTTTTATACAGCTGTTAACGGTGGAACGTCACTTTCTGATGTTGATGTATTCTCTGTAGATAATGGTTTATCTACAAAGACTATTTCAACTCCTTATGATTATAATTTTACCATAGGTTTACGTAAGATTGCTAGGTTTGGCTATGAAAACAAAGCTCAAACATTCTATGATGGAACGGAATCTAATTATAGTGATGCGGCCACTGTAGGTAAAGTTAAAGGGGTTGAATACTTATTTGAGGTTGATTATAAGAGACAGGAAGGTATTGATTACTTAGATCAACATCATTTTATTAGGTTTAGCTCTGACGACGGTTGTCCAGATGAATTATGTATAAACTTCTTCGCTCTAAAGTTAGAGTATTTAGAAGATGGATTTGCGGATATTAAATATTTTGAAGCATCGGAAAGATACAGACAACGTAAAGGTAAAAACCTATCATGGAATGTAGGTCTTGTTCATAGACTTGCTGAACCGTACGGTTATAATGCCTTGGACGAATGGTTGTTAAATAATGGAGATATTCATTATACTTATTTAGCATTGCAGGAGGGTTATTCTGTCGACGTGTATAGCAACTCCTATTACTCTCCTTCTGGAGAACTTATAGCTACTAGTGCTGAGGTTTGGGAGGCAGTTGTAATACCAGAGGTATTATCAGATTACACTGAAAAGAAAAGAAATGAATTAAAGAAAACTATACAGCATTCATTTGTTGTTGGTTTTGATTACTACAAATACTCTAAACAAACATGGCTACACGCTTGGGCAAGTTTAATGCCTTATCATTATGATGATGGAAGTGAGTTTAGCTATCACAATTATGTTGATGGACAATGGTATGATTATTCTGGAGGATTGATATACGGGATAAAAGTAAACAAAAGTTTAGGATACTTTGTAGAAGGAAAATACAATAAGTACTGGAATAGAGAATGGTACGACTTTAAATTGGGATTAAATTACACTATATTTTAGAATGGCAAAAGAGTTAAACGAAGACACGGGTTTTGTGTTGAGCGTAAAAACATTAATAGCTATAGGATTTGCTATGGCAACTTTAATAAGCATGTGGTTCATGTTGCAAGCAGATATTGCTGAGGCAAAAGAATTACCAATTATACCACCAGACGAAGTTACTCGTATGGAGTTTAATATGAAGGATCAAATGATACGTAATACTATTTTAGATACACAGAAAGACGTGGAAGAAATTAAAGGTACTCTTGAGAAGATAGAAGATAAATTATACAATAGATAATGGAAGTAGAAGAAACCGTTTGGCAGCAGTATATTATGTATCTATTGATAATGGTATTTGTGTTTTTTGCTAGTACCGCTTTTGGTCAAATACAAGTAACTCATTTTAATGCTGGATGGAATAGTGCTAATGATGTTCCTTGGTTTATGGATCTTGAAGATTGTAAAACAAAGGGTTATGCTGATATAGCTAAAGACGCAGAAGCACAAACAAAATACAAGATAGCAGTTGTACCGACTATTATAATATTTAAAGATGGAGAGGAGGTTGCTAGATTTCAAGCTGATTTAAGTTTTAAAATGGTGGCAACAAGGGAGGAAGTGCAAGAAGAGATAGGTAATCAACTAATGAGCGATTTTTAATATGCCAGGAACACACAGACAAAATAGTATGTTTAAAAAAACTAAAGGATACGTTCAAGAAGGTAATCCTTTTCCTGTTACTAGTTGTGGTAGAAGAAGAAATGATGGGTCTCCAATAACAATGCGTAAAACAACCAAGGGCAAGGGTAGAACTTTTAGAACTACAGAGGAAGGTGCTGGTATGACATCAAAAGGAGTTGCTGATTATAAAAGAGAAAATCCGGGTAGTAAATTAAAAACAGCTGTTACTGGCAAAGTAAAAGCGGGTAGCAAAGCCGCTAAAAGAAGAAAATCATTTTGCGCTAGATCCAAGGGTTGGACTGGTGAGAGAGGTAAAGCCGCTAGACGTAGGTGGAAATGTTAAAACAATAAATTATGGCAAAAGAATTTGAACCACACATGATGTATGGAGAAGGTAAAGCTAAAAAAGCCAACACACATGCTGAGCATTTAAAGTTAAAGAAAAAAGGTTGGGGACACAAAAAACCATCTGGATTTAAATTAAGAGAAGTTAATTCACCTATGAAGTGTTGGAAAACTCATAAGCAGGTTGGTTATAAGAAAAAAGGAAATAGAACTGTTCCTAATTGCGTGCCAAAATAATGTATACTTATAAAATAAAACTAGATAGAGTTGTTGACGGTGACACTATAGACGCTGAAATAGATTTAGGATTTGATGTATCTGTTAAAAAAAGAATTAGGTTTCAAGGCATTAACGCTCCAGAGTCAAGAACTAGAGATTTAGAAGAAAAAGCTAGAGGATTAGCTGCTAAAGATAGATTAAAAGCTGTACTAGAAGGGGCTAAAACAATTAAACTGTGTTCTCATGGAGTTGGAAAATACGGGAGGTGTTTAGGTGAATTACATGTGGATGTTTTAGATGGTAAAGAATGTCTAACCTTAGTAAATGTAAATGAATTATTAATCAAGGAAGGTCATGCCGTAGAGTATGATGGAGGTAAAAGATAAACATGAAAAAATTATTACTACTATTATTATTACCGATATTTAGTTTTGCACAAAATTGTGTGCCAACAACTATCATTATCAACCTTGATCAATATCAAGATGAAACTTATTGGACAATAGAGGATACTAGTGGTAACATGCTTACCTATGGTACTAATTACGGTGCAGAACCTGATTACTCCTCTATTATAGAGCAAAGATGTTTGCCACCTGGTCCGTTAACTTTTACTATATATGATACATATGGAGATGGATTAAACGGATCAATGTGGGGTGGTTTAGATGGTTCTTACTATGTAGTACAGTGTTATGATACTTTGATAACCGGTACAAATCCTAATTTTGGTTATGATACCTCTCACGTTCTATTATCAGCTCCATGCCCACCGATATTTGGTTGTATGGATTCTTCGTATGTAGAGTTTAATCCTAGAGCAGATACAAGTGATGGCTCGTGTTCTACGCTAGTGGTGTTTGGCTGTACAGATTCATTAGCATACAACTACGATTCTATAGCTAACACAATGTCTTTAGTTCCAGCATGTGATTATGTATTAACGCTAACAGATTTAGTTGGCGATGGTTGGGCGGCATCGAACTTAGAAGTAACACAGGGTGATAGTGTTTGGAACTTTACGCTAGATACAGCTGCTTATTCTCAAGAATACACTATAAACCTAAAAGCACCTCAAGAGGTTTCGTTTAAGTTCTCAATATCACAACAAGCTTTTCAATCTGCAGCTCACTGTGGATTTAAGCTAACAAACCCATTAGGTATGACTATGATAGAAGTTATACCACCTTTTATACAACCGTTATTTAAACGTACTGTACCAACTTATTGTGGTGATTATTGTGTTGATAGAATATTTGGTTGCATGGATTCATTGGCATTGAACTACGTAGACACAGCAAATACTGCTTTGCCGTGCTTTTATGTTCTTGGTTGCACTAACTCATCTTACTTAGAATATTATACTCAAGGTTTTACCGCTGATACAAGCGATGGATCTTGTCAAACACAAGCTATCTGGGGTTGTATAGATACGAGTGCTTTTAATTATGATACAACAGCTAACATAGATAATGGTGGTTGTA
>Ga0208158_1000835_pt1 | contig 10412 bp, 12 predicted proteins | sample 8_EtaG_FD_184081 | JGI IMG/M metagenome (GOLD analysis project Ga0208158, IMG submission 184081) | Marine viral communities from the Subarctic Pacific Ocean - 8_ETSP_OMZ_AT15162 metaG (SPAdes) (version 2) | ecosystem: Environmental > Aquatic > Marine > Oceanic | place: Pacific Ocean | collected...
CAATAAAAAAAAAGAGCAAAAAAAAAGGCCCTAAAAATAAGAGCCTAAAAAAATTAAAATTGCTCATCTGTGATGTACCCATAAGAAGCCCTAAGAAGCTCCATTTTTTCATTTTGAAAATTTTCAACTTTTTTCAAATAAGGAAAAAAGCAAACTTGAAAAATAACAAAAAAAGATAAATAAATTACTAAAAATTTCATAACAAAAAAAAATTTCCAACAAATACACTATAAAGGAAAGCTAGTCTAAGTCTAGAATGTATAGGCCACTTCTAGAATTGGTCTAGAAAAAGATAATTTTTCAAATGTTAAGAAATATGACAAAATTACAACAAAATGTGAAGAATTGTGAAGAATTGTTACACAATGTATAAAATGATACATCAAAATGTATCAATTGATACACAAATAAAAATAGTACATTTGTACTACTTTTTTGTAGTACATTTGTACTATCGAAAAAATTTCATTTTTTTTTCGAGTCTATATACCAAAGTTTGCGAGTCTCTATAGCAAAGTTTGCGAGTCTCTAACCAATGTTTGCGAGTCTCCAGAGCTAAAGAATTTCATCGTCAATCATTTGTTGGACAACTTTTTCAATAATTCTGGCTGCTAATGCACTTGGCTTTTGACCTTTATATTTACTAGAACTAATAGGCTCTGCTAATTCAGTGCCGCAGCAAGGGCAACGAGTTAAATCTTGCTCAGAAAGAATCCTTAACTGATCAGCAGTTTTATTCTCAACAACAATATTGAATTGTGTTTTGTTTTTTGCAGTGTTTGGCATTTAAGCAACCTCCAATAAATAAATTTAAAAATTAAACAGGATGATTTGACAAGAATTTAGCCTTATCAAAGCCTTCAATATCATCAGCCCAAGGATTTTGGATAGATATCTCTTGAAGTTTTTTGAAGGCAAAATTCTGGTAGCTAGTGCCTCTCATAGAAGCCAAATGATTAACAAGACGAACAATGATTAATTGATCTTCTTCTTGAAGTTCTTCAATCCTGCAAGAAGTTTTGATGTCGTAGTTCATAATAAAAAACAAAAAATAATTGATATACGTTTATTGTACCATGCCTTCTAGAGAAAAGCTAGTACTCGTGTGGGAACATAATAATAGTGTTGCAATAGTCGTCCCCTACTTGGTGCAACTTATATCCAGTAGTAAGAATCCAGATAATTGTTTTATCAGACAATGTATAAATGCCCAATAATCTGCCTCCTCCTTCAGGTGATGCAATAGTTTTTAAATTGCTTTTAAAATCATCGTCAGAAACATCTCCATAACATCCATCGGTGAATAAGCGATACATGCCTTTGATTTCTTTATTGGCCCAACGATGATCCGCACAAAACATTTGGATTCCTCCAGTCCATGCAATTTTTCCGATGCCAGCTAAATCAGGTGTAATTTTTGTCATGATTAATCAAACGGATTGAGCCAATTAATAGCCTCTTCAGGAAGGTTCCCTCTGAGATAGAAGTACATCATTTTTTGATGCCATTGTTGCCTTTTTTGCTTCTGAGTAGGGTTTATTTGGTGATTACAAATAGCACCATCAATTGCCATCTCTTTCATGTCTTCTTCAGTAAAGCAACCAAGTTTTTCGACATGATTAGAAGCACTTTTAAATTGCTGAACATAAGTGTCGCAAGCTTCGTAAGGTTCCAGGTCTGTACCTAAAATTCCTACCCACTTTGACATCTTGGTCATTTCTTCAGAAACAAATTCAGCAACATCTTTTTTAAGTCGCATTACAACGTAGGGAATTTTATCTCTACGTTCTTTTTCTTCTTTGAGGTATTGAGCCTCATCAAATACATAAGTCATAATTAAGAGAGAGTAGTTACAGAATCTATGGAGTAAAAATATTTACTAATATTTTCTCCTTTAATGTCATATTTAGTAGACCAAAACTGCAATGCTTCACTACGACCCCACATGTCAAATTTGAATCCAAATTTAATAGAATCTGCTTTATATTTTTTAGGAATTTCAGATTCCCCAGGGATAGCAGTTTGCATCAATTTGATTAACTCAGTTGCATTGCTGAGAAATGTTTTTTTCTTCTGTCTACCTTTATGCATGTGGTAATAAACAGCCCACATCTTTTCTAGTAGTTCAGGTGCAAGAGGATTTGAATTGGTCATGCTGCCACCTCCTTACTGACGTAACACCAACCACCAAAATAATGATCTTCATTCCAATGGGTTAAGCTCACACTTCTGCCCCAATTGGTAGGCTCACCTTTTATATGCATTTTTCTTAAAGTAGGATCTTCATCTACTTTTTTTTCTGCTTTTTTCTCACAGTCATACTGACCATTACCTGTCATTTCAAATTTAACTTTTTCACCAGCTAAATTTTTACATGTGTACTTATAGGTGACAGGTGTTTTATCTCTAGGTCTTCTGTCCCAAGCATGCATTACTGAAACATCTTCAATAATCCATCCCCAAAATTCTCCATTTGGATCACCTGTATATCTTTCAGGTGTTCCATCATGAGTGAAATTTACAAACCAAGTCACTCTTGAACTAACACCTTCAAAGTCAGGATCATCAAAGTCATAGTAAGTAGCAGAAATCCATGCATGACCTACTTCGCAATCATCCCAACCTATTGCATGCCAATTTCTCCAAACATTACGCTTTAAAGCTTCAGAATTACCATTAAAACGAAATGAATATTTTGTTCTGGTTTTATTGTCTTGTTCATCAAGAACGTAAACGCTGCCAGTCTTTTTTGATTTGTGATACCTCAAAGGCATTACTTTAATGTCTGGCTGAAGCATCCAATCACAAGGGACAGGAAGAACGCCAACATTATTAAAACGGATACGATGCAACTCAGTCATTAGATAAGGGATAATAAACAACACCCTTTCGGGATAAATTAAGTCTAGCCTATTACTAGAGATATGTCAAAGTATTAGTTTTTCCAATCCTCCTTAACTGCTAATTGCCATCTTGGTGCAACGCTAGAGCAACCCATTTCTTGCTGTACTTCTCTATCCATCACCTTGAAGGCAACGCCATCGCTTGGATATTCCATATTGTGAAACAAACCGTCTAACCATTTCTGATGGAACTGGTGACAGATGTCCCAAGTCTCCGCAACGTAAGTCGGGGGAGTATCAAAACCCCATAGGGTTAGCTGATAAAGAATATCCTTTTCAGTCGGGTAGTTTTCTCCTGCATTCATGATTTCAAAAGCAGAAAAACATAAATCATTTTCTTCTAGTGGCTTTTTCTTTCTGATATGTCCAGCGGCAGTTTGTTGGCTGACATTTCTATCAACACCACGAACAAATAATTCACCTCTTATATCAACTGTTCCATCAATAGGAATATCAGTTGGAATATTTTCTACTAAACGAAGTGCCTGAGTTTTGTCATTACCTTTGCGATTCCAAGCTTTAACTAAACGGCCTTGCTTATAACGTAAAGCAATTGCAATGCCGTCAATCTTTGGTTGAACAATAACGGTTGAAAATCTTGAGTCAGCAAACCAATTATTAAAAGGTTGATTGCCCATACTCTTAAGAACAATTGATTCACCAGCATTTTGCAAAACTGGATGGTCTGGTGCTTCTTCTAATAAAACTTTTTTTAATGCATCAAATTCTTGATCACTAGCAAGTGGTCTACCGATTCGATAAGCATCATCATATTTAATATATTTCTCTAATAATGCTTCGATTGATTTTTGAGAAAGGCCCATAACAAACAAAGATAAAAGATAATGCAGAACTAACTGCTAGAAATAGTCTAGCACACTTTTGTCACTTTGCAGCTTTTTTTATTTCGTCAATCCAAATAGGCCCAGCAATTCTCTCGAAAACATCTTTTACGTGTTCATTTAATTTTCCTTTATTGGGAACACTAGGGGCATCTTTAAAGAAGAATAATGGCTGCAACCAAGACCCCTCTTTTTTAGTCACTTTCATTCTCCAAATTCCTGCTTTATTTGTCACCTTTTCTCCACCTTTTTTCATCCTAGTCCAATCATTTTTAAACGCATAAACAGCCCCATCTTGTATTTTTGCTCCACTACTCTTAAAGTCCAAGTTCCCTTTCTTTGTTTGGCTTAAACCAATCATTGTATTCCTATAGGTATTTGGAGTAACCCTTCCACTCGCACGAGTCCTAATTTTTGGATGCTTTAAGTTGGCAAAAGCATAATCTGAATTATTCATATAACCCTTACCTCTTAAATATTCTTGAAACCTTGTATAAAAAACTTCATTACTACCGCCACCAATTACTGGAAATAAATATTTAGCTGGAGCATTACCTTTACCCTCATCTTTATTCGTAATTAAATCAGCAGTTAATCCTTTAGCTTTATAATTCATACTTCCTAAAGTACGAGCAACTGGAGCTTTAAAAATATGTTTATAGGTATCGGGGATACTCCATCCTGTTTTTCCTTTTGCAATTTGAAAAGCAATTCTTCTCATTGCCTTACTTCCAGCAAATTTTGCATTTGCCTGTTCGTAAGTTTTTAATTTCTTAGCAATTCTATTAAACGAAAAATTAATTGCATCAGCCATATATGTAAAAGTCTCCGAGTCTTTAAATATATGTTAGCAAGTCCATGAGATGAGACTGGAAATTGGTGGTGTCCTACCTGTCCTAACCTGCCCTACCTTTTCAGGGAGTTTCCTAAACCTATTTTGATTTTACAAGATAGAGCCGTTTATGCCTATATATCGCTCTATCTATACTACTTTTAAAAAAAACTTAAATTAAATAGTATAGGTAGGTCGCATAGGACACTCGCTTAGGACTCTTGGTACCAGTACGATCTCGAAGTCCTAACGGTGTCCTAACCTCACTCATCGGATAGGACACCTAATGAGTCTCGTATGTAGACCCATTTGCGACTGTTTTTTGCGCCTCTTCTCTTCTTAACGAGTCCTAAATTCTTCAATATCGTGCTGACTTGCATTTGATCATATCGAGTCTGACGTTCAAGCGGTTTTTCAATTACTTCAGATAAAATTTTATCGGTAGAAAACTCATTGGTTAAATTAGCAGGACTATTTACATACTCAGCGATAATATTTTTCCAAGGGTTATCTATTAAATATCTTTCATTTTGTTCATTGATCTTTGTTTCTATTTCTGGAGGTAAATTATGTGGTTCATCAGCTTCATATGCTTCTAAAGCTCCAGCCCAAATATTATCTCTAATTTTTTTTATTTCTTGACTTTTAATTGGATTTTCCATCGTACAAGATGTTTCTATAACCCAAAATCTTCGTGATCCTGTGTCATCTAAAAGGAATCCATCGTGCCTATTTGTTGAGCCAACAATGATGCCCCTACGAGGAAAAGTTTCGGTGACCTTGCCGTAAGGAACTCTAAAAACATCACTTGATTGAGAGAGAAAAGCTTTAACTTCTCCAGCCTGTCTTTTGGTGTTCAAGTAGTCCAACTCTGCGAACTCGCTGATCCATGCGGCGTGAAGAGTCATGAGCGAATCTTTACCGTTGATATCTTTAAGTGAATCAGAGAAAAACTCACCGCCAAGAGCTGCCCAAAAAGAAGATTTTCTTGCACCCTGCGGCCCCATCAATACGCATGCATTATCAAATTTACAGCCAGGTTTTTTGACCCTTGCCACTGCTGCAATCAAAGTGCATTTGAGCATGTGGTCGAAAATGGTAGGTTCTGTAAGGTGTTGATCTTCAAGGCGTAGGTAATTGCTTGCAAGTCTGTCTATAAATTCAGGAGTTTTTGTTCTACAACTTTCTAAATATTGGTCAACAGGATCATATTGATTTTCTCTAGCGACTTGAACGATGCAATCATAAGCAACGTCTTTTTGAATTTTAAATTTTTTCTCTTGAAGTTTTAGGTATGCCCTTTCGATAGAGGCATCACCTTGGCAAGGTTCGCCATATCTTTCTATCTGTTGAGTAAAAATATTGTACTTAAAAGCTTTGGGATGATTCTTGGGAAGACTTCTTAAAACTCTTAAAAAGTCAGCCCCTTCAATTTTTTGAAGTGGTTCATTACTTACTACTATTTCTTCAGCGTCAGGAGAATCATCAGAAAACTCATTTAGTTCAATTTTTCTTAATTGCTTTGGAGGTTTGAAACCATTTTTTATTGCCCAGTACCAAAAAGAACCAGCGTTAATACTTGTGCCGCCAGAATTAGCAATTTGATCAATACCACCCCACGAAGGAGAGTGAGTTTTCATCAAATCAATTGCATAATTCATATCTTTACCAGCATCTTCACAAGCCTTGACCAAGCCCCAAAGTATATTTCTATACATGTGGTAGGTGTTACTTCCAGGTTTTCTTTGGGGGATAAGGCGCAATGCTTCTTCAACAACCTCTATTCCTTCTTTTCTGTATTCTTTGTATTGCGAACTTTGCTTTACTTCTTCATGTTGCTTGGCAGACGGCAGTTTTTTCTCTATGTCTTCTAAAAGGTAAGTTTTGTCTGAGCTATTTATAATTGCTGTGAGTCCTCCAGGTGTGCCATCTTCATTCATGTGATGCGTTCCAGGTAAACGCATAACTCTGGAAGGATTTTTTAAAGCTCTATCAGCATCGGCGTGATCTAATAATCTTTCTTGAATAGGCTTCCAAGTTTTTGGATCAACTGCTTTTTTTAATATCCAATAATTGTGAATAGATTTACCGCCAGTATCTATTTGAAGTGAGGGTTCTGGGAGTCCAAGGTGTCGCCAAGCATCAATCTGATCTTTTTTCGAGCGATCATCCCATTCGCAGAAAAATGCTTTGCAATGAGTGATCGAGGAATCGGTGTCACCGCCATCATTAACAACGATGTAAACGCCACGACCTTCTTCTTGGCATTGCGTAATCCAGTCAAGATCTGCATGAGATTTTTTACCACGATCTCTATCTTTAAGAAAATGACCTTTAGGGAAAAAGGCTCTTAAGCGAACAGTATCTTTCTTTTTGTTTAGTGCTTTAAGAAAAAGTCGCCATTCGTTTTTATCTAGCTTTAGATCGCTCATTGAAATAGAGATAAGTTTTAAAAGATATTTCTCCTAATCCAGAGAGAGAATTTTCATTGCATCTTCTGGACTACGAGCAATGCCGCCAATACCGCCAGCATTTTTAACAAGAGTAAGCCAGTTTTGTTGTGGCTTAGAAGTTCTACCAGTTGGAGTTTTTACTTCGATAGAAACAAAGACTGCAAGTTTCTGCCCAACCATTTCAGGAGTTACTTCAATAGATTTAAAGCCAATTAAATCCGAGGAACCTTTAGCTAATCCGAATTGAACCCAGCGACCAGATCGAGGATCTGGAAGTTGTCCGACTTGGTTGCGAAACATCCTAAGAAAAGGAATTTTACCAAGAGCAAGCCTTATTTCTTGCTGAACTTTAGTTTCTATTGTTTCGCCACGAGGAATTTAATTATGCCGAGGCAAGGCTCCATCGTCTAGCGGTAGCGGGGCTAACGTTATACCGTTCGCCAATTTGCTTCCAGGTATAACCCCAAGAACGCAATTTGTTAATTGTTGTATGTCTTGACTCGCAAGCCCACCAAAGGATTGCAAAAGGAAGAACAAGCACAGCACAAAGCCATGCAAAGGTGCATGTAATAAGAGACATTTTTTTAAGAAATAAATTTGATCGGTGGTGGTCTACAGGTCACCACTGATAAACTAGATACTAGCATATTTCTAGAAGTAATGCAAGAGAGAAAAAAGGTCATCCGCTGCTCCTGCAATCGCCATAAATTTCAACTTCAGCTTTATATCTTGCCGTGATGGCTTCGGCTTGTGTTTTATAGGTTCCTATTCTTTTATCGTTAATTCTTACGCTCCAATTTTCACCTTTTAATTTGTAGACACCAGCAAAACCACTAGTGTTGTTTTTAAAAATCGCTCTATTTTGGTTGTTCTGCTGAGTGGTGGATTCTCTTAAGTTATCAATTGAATTATCTAAACCATTTCGGTTGATGTGATCTATATATAAAGGGTAAGGATCTTTTACGTGATACATGTAATAAGCTAATCGGTGAGCTTGATACGGTTTCGAGAGAACATAAATACGCCAATACCAAATCTGATTGGTTTTACTTTGATGTGCTCCACCAGAGATGGCCCATTTTTTATGTTTACCATTACATCTATCGACCTTGTTATAAAAAATCCCAGACTCAGGATCATAGATAAATAGTTTCTTCAAATATTCAACACTGAAGGGCATTGGCTTGGGAGGTTTAGGCATTTTTTTTAAACTCCAAAATCAAATCGTGTATCATTAGGTGCAATGGTCTTTTGCTTAGGCCACCTCTTTTGTTTTTGTTGACGTTGTTTATATACAAAGTGCGCCCACCCAGGTTTGTAACCACGTTGTCTCCCTAAATTGATTAAATCTTGCAGAGTTTGTTGTTGACCTTGTTCTCTCTTTTTTTCTCTAACTCTCTGCCTAACTGCTTCTCTATTTAGTTCGACCAACTCACCATCATCTTGTGATAATTCTCTTGGCTGTATAGGCGTTTCATATCCACAACAAGGACAAATTCTTTGAGGAGGAAAGCAAGCGAAACATTGTTTGCAAGTTTGTACGGCTGGGGCTTTCTCAGAGTTTTTCTTGCGTTTTACTTTTTTGATTAAAGACCATTCACGCTCATCATCAACAAATCCATGAGTAAGTGTATTTTGCACATGGTCAAGAACTATGGCTGTTTTATTTAATTTTGGTCGAAGGATACGTCCGACTTGCTGCATGTATAAGCCTTCAGACTTTGTTGGTCGCAAGAGGATTGCTGCTGAAACATTAGGTACATCCGTTCCCTCGGAGATAACGTCCACAGATACGAGAACTTGGATTGTGCCATCAGCTAACCACCCAATAACTTGATCTCTTTCCTCAGTTTTCATTGAACCTGTAATGATGTCAACTTTATAACCAGCAAGTGCGAACTCATTTTTAACAGATTCGGCATGAGCAATATTTATGCAAAAGGCAATTGCAGGCAGTCCATCAGCGTGTTTTCTGTACTGTTTTACTGCATCTCCAGTAATATCTGCCCTGACTATTTCATCAAATAATTCATTTTTTGCGTAGTCACCTGCAATTGTTTTCACCTTTGAAAGGTTTGGTGTTATTGGTGCTGAATAAACTTTATGTGGGCAAAGATAACCCTTTGAAACCAGTTCAGGAATAGTTGGCCCTAATACTAAAGAATCAAAAAATTGACCAAGTGGTTTTCCATCCAATCGGCAAGGAGTAGCAGTACAACCAATTTTTAATGCTGAAGAATAATATTCCATTATCTTTTTCCAACTGCCAGCCGCTGCATGATGAGCTTCGTCAATGATGATTAAATTTGGATCAAATATTGTTGTGTTTAATCGTCTTACGAGTGTTTGAACTGAGGCAATTTGTATGTCAGCCTTTTTACCTTTGTAATTAGCAGCAATAATTCCATGCTTTACGTCAATGGCTGCGAGTTTTTTTGATGCTTGATCTATTAATTCTTTTCGGTGAACAAGGATAAGAACTTTTTTTTCTTTCTTTAAGCAGTTTCTAGCAATTTGAGAAAAGACTACAGTTTTACCAGATCCAGTTGGCATAACCAGAAGAGGTGCTTTACTACCATTTCTGACTGCATTTTGAAGATCAGATATAGCTTTTTCTTGATAAGGCCGAAGCTGCATATTATATGAAAAGGTTGCTTTTTATATTATTAGGGTATATGTTATATGAAGTTTATGCAACCCCCTGATGAACGGTTACGTCACTATGACGAATGAGGAGTATCACTCCAGCGCAGATATTTCAAAATCTGATCTTGATGCTGCTAGAAAAAGCGGCTTACATTTTAAATACAAAAAAGAAGGGCCAAAGCAGAAGCCAACTCCAGCGATGAGAATTGGCTCTGCTTTTCATGCTTTAACTCTTGAACCAGATCTTTTTGAAAATGAATACATTTACAAGCCTGATATTTTAAACGCTAGAAGTAAAGACGGTAAGGAATGGAAAGCAAGACAAGAAGAAGCTGGTAAAACTGTTTTATCTGCTGAAGATAGAAAGCAATTAGAAGGCATGGCTAAAGCCATAGATGATTGCGCTCCAGCAAAAAAATTACTTGATGCTACTGGTAAAGCAGAGCAGAGTTTTTTATGGACTGATAAAGATACAGGACTTGGTTGCAAGTGCCGCCCTGATTATTTGCTCATTGATGGAGGCACTATTGTTGATGTAAAAACAACAGTTGATGCCTCTTATAGAGGTTTTTTAAAAAGCATTTCTAACTTCAGATACCACGTTCAAGCTGGTTGGTATTTGCATGGACTAGAGCAAGCAACTGGAATAAGGCCAGAGCGATTCATTTTTGTTGCTGTAGAAAAGACAGCACCTTATGGAGTTGGAGTTTATGAGGCCGACACTTTAATGGTCGTC
>Ga0208158_1000836_pt1 | contig 10404 bp, 13 predicted proteins | sample 8_EtaG_FD_184081 | JGI IMG/M metagenome (GOLD analysis project Ga0208158, IMG submission 184081) | Marine viral communities from the Subarctic Pacific Ocean - 8_ETSP_OMZ_AT15162 metaG (SPAdes) (version 2) | ecosystem: Environmental > Aquatic > Marine > Oceanic | place: Pacific Ocean | collected...
TTAGGATGTATGCAGCCTTTAGCTTTTAATTATAATCCAAACGCTAATACCGCTGACACTTGTATAGCTGTAGTTTACGGTTGTATGAGCGATATAGCTTTAAACTACAACCCACTAGCTAATACAGATGATGGAAGTTGTATAGGTGTTGTGTATGGTTGTATGGATCCAGATGCATTTAATTACGATCCTATGGCTAATGTAGATGATTCTAGTTGCATAGAAATAGTTTATGGATGTATGGATGCTACGGCATTTAATTATGATCCTATAGCAAATATAGATAATGGAAACTGTATACCATTTGTTTATGGTTGTACAGACTCAATAATGTTTAACTATGATCCTACAGCAAATACAGACAACGGTTCTTGTATACCTTATATATATGGTTGCACGGATCCTTCTATGCTTAATTATAACCCAGAAGCAAACACGGAGGATTTTAGTTGCATCGCTTATATTTATGGGTGTATGGATAGTACTGCCCTTAACTTTGATTCACTTGCTAACACGGATAACGGTTCGTGTATCGAAATCGTTATGGGTTGCATGGATCCAAACGCGTATAGCTACGAGCCAGCTGCTAATGTTAATGACTCTTTATCTTGTCTATATAGTGCTGGTTGTATTACTGGTCCAGGTAATCCTTATTGGTTAAATGACCCTTGCTATGCTTGGGTACTTTCAGTAGATAATTATTGCTGTGAAAATGCTTGGGACACTATATGCCAATCAACATATGACTATTGCACAGGTACTTGGTCTGGTCCTGTACAAAGTAGATACGAACAAAAAAAGCTAGTAGCTGTTACAGATTTACTAGGTAGACCAAGTAAGATAATTGAAAACAAAGTGCTATTATATATTTATAGCGATGGCACTGTAAAAAGAAAACTAATAACAAAATAAACAAAAAATTATGGCAACAATTACACCAACGTTGACATTGACATCTAATGCTTCTACAGCGTCTTCAAGTCCTGGACCGTTAAGTATAGCTTTGTCTTTGTCAGCAACAGATTCTTTAACAGTAGACACAGTTGAAGGTCAAATATTTACAATAGGAACAGGAGCTAATACAACTATAGTTGATGGTAGCGCTTTAGAAAGTGCTTTTACACCTGGTACAAACGGTTGTTTTATATATTTAAAAAACACTATGACATCTGGATCTGAAGTTATATGTATAGGTATAGGTGATGATAATTTAGCTCCTGCTGTAGATGATGGTACAACAGATTTAACTAGAGCTAACACTGCTTCTGCTAGAACTTTTTCATTAAAAGCTGGTGAGTTTGCTTTCTTTCCATTTGATTACTGTGGAGATATAGTAGCTCAAGCTACTGCCGCTAGTCAAACTTTAGAGTTTTTTAGATTTGATAGAGCGTAATAAATGCCTAGTTTTACGTATCATAATGTAACAACAACAGATCCTGTAACTTTAGTTGAAGTTGAGTCTTTTGACAGTAATAGTGCTGCGCAAAGTATAAAAGGCTCACCTAAACATATTAGTATATGTAACACTGATGCTGGTTCCGATAGTTGTACGGTACAAATGTTTCTTGTTTCTCAGTTAACTACTGATATAGTAACTACAGGCACGCTTTCAAACGAAGCTGACAACGTTGCAACTACTAGCTCAGTAACACTAACAGTAGATGGCAACAACGCTACAACGCGTGTGTTTCTTAATGAAAAAGTTTACAAATCGGACGGCACGTTATTTGGAACTTGTACAGCTGTTAATAGTGCTACTGAAATTGTTTTTGGTGGAGGACTTGAGCAGACTTTATCTAACAACGATACTTTGTTTACAGGTAATAAATATTCTTTATTAAATAATGTTGTTATACCTGCTGGTGCTACTTTAACTTTAGAAGGTCACGAAATTAGTTATGACACAACTTCTTATATTTTAAAGTTTGTTTTAACAAGCGTAAGTAGCTCTCAAGCAATAGACATCAAAGTAATACGTTAACATGAAATTCATAGGACAGTTTATACAAGATTTTATAGCTAGGTTTCGTAGCGATGTATATTTAGAAAACATAGCTGATGGTACTGTTGCAAACGATAAATTTCTTGGACTAGACTCAAACAACAAAATAGTAAAAGAAACTGTAAGCGGTGGTGGTACAACAGACTTAACTAGTGATGTAACAGGTACATTACCTTTAGGTAACGGTGGTACAGGACAGACTACGGCTCAAGCAGCAATAAACGCTTTGGCTGGAGGTACAACAGCTGGTAGATATTTAAGAGGCAATGGTAGCAACGTGGTAATGCAGGCGATACAAAATAGTGATATAGGCACATTAAACCAAGATACAACTGGCGTTGCCGCTGGTTTAACGGCTAGCACTAGTAACTCTATAGGTGTAGGTTCTATAGAATTAGGTCATGCTGATGATACAACTATAGCTAGAAGCGCTGCCGGCATAATAACTGTAGAAGGTAAAGAGGTTAGAACTATTGATAGACACATACATATACAATTTAGTTCTTTTAGAGATGATATTGGCACAACACCACATTTTGTACCTTGGCATACAGAAGACGAAAACACAACTAACACTAATGAAAATATACCTTTTATAGCTCCATATGCTGGAAAATTATTAGAACTACACTATAGAACAAGTAAAAACACTAGCGGAGCCACAGCTACCTGGGAGCTTGTGCAGATACAAAAAACAGAAACAGTTAACAGTAATCTTAATGATACTTTAGATACTCAAACGTGCACTGGACCAACTAATACTCTTTCTGCACCACAAAATGAAGGTAATTTAGTTAAAGTAACGTTTGATAGTGACGCTACTTTTGCTGCTGGAGATATGTTAGCTTTAAAAATAACACATGATACCGATGTTACTGACGCTAACACTAAGTTTTATATTACAACAATTTGGGAGTATGATCTTAGTAGTATGTAAAAATAAAATAATATGATAAGTAAAAATATAAGTTATAAAGAAGGTGTGTATAGTAACACGGCTATAAGAAGAGGTATAGATAATATACCTAATGAAGATCAGTTAAGTAATATGAAATTACTTGCTGAAAAAGTATTTCAACCATTAAGAGAGTGGGTTGGTAAACCTATAAAGATTAATAGCTTTTTTAGATCACCAGAACTTAACACAGCTATTGGTGGTAGTGGTAAATCACAACATTGTAAAGGTCAAGCTATAGATATTGATGATACATTTGGTTATGTTAGTAATGCTGAGATGTATCATTGGATAAAAGAAAATTTAGATTTTGATCAAATGATATGGGAGTTTGGTGATGATGATAATCCTAACTGGGTACATGTTAGTTATGTATCTAAAGATAAAAATAGAAATAGATGTTTAAAAGCATACAAAGAAGATGGTAGAACAAAGTACGCTATTATATAAAAAAAAAGGGGAGCTATTAACTCCCCTTTATTATTTAGAACTGTTTGTTTTTTTGATCTTGAACTTCAATTCTAACCTCTTGTGCTAGAGACTTTACAGCCTGCATAGCTTTTCTTACCCGCGTTCCTGCGGAGTTATTTCCTTCAACAAATTTTGTAACATCTGTTTGGCAGTCATTTACAGCGTCTTGTAAGTTGTCGAATAAAGAATCTAATTTATTAAAACTCATATTTAATTTAATTTAATTTATATTTATTTAAAATTTATACGTTACACCTAGGTTAAACTTACCTTCTCTTTCACCAGCTTCGTCCTCTTTTAAAGGCAAAGTATAGTTAGGACAAAAACACAGGCCTTTCCATAAATGTAAAGAATAACCTACACCTATTTCCATTTTATCCATTAACTCTTCTTCTGACTCAGACTCGTAATTGTAAACGCATGTAGCCCAAAGGCCGTGGTGTAAATCATATCTAGCTAAGAGCTCATATTTATCTTCACCGTCCATAGTAATACCAACCATAAGCTTTTCATTTACATCATAACCAACTCCTAATTTATCTGTTATAGTCCAAGCAGAATCAGTGTTCTCACTGATAGTTGTTATCGCAGAAAATTGAGCAGAAGCTATTAACGAGCTAAAAGCTAAAGTTATTGTTAAAAATAATTTGTTCATAATAATTGTTTTAGTTATAAGCCTGTTATTTCGCAAGATCCACCGGCACAGGCTAATTCACCAGATAAATCTGTTTCGTCAGTCATTTCTACAATATTAGATAAATTAATATGGTCTAAATTTTTGACTCTTTTATCAAACTCTTTTTTAGTTATATCTTCAAAAGGAGCTTGAGTATATGTACCGCCATCGTAAGGCAATACAGAGAGACCATTATAACAGTCTCTATTTTCCCACATCCATCTACCAGCTTTTTCCCACTCGTCTGATTTTAAACTAATTGTTGCAGAAACATTATGTGTGTTACTACCTTTTCTATGACCAGGCTTAACCCATTCAGTTGCAACTTTCTTAATTCTTTTTAATAAGTCAAAAGCAGACTCAGTTCTTAATATAGAACCTTTTGGTGCTGACTGTGGTATTTCTATAACCGCTGTATCGTGTGGCCTAAAGTATTCATCAGCCACTAAATCAGGGTTGTGTATTTTTAAATATTTATATATAGGCTCGTTCTTACCTACACGTAATCTACGTATATAATAGTCATTGTGCCAAGCGTGTATACCTGAAGAAGTACCAAGCACAAGAGAAGTTGTACCAGCAGGCTTAACACATGTTGTTCTTGCCGCTTGATTTATTCCTATTAGCTTTGCTACTCTCGTGTTCTCTCTTTTTACGATACTTGCAGCTGCCTTCATATCCATTTGGAGCACAGCGGCACTCCCTATTCCTGTCATTGACACACCTATAAGAGCGTCTTTCTCTGTTGTTTCTTGCCATATTTCTCTTAGATAGTGGAATTCCGTATAACCCGCTTGAAGCGTGCCTATAAAAGCTGCGGCCTTAACACGTGCGTTAAGATCTTCTTGGCTTGTGATATCACTTACATTAACTTCACACAGATTACAGAACTGATATGGGCGCAAAGCTATTTCACAACAAGGATTAGTACCCCAATCTTTGTCATGATTAAAATATATACCTGGCTCACCAGCTCCGGATAATTCAATACGTTTCCACAAATCTAAGAAAAATTCCTTTGTTATTTTATGTCTCATTAATACAGCAGAGTTATTAGCTCTACCTCTTTGTGGGTCTGTTTCCCACCAATTACCTGACTTGCATGAAATCATTTCTTCATCATATGCTGAAAACAATGATATTAATGCTGCTCTACGAATACCGCCAGCAAGCACAGCATCTGCAATATGGCAGACAATATCATGAACTTCTAATGTTGTAAGTTTTGTACCATCTTCTTTCGAATCTAATATTCCTTTAATTTTTACTAAACACTCTTTTAATGGTTGTGGTCCTGGAGCTTTACCGCCTGAGGTTACAAGCCTAGCTCCCTTTGGTCTAATATCAGAATAATCAAACTTGATCTTAGATGATCTCTTAGAGCCTAAATAAGACTTAATTAAAACTTTTATTGAATCAGACCAACCTTCAATACTATCACCAATAACAAATCTACGAGTTCTACCTTTAAAAGGTTTTGTTATTTCAGGCAAACAATTTATATGATGCCTTTGAACACTGTAACCAACGCCGCAACCAGATAATAAAAGAAACATACATTCAGAAAAGCTATCAACATGATCGATAGGTAAATAACTACAGTTGTATAATCTATTTGGGGAAATTTCAATTGGCTTACCGCTGAACTGAAGCGAGCGCATACTTGGTAAAACTTTTTTATCATAAACATATTTATAATTTAATTGTATTTGATCAGATAACTCAGGATATCTTTTTTGGTGCATTTCTTTGTTTCTCGTAACCAACTCTTCCCATGTTTCTCTTCTGTTTTCTTCTGGTATATATTTTGCATATTTCATATGCACTGTTAAATCAGATAATATTTTTTTATTTAAATCTTCTTTCATTTATTTTCTTTTATTAATTCAATCACTCTATCACATTCCTTTTGGTTTTGAGGTTTATATAAAGTTACATGTTTCATCTTATGATTTACATATTTTTTAAACATTTTCCATCTCATTGGAAAGCTTTCGTTAGCTCTACCTTTACATTCAATTATAAATGAACTACTTACAAAATCAGGAGTATATTTTATTGGTAATATTTTTTTACAACCTCTATTAACCATTTCACCTTTACCATTGCTTTGTCTTTCATAGCTTTTAACATCGAACATAAAACCTTCTTGTAAAGTAAACGTACACCCTTCATAATCTGCGTGTATTTTAGCTTTTTTTAATGCTTGATACATATAACGCTCTAAACCACTAGCAAATTTAATCCCGTCAAAAGTAACTTTTTTACTTCTGACAGGACCACGTTTACGTTTAAATTTCTTCTTCATCGTACTTAAATTTATCAATCATAGCTTCTTCAGACATATCACGAAGTTCTTCACGTGCGGCTTGTATATATAATATAGCATCCATAAGCTCTTCTTGTATATCATTTAAATAACCTTGTAAGTTTTTCATTTTAAGTCTACGCTCATCATCTAATGTTGAACCATACTTTTTAAAACCTACATCAGAACGTTTAACAAATTTATCTACTACGTTCTTAACTACGGGATCGCGAAAGCCATATGACTCTCTATCTACAATACCGCTCATACCATCCATAATTTCTCTACTGCTCATAATTAATCTTTTTTAAATGTTCCATTACTCATTTTACCTGTTCTGTTTTTAATCTCTTCATATGCGGCGTCAATACAATCTTCAATACTAGTACCGGCAAGATGAGCTAAATTGGTTAGTACAACTACACAATCACCAATACCATCAACAATCTGTTCTTCATCTTTTTTAAGAACAGCTCTACATATTTCGCCAGCTTCTTCTATCAGCTTTAATGTTTGGGTTTTAGTATCGCCTTTGTGATACAAGCCTCTGTCTTCAGCCCATAATCTAATTTTATCAAACCTACACATTGTAGTACAATTTTTATTTCTATGATCTGACATAATACCACCTGTTATAGTTTGGTGAGCATCATTATTATCAAACCATCTAGCAAAAGCTTTATTGTACACATAACATCTTTCACTGTTATACTTAGATGTGTTTACATTTTGCATTATCCATTTTATAGACTTTTCTGTTATTACACAAGAGCCATGTTCTGTCTCCCACCTCATGCCTCTATTGTCCATGAGTTGTCCTTTTAATTTGTTTACTGGACAAGGAAACGTAGTTGTTTGTTCTGTTACGTTTATATTCATATTATTATTATTAAATTTAAGTTCACTATATAATACTTCGTCTACTTTGTAGCCGTAGCATTTTTGCATTATTCTTTCACCTGCAGATATAAAGTCTATATCTTCAGATGTTTCTATTATTTCGTATTCACCCGGATAATATCCTTGCTGTCTATGAACACGCTCTTCAAGATTAGTTGTTACGCCAACCTTTTTGCCTGGTATGTGATATAAGTAATATGTCATATCTTATCGTTGTATAAATGCATGTTATGTGCAAAATGATAATACACACCAGTTTCAATATTTAATTGCTTAGAAACTAATTTCTGTAGCTCAGAGAAACAATATTGATCGTTACAAAAACCGTACCAAAGATCGTTGCTGCGCATTGTAACACACATATCAAGTCTACCGTGTAATATTGTAAACTGAATAGCATAAGTACAAGGTGTGTCATAACTATAGTCTTGTATTTCTTTACCATCATAAATAGATACTGTAGCTTGTCTAGTATCAGGATTGTCTTGTAACATTTGTATTATTTTATCTAATTGACCGTTACGATTCCATTGATAACCATAATTAGAATTAACTCTACCAGAGTCGTCAGCCATACGTTTCCATATTTCAGGTATTTTACCGTATATCTTACCAAGCTCAAAAACATAAGGGCTACCTTTTAAATACCATTGCCACTCAGCTTCAGCATAATCAAGCTTCCAGTTACGCTCTTTGTTTATTATTTTATTATCCATAGGATCTGTTATATAAAAACCTACGTTAAATAAAGCTTTAGTACCTGCAAAGTCAACACCGTCTTGTATTATACGGTCATGTAAATATTCATATGCTTCGTTTGCGTTTCGAAACTTTTTATTTTGTATTGTATTCATGTTATTATTATCTGTTATTGTTCGTATTTGGTTTGTAATAGTATTTGTAATATTCTAATATTTTATCATTTATTTTATCGTCATTATACTTATTAGGATCTGTATATGTCTTATTATTTATACTTACATCTATTAACCAATCGCTTGCGTTATTTTTCCAGTCTGGCATTGCACTAACTTTTATGTTTCTAGTCATGCACCAGCCAATAATTTTTAATTCTTCTGTTGACCAAGATTTTTGTGGAGGTTTTCTACCTGTTGCCTTCTTAAACTTCCACATTATTCCCAAGGCATTGCTTCAGCTTCAACTTCGTTAGTTATATGAGGCACAAAACTACCAGATCTTGGCTCCCATGTAAAATGTGATTCAGCGCCATTTTCACCTAAGTTTTGAAACTTAACTTTTAATACTTTAACCTTAGTTGTTTTAGCTTCATAATCTCTATGTACTAACAAGCCGTGATAACTAGCATCGTACCATTCACCACCACCTTTAATATTATACATAGTAGGTTCTTCCATCTTACCATCTTGACCTTTATACATTTTAGTTGGGTGTGCTACAATAAAAGTTAATACATCATACTTTTTGCAAAAAGCTTCTATTTTAGCTAGATAATCCATTGTATAACGGTTTACATCATCTGATTTAGCATCTATATCTCTAATCTTGTTAAACGGATCAAGTACTAAACATTTAATACCTTTACGCTTTACAAGCTCAGCGCCTTTACGCAATACAGCTTCTAAGCTGTATTTATCCATATCAATAAAGAAATAGTTATCATTAACGTGGTCAGTTACTTGTTGCCATTTGTCATTGCCAATATCATCTACACGAGGCATATCTTGCCAATGCTTACGCATTAACTTGTGCGCGTGTAAATATACTGGCTGATTTTCTGGACTAGCGTACGCAGTTTTCCAACCATAGTTATTATTATAACCGACAACCATTTGATCAACAAAGTCAGACTTACCGCTACTAGGCACACCAGTAACAGTAATGAACTGCCCAGTGTAAGTAGAAAAAATCTGATCGAAGTTTTTAAGTCCAACTTGATAACCGGGTTTAAAACCGTTTTTAACAAAGTCTCTAAGTTCATCTTCTACATCTTTTAAAGTTGATACATTTTCTAATGGTACTGGGCGTGAGTTGTGTACAGCGTTACGCAGCGCATCAGCACCGTGTTCTAATAAAAAGTCGTTAGCATCTTTATTACCATTAAAATCTATAAGGTAACATACTTCTGCTCCAAGACGTCTAACAAGCTCTCGTTGTAACATTTGACCAGGCTCATCAGCATCTACTGCTAATATAATTCTAGTCTTATCATCAAAATAATCAATACAATTATCTAAATAATCTAAGTTATTGTTGTTTAACGTAGCTCCATTAGGGACTGAAATAGCATTTTTAATACCAGCTTCATGTAATGCTAACACATCCATTTCACCTTCAACAATAACACAGGTGTCATAACCCACAATACTGTTAATATTATAAAATACTTTTTCAGCGCCTTTATAAAGCTTAAAGTTTTTTCTACCGTCACGGTATTTAACATTGATAAGCTGATCACCCATAAAGTAATTAAACTGTATTGTGTTTTCTTGCTTACCAGTTTGAGGCATAAACTCAGGACCTTCAGTTACTTGAAGATCTTTAAGTGTTTGCTTTGATATACCTCTTGTACCAAACCACGTTTCAACATTCGTACTTACCTCGTTAAAGTTAGCTGGCGTATCCGGTCTAACATAGACGCGTTCGCTACTGCCCTTGCGTTGATAAGTATGAAGTTGAAATGTAGTATTACAATTGTGACAAGTACCGAGACCACGTTCCCAATCATAACTAGCGCATTGTGCTTTTTGATTTTTAGGTTTCCTAGTATGCGAACACAGGGGACAAATCCCCTGCGTTGCATTTTCTTTTAGGTCATGCTGATTGAACTCGTCAATCACAAATCCATTGATCTCTTCCTTACTCATTAAAACGGTAGATCATCTTCAGCAGCAGCTGGAGCAGGAGCTGGAGCTGAGTTCATATCTCTTGGAGCTGTGTCAACGTTCTGACCGTTAGTCCAAACTACTTTTACATTACCAAGGTAAGTCTTAGCTGCTTTTGCATCTCTTTCTTCCTTAGTTTGTTCTACAACTACAGGACCTTGATTACCGAACTGATCTAGCTCATCATTCAAAGTTATTGTAATTGGTAAGTATTTACCTTTTTTACCT
>Ga0208158_1000842_pt1 | contig 10391 bp, 12 predicted proteins | sample 8_EtaG_FD_184081 | JGI IMG/M metagenome (GOLD analysis project Ga0208158, IMG submission 184081) | Marine viral communities from the Subarctic Pacific Ocean - 8_ETSP_OMZ_AT15162 metaG (SPAdes) (version 2) | ecosystem: Environmental > Aquatic > Marine > Oceanic | place: Pacific Ocean | collected...
GTCAGCCCTAACGCCGGAAGAGCTTGGCATCTTATCCAGTGTCTTTCTGGAGATCAAACTGATGGATATGGCGGAGTGCCCGGTATTGGCGTCAAGAGGGCAACAACGCTCTTTGATAAGGAAGGATACAGCTGGAAGACAGCAGTAAAAGCATTTACAGATAAGGGATTAACTGAAGATGATGCTATTCTCAATGCAAGATTAGCTAAAATATTAACTATTGATGATTATGACACAGAAAAACAACAAGTCAGACTATGGACTCCCGCAACCAGTTACTCAGTTGACTATGGAGCAAGATCTCAGAATGAGAGTCCTGAAGGATAGACTAGATGAAACCTATTATGATCACAAAGATGATATAATAACTCTATTCCTTGCCTTGCAGAAACAAAATTTTGTACTAGGTAATTCACTCTCCAATCTACTCAAAAAATGGACTACTATAGAAGAGGCAGCATCGAGGTCTGGGATTTCGTTCGTGACCAGAACTTAAGCTTCCACCTTGGCAATGCAATAAAATATATATGTAGAGCTGGTCATAAAGGCGGTCAGCTCAAACGATGCGAAGACTTAGAAAAAGCTATTCACTATTTACAAAATGAACTCCACCATGAAGAAAACATTCTTATCCAATCAGGCGAAGGAATTCCGATCCAAGTACAATCTAAAGAGTTCCCCTTCCAAGAAACAGCGTACCTATCAGAAGAATCTGATCGTAGAGGAATTTAAAGAATTTCTTGAGGCTGAAGGAGAATTATGGCACAGAAACCCAACCTACCCCAGCGAAGCTCTGAAAGAATTAGCTGATTTAGTTTATGTATGTTATCAGTATGCCGAGAACATGGGCTGGTTCTTGGATGAAGCATTGGACAGAGTACATCAAAGTAATATGTCTAAACTAGGTAAAGACGGTAAACCAATCTACCGAGAAGATGGTAAGGTTCTTAAAGGACCAGACTACGAACCACCCACATTAATGGATCTTATATAAATGACAGAATTAATCTCCCGCACTGGTCGGGTCCAGTCATGGCTGGATAACCCAGAATCAAGACTTCCAGTGAGCTGTACTGTATTTGTTGTCGAGGACTCTATGGAGGGTCCAGAGGGCATTGAGGCTAGCTGGAGATTCGCATCCCACGCCCTTCGCAATGGGGCAGGGTGCGCTATACACTTATCAAAACTACGTCCTAAAGGGGACGACAATGGTCGTGGCTTGACAGCTAGTGGCCCAGTATCCTTTGGAAAAATCTACTCTGTACTGAACGAAATCTTACGTAGAGGGGGCACATACAAAAATGGTGCGATTGTTCTTCACTTGGATCTCAATCACCCTGACATTGTCGATTTTATTACAACTCCGAGATCAGAACTCCCATGGGTCAAACGGTGCGTCGACATTGATGATGAGAAATGGGAAAACGCTACTGATACAACACGGGAAGCGTTAATATATGGTATTAAGTCAGGTGATATCTGGCTAAACAAAATTAAACATGATAAAAACGGAGAAAGAATTTATGGCAACGTCTGTCTTGAGGTTTACTTGCCCTCACGTGGCACATGCTTGTTACAGCATGTCAATCTCTCAGCCTGTAACACCCAATCCATCAGAGAGGGTTTCGTTAATGGTATGTCCGAGTTGTGCAGCCTCCATAGCAGGACAGGTGTTGGAGCAACTGGAGAATACTTGTCGTCTGATATCGACAGACAAGTTGGCCTCGGCGTCCTCGGACTCGCAAACCTCCTTGCACGATATAGCATAAGCTATGAAAAATTTGGTAGAGCATTAGGAGTAGTAAACAATCATGGATCTATTGTTACCAAGGCAGAACATATTGCCAGCGAACTTAGATATGGTATTGAAGCTGCCGCAGAAGTGGCTAGGGCTAATAATATGGCTAGAGCATTTTGCATTGCTCCGACAGCCTCATGTAGTTACAGAAGCAAGACTTTGGATGGCTTTACGAGTACCCCAGAGATTGCACCACCAATCTCTCGAACAGTGGACAGAGATAGTGGGACATTCGGAGTGCAAACCTATGAATATGGACCAGTAGAAATAGCAAGCGAAGTAGGCTGGGATGCTTACAAGAAAGTAGCAGATGAGATAATGATAATGTATAATAAAACAGGACTTCTTCATGGCTATAGCTTCAACTCTTGGAGTGATGTTATAGAATACGATGAGCAATTCGTGGAAGAGTGGTTGGCATCGCCTCAAACCTCCTTATATTACAGCCTTCAGGTAATGGGAGACACACAGGATAAGAGCGACGCATATGCAGCGTTAGACGAAGATGATGTCCAAGATTACTTGCAGGGTATTTTACAAGAAAACCCTATCACATGTGATTGCCAAGAATAATGAAAAACCCTTATGAAAAATTACTCAATAGAAAGAGAACATGGACACCAGTACAGGTATCCGCTGGACAGCTTAAGCATGGAGCTGAAGAAGCCATCTACCGTGCTCTCGCAATACGCCATATGGAGCTACCAGTTGGCGAATTTATTACAGAAGCACTTGAAAAAGAGGTTCCCGAATCTGCACGGACTCTTTTAGAATCAAACGTAAAGGACGAGATTAAACATGATCTCGCCCTTGGATATATCACGAACGCTATAGGCGTTGATGAAAAAGCAGAATATGAGGCTCTCAAGTTACGTGATGCTTGGGAATCTCACCCTGACCACACTATATTAAAAGCATTGGTAGCCGAACGTGCAATCTTCTTTGTTATCTTACCTTTTTTTAGGTTCTGTGGTGATGCTGGTCTACGCACGACCTCGGCAGATATCTCAAGAGACGAGCAAATTCATGTTGCCTGTAATTCTCTCGTATGTTCTGCTATGGGTCTACGTCCTAGTAATTCTCTGGACAAACTTAGGAAGGCCACAATTAATTGGATATTTCAACCACTAGGTATAAATACTACCGATAAATATTTGGACAAAAATTTTTGGCTGGATTCAAGTGATCGATTAATGTATGAGGGTAAAGCTCCACAGCTTTCTGATACACGGTCAGCAAGAATGCCAGCGTTCTTTGAGCATAGCAATGTCAACCTACCCCAATATGCTTGAGCCTTTAATCGGGCCAAACGCACAAGCAATCCTTCAAGAATTGGAGGAAAAATTTCCACCAGTAAACCCACATCCTAAAGAAGATATAGGAGCAATTATGTACAAATCAGGACAACGCTCTGTCGTAGAGTGGATAGCCAAAAGGCTGGAGGACTAAACCATGGCACGAAGAGGTGGCAGAAGAGGAAGAAGAGGAGGAAGAAGAGGACAAGGTAACAGACGAGGAGGATTCGGAAGAGCTAGAGGCTCAGTAGGAGGAGGAAGTAAGTCAAAGTCAAAGAGTAAATCAAGTAGTAGTAAAAGTAGAGGTAGAAGAGGCGGTCAAGGTAATAGATCTAAAGGATTCGGAAGAGCTAAAGGTACTGTCTCAAGGAAGAGTGTAGGTAAGGGTCTTAGAAGTGTAGCTAAAGCAGCTGGTAAAGTTGCAAGTAAGAGTAAAGCATTTGCTGGAGTTCGTAGTGTTGCATCAGCAGCAAGAGCAGCAGCTGGTAAAGTAAAGCAAGCAAGAGCTGATCGTTCTAGTAAAGAAGCAAGGTCTCAACGACGTTACGATAGACTAGCTAAACAACATGGTCTTGATTACTCAAGAATGAATCCTAGTTTTAAAGCTAATGTTAATGTATCTCAAGCTTATAAAGCTTTAGGTTTAGATAAAAATAGACTAACAAGAGCAGTATATAATAAACTTCCTAAATCAGTAAGAGACTTCAGTTGGAAACATCAGTTCAAAGCACCTACTAAACTAGGAGTACGTGATGGATACAGAGCACCTAATAGAGGTGGTCGTAGTATACCTAGAGGAGTAGCTAGAGATATGATGATGCGTCCAGAAGATTACCAAAGGTTACGTGAAAGAAATCCTCAACCCGGTCCGGGTATAGGAGGTATAAGACCGATCAGAGGCGGCGGACCAAAAGGAATGCCTCCAATAGGGAGAGGAGCAGATACAATCGCAATGATGTACGAGAATATACTTGGTAGGGAAGCTGATCAAGGAGGATTAGATTACTGGAGGAATGAATTACAATCTGGTAGACAATCAAGGGATGATATCAGACAGAATATAATCCGAAGTGATGAGTTCCAAGGAAGAAGTGAATCTGATAGGCAATCAGCTCTTCGTGGAGTTGAGCAAAGACAATCACTACGACGTCAAACCAGAAGAGGTAAGCCACCTAGACAGAGACACGGTAGAGGTGGTTTCGGTGGGATCGGTGGTGGCTTTGCTGCAGCAGGGCTAGGTCTAGCTACACGGAATCTTCGAGGCAAAGGTAGAGCTAAACCTACAGGAAAGAAACCAACAGGCCGTGGCTTATTCCCCAGCATAGCAGCAGCTATGGCAGCAAGAGGGGGACTTTAACTTAACAATATAAATAACTATTATGGCTTTTGATTGGGCAAAATTTGGAGTTCACGATCCTAGGTCGGGGAACTCGCTAGCAGCTATTAATCATAATATTGATAGATTATATCAATCTACAGTAGGACGAAATGCTGACCCCAGTGGTAGAAAATACTGGGGTGATTTAATAAAAGCAGGGACTAATGATTATAGTACCCTAATGACTGGATTAACTGGATCAACAGAGTTTAAAGATCGTGCTGCAGAAGTAGCAAAGAATCCTAATGTAACTGAAGCTGAATTAGATTCACTTAGTAGTGCTTATGTATCTCCATATCACCATGCTAGTGGTAGTGCCGCTAGTAGTTGGAGACCAGGAGATTCTATAACAGCTGATATAGCTAATGTGGTAACAACAGATCCTAATGTTTCTACCAGTAACTATGGAGATCAAACAAATTTTAATGTTGGCAATATAAAAACTGCTTACGATGCACATAACGCAGCAGAATTAGCAGCAGGTGGTACTAATTTTAAAGGTACTGGTGGTATATCTGGTGGAGTTCAAGACGCAGGTTCTAATTTTATATCTGGTGCTGATCTTACAGCTGCATATAATGCAGGAGGTGCTGGATCTAAGTATGATGATTCAGCATTGTTAGCTAGTATTGCAGGATTAACAGGGGATCTTTCTGGTTTAAGATCTGCATTTGATACGTATAAAGAAGACATGCAGAACATGTGGAACAATGCTAACTGGGGAGCTGGTGGCTACGGTCAGGCTCAAACAGTTGGAGGAGTAAAAACCCAGAATGAAATACCAGGATGGGCACCTAAAACAGGAGGAACTGCAGGGTTTTTCGGAAGAGGTGGTAATAGATTTGGATTATCAACAAAATCATTAAACATATAGAAAAATGACAGCAAAATCTAGGTATGATTATTTATCAAGTGATCGTTCCCAGTTTTTAACAGAAGCGAAAGATGCATCGGAACTAACCTTACCTTATCTAATTAAAGGGCATGAAGAAAGCTCTAAAGGTATGAGGCAACTTAAGACTCCTTGGCAATCCGTTGGAGCTAAAGGAGTCGTAGCTTTAGCAAGTAAATTATCACTCAGTCTTGTACCACCCCAGACTAGTTTCTTTAAACTACAATTAGATGAGTCACAATTAGGAGAAGAGTTCCCGCCAGAAATAAAATCAGAATTAGATTTATCCTTTGCAAAAATAGAGAGGACCATACTCGATGCTATCGCAGCATCAGATGATCGTGTAGTAATACACCAAGCATTACAGCATCTAGTTGTAGGTGGTAATGCTCTAATTTTCATGGGTAAAAATGGGCTGAAGTTATTTCCATTGAATCGCTTTGTGATAGAACGAGATGGTAACGGCGATGTGATTGAAATAGTCACGAAAGAAAGAATCAACAAAAAATTAATAGAGAATCAGCTACCTAAAGAGGTACTGTATCCCGAAGAACCAGACAGTTCTGTAGATGAAACTAAGTCTGATAAAGAAGAGTGTGATGTATACACTCATGTAACTAGAGAGAACAATAGATTTGTATGGCATCAAGAAGTATTTGATAAGGAGCTACCACAGAGTAGAAGTAAAGCTCCTGTTGAAACTACACCTTGGCTACCACTCAGATTTAATACAGTTGATGGAGAAGCTTATGGTAGAGGAAGAGTAGGTCAATTCATTGGGGATCTTAAGTCCCTTGAAGCACTATCTCAGGCACTAGTAGAAGGCTCTGCAGCAGCTGCAAAAGTTGTTTTCGTTGTATCACCCTCAAGCACAACTAAACCTGCTACACTTGCTTCTGCAGGCAATGGAGCTATTGTACAAGGTAGACCAGATGATATAGGTGTGATACAAGTTGGTAAGACAGCTGACTTCCAGACTGCTTATCAGTTGATGGCTACATTAGAGAAGAGATTGAATGAAGCTTTCCTTATACTTAGTGTAAGAGATAGTGAGAGAACTACTGCTCAAGAAGTCCAGATGACACAGCTAGAGTTAGAACAACAGCTAGGTGGTCTATTTGGTTTACTTACTATTGAGTTCTTAGTACCTTATCTAAACAGAAAGCTTAGTGTATTCCAGAAGACTGGAGAGATTCCTAAGATACCTAAAGGAATGGTTAAACCAACCATCGTTGCTGGTATCAACTCCCTTGGTCGTGGTCAGGATGTACAAGCATTAGGTAACTTTATGCAAACCCTTGCTCAAACAATGGGTCCAGAATCTATTCAACAATACATTAATCCTGATGAATTGATTAAGAGATTAGCTGCAGCTCAAGGTATAGATGTCTTGAATCTCGTTAAGAGTATGCAAGAGATACAAGGCGAGAAACAGCAAGCTCAAGAACAAGCAATGCAGATGGAACAGATGAAGCAAGCCCCTAACATGGCTAAGACTCCAATGCAAGATCCATCTAAGAACCCTGCACTAGCTGCAGAGCTAGAAGCACAAGTCCCAGAAGAACAATTACCACCTGAAGAATAATGGCAGAAACATTAACATTTGAAAACACAACAGAAACTACTAGTATAGATAATCTTAATGCTGATGAGCAAGATTCTCTGAAGGTAGGAGAAGCTATGGTAGAAGCTCAAGATGATCTTCTAGCTGGCAAGTATAAAGATGCACAAGAATTAGAAAAAGCCTATGTCGAACTCCAGAAAAAACTTGGAGACAAAGGTTCTAAAGATAGCCCGGAAGCTGGGGACTCCCAAGATAGTGAAGAAGTGGAGTCAGAAGAAGATCAACAAGATGAAGATGAAGCTGACGTTGATACTTCAAAAGATGGAATCCTAGATAAACTATGGGAAGAAGCTAATGGAGAAGATTATTCTAAAGAAACTCTTGAAGAATTATCTAAGTTAGATTCAGTTGATATAGCTGATATGCATCTTCGATATCGTCAACAGGTTGAACAGAATGTACCACAACCTATAACTGAGCAACAGGCTACAGAGTTAAAGAATGTAGCTGGTGGTGATCAACAGTATGGTGAAATGCTACAGTGGGCAAAGGATAATCTAAACCCACAAGAAGTTCAGATGTTTGATACAGTTATAGAAAGAGGAGATCCACTTGCTGCTTTCTTTGCAGTCCGTTCTTTAGCTTATAGGTATCAAGATTCACAAGGAAGAGAAGGTACAATGGTAACAGGCACAGCTCCAAGAGGAGATGGCAGCCAATTCAATAGTCAAGCTGAAGTAGTAGAGGCTATGAGTGATCCTCGATACGACAGAGATCCCGGTTTCAGACAGAAGGTAATGAAGAAGCTCGAACGATCTAATATTAATTTCTAATTATGGCCTTACAAGGATGGGATAAAAACTATCGTGAAGAATTAAAGATACAACAGGAAGTAATTGAATCCTTGCAGCAGCAGCTGATGATAGCTGGAGAAGGTGGATCACCCGGTCAACCTTATACTCCTCCTACAGGACCAAAGCCTAATGAGCCTTACGTCCCAGCACCGGGAAGACAGAAGCTAGCTGCTAATAATATTAGGAGAACAGGTAAACCTTTAGCTAATGATGATGATTATGGTGAAGGTAATGTTCCTGGTCATCCTGATTGGAAACTAGCTCATGGTGAAGGAAGAGGACCACAACCACAGTATCATGATGAGTATAATAGAGAACTTCCAATACCACCTTGGATGCAGATGGACCCTAGCGGTAAGTTAATTGAAATACCTTGGATGAAAGAACAGTATCTACAAGAGCATCCTCAAGCTGGTTTACAGATATCTGGTATGAATTACCCTCCCCCTACAGAGTTAGATAAATGGCTACAGTTATACCAACGTAATGGTGGTAGCTTGAGACATTTAGATCCTGACTTGAGAAGGTTGATACTGCAGCGAGGTGCAATGAAAGCTAATTTACCTGCTAACAATATAAGACGACTAAAAGACACAGGACATATGACTATACCACAGAATCCTGATGGAACTGGACCTCTAAGAATTATTGATTTATTAGGACCACAAAACCCACCACAAGCGTAGTCAATAACTGACCTATACAGGAGGGAGCGTGGCGACCTGAACTTTCATCATCGCCCATTAACTTACTCATTACTTTAATGAACGACACAGAAGTACTACAACTTCAAGCTCCTATTGAATACACTATGAACGATAACGCAGAAATCCAAAACGGACGCTGGGCTATGCTTGGCATTGTGGCAGCTCTTGGAGCCTACGCCACGACTGGACAAATCATACCCGGAATATTTTAATGAAAAAATTTATAGCACTTACAGCAGTATCACTCTGCTCTTCTCCAGTACTAGCTGGACCTTACGTTAACGTCGAATCGAACGCTAACTACACTGGCTCTGATTTTACATCAAGAGCTACCGACCTACACTTAGGTTATGAAAATTCTATCGGCAGTCTTGCTTACTATGTACAAGGTGGTAAGACAATTAGTGCTGTTGATGGCGCTGATTCAGAGTCTAATGTCTCTGGCAAGCTTGGTGGTTCTGTCTCTGCTACAGATAAACTTGGCGTCTATGGCGAAGTATCTTTCTCACAAGTGGAAGATGCTGACAACAACTACGGCACAAAACTAGGTGCCAAATTCTCTTTTTAATTAAATGACTACAGCCACACTAACAAAACCAAATACCAACTGGGAGCGTTTATGTGACTGGGTTACGAGCACAGACAACCGCCTCTACGTGGGGTGGTTTGGTGTGCTTATGATCCCTGCACTCTTAACTGCTACAACAGCATTTATCGTAGCTTTCATAGCTGCACCACCTGTTGACATAGATGGTATACGTGAACCCGTAGCTGGCTCTTTACTCTATGGAAACAACATTATCTCAGGGGCAATCGTCCCATCATCGAACGCAATCGGTCTTCACTTCTACCCAATCTGGGAAGCTGCAACCCTCGACGAGTGGTTGTATAACGGTGGACCATATCAACTTATTGTGTTCCACTTTCTCATCGGTATCTCAGCTTACTTGGGACGTCAATGGGAACTTAGTTATCGCCTCGGAATGAGGCCATGGATATGTGTAGCATATTCAGCACCAGTTGCAGCAGCATTCTCTGTCTTCTTGGTATACCCGTTCGGTCAGGGGAGTTTCTCTGATGGTATGCCTCTTGGGATTTCTGGTACTTTCAATTTTATGTTCGTATTCCAAGCCGAACACAATATCCTTATGCATCCTTTCCATATGCTCGGTGTTGCTGGGGTATTCGGCGGTGCTCTTTTCGCTGCAATGCACGGAAGTCTCGTTACGAGTTCGCTCGTTAGAGAAACCACTGGGCTTACCTCACAAAACTATGGATATAAATTCGGTCAAGAGGAGGAGACGTATAACATTGTTGCGGCTCATGGGTACTTTGGGAGACTTATCTTCCAATATGCCAGCTTTAACAATAGTCGCAGCTTACATTTCTTCCTTGCTACTTGGCCCGTCGTTTGCATATGGCTTACCGGTATGGGAATCTCCACTATGGCTTTTAATCTCAACGGATTCAACTTTAACCAGTCCGTCGTAGCAGCTAGTGGTAGGGTTGTCCCTACTTGGGCAGATGTATTAAACCGTGCTAATCTTGGTATGGAAGTAATGCACGAGCGTAACGCTCACAATTTTCCACTTGACCTAGCATCAACATCATCGGAGGTGATTCAAAATGCCTAAAGGCAAAGGAACCTATGGTTCACAAGTAGGCCGCCCACCTAAGAAAAAGGGCACAAAGAAAAAAGGTTATTAATCCTAACGTCCGTTCATCCTAATTAGGACGCATGAAATCTGATCATGGAACGGGGATCAGATACTATGAGGAACTTACTATGTCTCCAGTAGAACTACAAGCTCGTGTTAAAGAGCAAACAGATCTTAAAAGACTTACTAAACTCAAGTATCGTGGCGTAGAGTACACTTTACCAAAAACATATGGCACACCAAAC
>Ga0208158_1000843_pt1 | contig 10381 bp, 8 predicted proteins | sample 8_EtaG_FD_184081 | JGI IMG/M metagenome (GOLD analysis project Ga0208158, IMG submission 184081) | Marine viral communities from the Subarctic Pacific Ocean - 8_ETSP_OMZ_AT15162 metaG (SPAdes) (version 2) | ecosystem: Environmental > Aquatic > Marine > Oceanic | place: Pacific Ocean | collected...
TGCCCCCAATATAGAATATTGTTATAACTTAGGAGATTATGTTTAAAAAATTATTTAAAAAAATCAAAGATGTTGCTGGAGATATCGCCCCTTATGCTGGACTTATAGCTTCAGGCTTTGGTTTAGGTCCTTTATATTCAACCTTAATTGGAGCTGGAGTTCCTTTAATTGCTGGTCAAGATGCTGGTAAAGCTTTGTCTGGTGGATTAGGTGGATACTTTGGTGGTAGGGCTTTTGGTAGTAAAGCTGGAGGCACATATGTGTCACCTTTAGATTTTATAAAAGGTGGCAAGGTAATGACGGCAGGTGGTGGAAAAGGACAAATGTTAAAAGATGCAAGAGGTTTAGTTTTAGATCGATTAAAAGACGCAGCTCAATTCTCTAGTTTAAGTGATGACAATCCATTTAAATATGCTCCTGGCGTATTCGGTGGTTTAGGATTCGCAAGTGGTCTTGGATTATTTGATGGTGAACAACCACCCGCAGATTTTCGTAAAACCTTTAAATACAATCCAGATGACAACACTTTAGATGATATTCAATCAGGATTTTTTGAACAAGCTCAAGATTTTGATTACTTACCTAATGTTCCAGGTGGAATAGAAGAATATTTAAGAAGTATTGGTTTATTGGCTAATGGAGGCAGAGCATTCAAAAGTGGTGATGGTACGAACACAAAAAATATGTATCAACTTAAAGATGAAGATTTTATGTTTATTGAAAGATTGAAAAATGTAGATCCAAAAACAGTATCCTCTGGTGAAAGATTTATAAGTAAAGATAGTGCTGATTATCAAGAACTTATAGACAAAAAACCTGAAGGCGCAATAAAAGGTTACTTTAAAGAAATATTTGGCCTTGCTGAAGGTGGTATCGCACCAATGATGGATCCCAACTTAGTAGGTGGAGATAGAATAAATCCTACTGGCGGAAGAATAGTTGGTATGGGTGCTGGTAGAGAAGATTTATTAGAAGGTGAAATTGTTGATCCTAACTCTGGTCAAACACAAGAAATACGAGTTAGCAATAATGAACACGTAATACCTGAATATGCTTTATTTGCTATGGGTGGAGGCAATACAGAAAAAGGTCAACAAATAATGGATGATTTACGTGCTAAAACAAAACCTCTAGCTAAACAAATGGGTTATGATTTTAAAGGTGCTGAGGATGGTAGTATGAATTACAATCCATTGATGGCACAAGATGGTATACAAACTCGTGGGCCTAATATGGATATGAGAAAAATGATACAAAAGTTAATGGCTCAAGGTAAATCAATTGAAGAGATTATGGCAATTATTCAAAGACTGAACACAGGTAGTCAAACAAAACAACAGCAAATGCCAATGATGGCTGCTAATGGTATGGAGACAAATGGTTTAGAAAAAATGAGTGAAAACATGCAAGATGGATCGATGACCGCGGACCCTATGATGACCGCAGGTTTAGGTTCAGTGGTAAAAGGTCTTGAAGATGCACAACAAATGAATAGAATGATAACATAATGGCTGAATCACAAGTAATTACTTACGGTAAACCCGAATATATTGAAAAAGCACAGCAAGATTTATTAGCAGCTTTAAACCAATATATTACTGACATTCCAGCTTTACCTGAAAAACAAGCGACTGGATTATCTACTACACAAAAGTTTGCGATAGACCAGTTATTTAGGGGACTTGGACAATATGATCCTACTTTAACAGCCTCACAAGCTGCTTTTGGTGCTGGTCTTACTTCAGCGGGTACGGCTCTTCCTGATTACTTAACACAAGGTTCACAGTTTTTAAGTGACGCTGCAACCGCAAAGTTTGATCCTTCTAGTTCTAAAGAATACATGAATGAATATCAAAAATATGTCATTGATGAAATTAACAAACAAGCAGATTTAGCTAAAAAACAAGCAACTGATGCTGCTCAAAAAGCTGGTGCTTTTGGTGGAGATAGAGAAGCTGTTGCAATAGGTCAAATAGAAGATGCACGTTTAGGTCAAGTAGGAAAAGCTTCACAAGCAGCGATTGATAAAGCTTTACAATTAGCTCTTGGTAGTTTTGGTCAAGAACAAAAAGCAAAACAAGTAGCTGGTCAATTAGCACCATACTATACAAGTGCAAGTTCAAAAGCACAAACGGATCGAATAAAAAGTTTACTTTCAGGTGCTCAAGTAGGCGGAGGTTTAGCAACTTTAGAAAGCAAGCTCGGCTTACAAGATATTTCTGCTTTGTTAGGTGCTGGTTCTTTAGAACAAGCGGCAATTAAAGAAGCTACAGATACAGAATATCAAAATATTCTTGCAGCACAAAACAGACCTTTACAATTATACGGAGCTTACTCCGATGCTATAAGTGGATTACCTAGCAATCAAGGATATCAAATACAAGAAACTTATGGTTCAACGTCTTCGCCTTTACAAGATATATTAGGCGCTGGAGCTGCTATTCTAGGTGGATCAGGATCATTTTTCAGTAGAGATGGTGGATCAATGAACAAGGGGATAATGGCTTTAAAACATGTCTGATGTAAATCAAAATTCAAGTCTTTTAGATGATTTTTATGATGATATTTCTGCTATAGGCAGTTTTTTTACTCAAGAAACACCAGCTAAAAAAGCAGATTTTATAAAAAATAATTATCAAACTTTTGATTTAAATCAGCTTAATGATGCTGTGAAACAAATGAATTCAGGCGCGCTACAGTACAATGTTAATCACGATGAAATATTAAGAAATTTACAAGCAAGAATTGCAAATCTAACAAGCAATAATATAGTTCCAAGTGCAAACACTAGTAATGACACAGTAAGTAATAACACTCCTGAATCTGTAGTAAGCCCTACTTTTGCTTCAACAGCAAATCAATTTGCTCCAGTAATTACTGACGCTACTAAATATGATTTATCAACAGAAAAACAAAAAAATAAATATGAAGAAGCAAGTAATACCCCTGATGTTGATGAAAATGCTGTCAATGAATTTTTATCAGGTAAGTTTAGGGGTAATGAAGGAACCAAAAATGTAAGAACTGAAGTACAATTAAAATCAGCTTTTAATCAACTACGAAATGATGAAGCTGAAAGAAGTTTTGAATTTCTTAAAAGTCAAGAAGGTAAAATGACAAATGAAGAGAAGAAAAACAGAGTGGCAAGTTTAACTGAAGAACTTAAAGAATCAATTGGGTATGATGAAAAATTAGATAAAAATATGTTATTATTTAAATTTGGTGTTGATTTACTTAATGCTAGATCAAACAGAAGACAACCCTTACCTAAATTTCTTGATGCTGTGGCTCAAGCATTAGCCCCCACCTCAGATTACATCATGCAACAAAAAGCACAGAAACAAAATGATTTAAAAGAAATTGGTTTAACTGCTTTTAGTTTAGTAAAAGAAGAAGATGAAATAGCACAAAGAAGATTTGAAGAAGATCCTCGTTTTGCTTCTGCTGTTATGGCAATTGATTATGATGACGCGGGTAATAGATCTGGGCAAACCTCATTCTTTAAACCTATCATGACACCTGCTGAAGCTACTTTTTATTCCAATTTTAAATACCCTGAAACAATTGGAGGACAAGCTGTGCCCTCAGAGTTAGTAGGCAAACAAATGTTTACGATTACACAAACTCCTGGCGCAACAGATCAAATATATACAAGTGGTTTAGTTGGTAAAGATTTAAAAGCTTTACAAAAACACACCGAAACTTTACGATTTCTTAAACAAGGATTAGATAACACACAACTTGTTCTAGGTATCGGTGATAAATATGCACAACAAGGTAAATCAGTTTATGGGCCATCATATAATGTAAGAATATTTTCAAAAACTCTTTCTGAAATTTTAGATGAAGGTTCAAACACTTTTGCAGAATTTTTTGGTCAAGGAGATAAGGCTAAAGCAATAAAAGAAAAGATTGCTGGTAAGTCAAATTTAGATCAACAACAAATAATTTTAAATGAGCTAGGTGTTGACATGGATTATAATCAATTAGTGTCAGTAGCCAACGATCAAAAAAATGCTATTATTGATGAGATATATCAAAGTGGTTTAAGTAATGAGGAAAAAGAAGCTGAAGCTTCCAAAGTAGCTCAATATTACGGTCAGTTTCAACAAGATTTAAGAGGTGATCCTGATCTTGACATTATTAAAATTTTAGAAACAACGCAAACATTTGCTTTTGCAAGATACTTACAAGGATCAAACAGACTACTTAAAGACGTTATTGCACAAGCAAATAGTATTGTTCGTTTAGGTGGATTTACAAACTCCAATGAAAAAACAATGAACAGATATAAACAATTTCTTGAATATTTTACAAGAGAATACAATGAAGAGTTACAATATGTTTTAGATGGACAAGAGTATGAGGACCATAAAATTAGAATAGCTGGTGATGGTTTATCTTTTCAGGGTGGTTGGAATCCTTTAAAAACTGATACAGGTTCTGTTAGTTCATCTGCTCAAACATCAAATTATTTTAATAATCAAAAAATTGACAAACTAGATGGACTTGTAGATCCTGAATTATTAGAACAGCTAAGGAATTAACATGCTTACAATACAAGAGTTATCAGAAATAAGAGAACAAGCAGTTAAGCAACAATCTGCTCCTCAAATGCAAGATGGTGATGATACGTTTCTTCCTAAAGATTCTGCGCTACCAAAATTTTTAGGATTTACACAAGCTGCTGAAAGTGCAACAGGTACAACTAGATATGATCCTAACAGACATAAAATGCCTTTTAATGAATTTAAAAATGGCATGGCTGATATTATTAGAAATGGTTTAGCTCAAGGTAAAACTCAAGGCGAAATAATGGAAGCAACAGATCAGTTTCAAAGTTTAGTTGGTTATACAGATGCTGAAATGAACCCTAGATTAATAAGTGGTAAAGAAATTACTTCAGATCAATACAACACAGCAATGGTAAATCCTTTTCCCGCACTTAAACTTATACTTGGTTTAGGCGGAAGTGTTGGTGGAACAGTGGGCGGTGCTGTGACTGGAGCAAGGATAGGAATGTTTGGTGGTCCAGCAGGTGCTGTAGCTGGTTCTATTGTAGGTGGCACATTAGGTTATCTATCTGGATTAGTTGGTTACGAAAAAATGTTAGACAATTTAAATAGTAAAGGTATGCTTTACACTCCAACATATAATGAGATTGGTGAGTTTTTAGGATATAATCAAGGTATAGACAGACCTTCTCAAGAAGAATTTAAAAGTTATTTAGCAAAAGAAGCTGCTATTGACTTAGCCTTTGGAACAGCATTTGGTTTTTTTAGACCTGCTGTAAATGCACTTAGACCAATTGGAAGAAAATTAGTGGGTGTAGGAAAACAAGAAACAGCATACGCAAGGCAAGTAGAAGACGCAACAGGTATAGTTCCCTCTATTTCAGATGTATCTAAATTTGAAATCATGAGAATAATTCCAAACGCACTAGGTAGAATTCCTTTCTTTGGTGGAGGTGTAAAAAGAGCATTTGGTGAAACACAAAAAAGATTTATGGATTCAGCACAAAGTGTTTTTTATAATGGTCCATCTTTTAATTTAGCTGAACTTGGTCATGACTTATCTAAAGTAAGAGATAGTATTTCTAAAAAAATTATTCAAAATGTATCAGGAAAGTATGATACATTTTTTGATACGATAGGTAATAAAACTGTTTTAGATATAAGTGACACCATTAATATAGCAAAAGCACAGCTTAAAAGAATAGACGAAATTTCTGCTTTAAACCCAGCAGTAACAAGAACACCAATGTATGAGCAGTTACAAAGACTCGCACAATCTCCACAACAAATGATTAATGGAGAGACTTGGAAAGAAACAAGAACAGCGGTTAATGATTTAATTTATCAGTATGGAGCAAAAGGAACAGCGCAAACTGGAAACGTAGCTCTTCGTGATGCTCTTTATGAAGTGTCTAAAGGATTAGAAAAATCACTTGGTAAGTATGCGGATGGTTCTGATATAGGCCCTCAATTAAAAACTTTATTAAAAGATGCTGATCAAGCTTATTCTGACATGGTAGTATTGTTTGGTTCTCCCACAGCTAAATCTTTAGGAGCAGATTCTAAATTTGCTTTTCAAGCTTTGTTAAAAGCACCTGGAAGTATTGAATCGGATAGATTATTTAATGTTGTGTTTAGAGATTTTCAAAGTCCTGATGCGGTTAAAGCAATGAGAAATTTAATGGGTGATGATATGTTTGCAAAAGGAGTTAAAGCAAAGTTACTATCAACTTTTGAAGATTCTTTTATTTTAGGTAAACAAGATAAACCTGGTATTTTAGATTTTGATTTGAATGTATTTAAAAATTTTGACAATCTTACTTTTGATGCAAAAAGATTTAAACGTCTTTTAGGTTTAGATCAAATGGGTAAATCATTAGAAGTAAAAGGTTCTGCTTTAGAAGAAGCTTTAAACATTGCGGGTAAAAACATTGAAATACCTGATGCAAAAAAACTTTTAGCATTTGCTAATGCAGCAGATACTTTTTTCAATGGTAAAAATTTAAACATGTCACAATTCTTAGCAAGAAGAACAATGCTAGGAGGTGCTGGTGCGTTTGCAACTGCTGTCTTACCTATTGCTGGTGCAGCTACACTTGGAGGTGCTTCAATACCATTAACTTTACTTGGTTTAATTGCATCACGTAAAATGGGTTATTTAATTTCTTCTCCAATGGCGCTTGATGCAGCAACAAAAGCAATGGAAGCTAGTGCTAAATCTGCTACGAATATTTTTGTAAGACCTGGATTAAAAAGACCTTTACCAATATCAAATAGATATGCATTAGAGGCTATTGAAACTTTATATAAACAATACCCTGAATTACCGGGAGAACTTGATAATGAATTTAATAAACTACAAGCACAGACAAATGAAGGTGATCCTTTAGCTAAAGATTTATACTTGCAGTCGCAGGAAGAATTAGATAGTTTAGGCACAATGGATGCTGTAGATCAATATTTAGATAAGAGATACCGAGATAAAGGATTAATTGTTCCTCAAATATTTGGTACACAGAAAGAAACACCGCAGTCAATTGAACCTACAAGCTTTGAAGTTCCAGCAGAAGCGATAGCTCCTGATGTAGGTACTGTAGCTGAAATTGAAACACCACAAAAATTAAACCCACAATCAAGGCTTGCATTAGCTGGAGATGATCCATTGATGCGAGCGATAGCAACGGAGACAATATAATGGCACATATAGCAGGACATGAAGACAATGTTGTAACCACCAATGTAGGTTACACAGGATCTCGTTCTCAAGCAAATAAACCTGATTATAATCCATCTCAAGATTTAAATGAAGCAATGATTCAATCAGCGATGAATGCACTAACTCAAGTTAGAGATATGAAAAATCAACCTGGAGGTCTATCCACTACTCAATTAAATCCAAATGTACAATTTGGTAAAAGAGAAGGTGAATACAATTATATAAGAGATAAATTGATAAAAGGACAACCATTAACTCCTGGTGAACAAGTAATTGCTAATTTTTACACGGGCAATTTAGGCGGAGCTGGCACAGCATCAGGGTTGACTGAATATTCAGGTGCAATGGAAGATTTTAAAACAGGTAGCGCAGAAGAACAAGAAGCGTATAAAAGACTGTTTCCAAATCCTATAACAAAAATAATGGGCGGTGTTGCGGATTATATTAAAGGTGGAACTCTTTTTGGAAAGGGAATGGAACTTGTTGATAATTTAGGAGGTCTTTTTACTGGAGATGGTAAAATTGCAAATTTTACTGATGCAGTAGTACAAGAAGGAAAAGATGCAGCAGGAGATTTAGGCACTATGATTAGTGACATTAAAGACTTAACACCAGACCTGGATAAAGGTGTTAGTGCTTTTAGAGATTTTCTAAATATAAAGAAAAATAATTCAACAGATATAGCTCCAAGTTCTTTAGGTGCTGAAATGCTAGATCAAGGATCTAATGCGGGAGAAGAACAACTTTATGGGGGTAGATCTCCTTTGGATGAAATGTTTGCAAATACTGGTATTGCTTCTCAAGGTTTAGGTAGACAGTATATGAAGGAAGATATGAGAGGCGTTAATTTTTTTCCTAAAGTAATTGGAGGAATTAATGATTTAACAAATCAAACAGAGGATGTAACAGCAAATGTTGGTGCAGCATTTGATGCACTTTTAAAAAGTCAAGGAATTACTAAATGAAAATAAATCCTCTAAACATTACTGCAATAGGTATTGCGACTGTTACTGTAATTTATAGTTATGGAATGTTAGTAACGAGAGTTATGGCTAATGAAAGTAAAATAAAAGATTTAGATATGCTTCGCATTGATGCAAGGCTATCTGTTATTGAAGCAAATGTTGTTTCTATAGATGATAAAATTGATCAATTAATAGATTAATTCTAACCAAGAATTTTCCTTAATTAATTCAAAATATTTCCACGTACAAAATTCATCACTAAAATCACCAAATTCATTTATCCGACAATCGCGCAAAAATGTTTGATATGGCGAATGATAAATGTAAAGATAAACACACCCTACAATTGTTAAACAAATTACAATGATTTTAAATAATTGTAACACTTGATACAGTACCAATATACATCTTTTTTATAAGCTCCTTTTTGCCAAGCTAACATTACATCTTTAATGTAAGTTTTATTGCATCGCTCACAACATTTTTTATTCAATTATGTCTCTTTCCTTATTTCTTCTACGCACTCTATGGAAAAGCGAAAGTATGGGTTCTTTTCAAACTTGGTCCAGCTTTGTTCAATCATCTGACATTGTTCTTTATTAAGCTGCATACTCAATACAGTTTGATTGCCTGTATATACCCAGCTACTACCATTAAAGCCCCAAAGACTTACTACTAATACAAATGTTTTTATCATTAAGATAGTCTATACAAGATTTTAATAATTTAATATCATCTTTTGCAATACCTAAAATAAGATTACACCTATTACAAAGCATACCTCGAGGTAAAATATTCGCATTATTTTTAAAATCTTTTTTTGAATATTGATGATTATGATCAATAACCATTTCTTTTTCCCAGTCGGGAGCATTTTTTTTGGCTCTAACTGGTGCTTTTTCATAAAATTGTTTATTACATATTTTGCATTGACACTTTTGATTTATCCACCAATCAGCTACATTTTTGCCCCATAAAGATTGTATTTTACCATATCTAACCTTTATTCGTCCTGAAATAGTTTTCTTTAAATTTTCTATATATTTTATTTGACTTCTATTGTGAGCTGCACGCCCTTTGTCCGTGTTCCGATATCTTGCCATTCTTTCATTTTTAATCATTTGCTTGACCCCAATTGTTGCCAAGAGCAACATCAACCTTGCTCGGTACTTTTAAATTTACAGAATTTTCCATTATCTCTATTATTTTCTTTTGTTCTTTTTCGGAGCCAACAGAAAAATCCAACTCATCATGGATTTGTATCAAGGGGAATAAACCTTCAGCCGCTAAATCTACCATAGATTTTTTTGTTTGATCAGCTGCTGACCCTTGAATTAATCTGTTGAGCGCCCGAAAAGTACCCGCACGTTTAATTTGATTAAAGCCCGTGCCATATTCAAGCTCTGCCTCCTCCTTAGGTAGTGGCTTAAAAACACCCCACTCAGTTGGAACGTACAAATTGAAACGACATTTTCTTCCCATAATCGTGCGAATAAACCCATATTTCTCTGCTCTGTTAGTAGCAATATCAATTAATTGTTTTACAAAAGGAACTCTTGAATGATATTTATTAAATAGTTGTTTTGCATCATTTAGATCCATGCTTAATTCACCAGCAAGTTTTTTAATACCCATACCATATGACAAACCAAGATTAATTGTTTTTGCTGTCTTACGATTTATTTCAGCCATGTCTGCAATCTGTTGATGAAAGTCTGTTTTAGGATCTTGAAAAGCTTCAACAACATCCATGACCCCATATAAATTTTTACCATCAACTTTTACGCTTGATGCAAAATGTGTCATTATTCTTGGCTCTTGTTGTGAGTAATCAAATGCTCCCCACTTTTCTCCTTCTTCAGGAAGAAATAAAGATCTTATTATGTTTGATACCTCAGGATTACGTGCTGGCATTTGTTGTAAATTAGGATTACGCATAGAAATTCTACCTGAAACAGTGCCACCCATGTCATTACGTAATTGATTTATACTTGCATGTATTCTACCTTTATAAGAATGTTTTTTTATAGTTTCTATAAATGTGGTTCTCGCTTTGTTAATTTCACGTAATTGAACAACATTTTTTGCAAGATCAGAACTATGATTTGAAAGAAAGTCTTTATCAAATTTAGGCTGACCAGACTTCTCAGTGCGTTCATATGGAATTTTCTTTGCATCAAAAGCTC
>Ga0208158_1000844_pt1 | contig 10358 bp, 15 predicted proteins | sample 8_EtaG_FD_184081 | JGI IMG/M metagenome (GOLD analysis project Ga0208158, IMG submission 184081) | Marine viral communities from the Subarctic Pacific Ocean - 8_ETSP_OMZ_AT15162 metaG (SPAdes) (version 2) | ecosystem: Environmental > Aquatic > Marine > Oceanic | place: Pacific Ocean | collected...
GTATCCTGCGTTGATTAACTCCATACCAATTATTTTATTTTCTTCGTGGCTGCTATGTCCACGCTCTATATTACGCTCTATAAGCTCTGTTATGCACCCCCTTAAGGGCATTATATAGTCATTCGTTATAGAGCTACTGTGCTTAGTAGAGCTTATTGCTTTATTGTTTATCTTATCTAAGAGATATTCTATGCTTAAAGATACATTATGCTCTACTTCTTGTGCATCACACATGAATTCTACAAAATGTCTGAAAGCTTTTTTACTCTTAGTGGATTCAAACTCCTCAGTTCGTGGACCATCCATAGCCATTGCATACAATTCTTCTATAGATAATTTCATTATTTCATCTAGAGTAAATTGTGTACACCATACTCCAGTAGGGGTACCTTCTATCTTAGATATATATTGTGTGTTCGGTATTCTTCTTAGACAGGCTACGCTGTTGTTTATACATGCTTGGTCTAATGTCTTCAACTTATAGGTATCCTTTATAGATGTCAAGTAATTTCTTAACATGTCTCTTTTCAAAGTATCCGATAAGTCCACGTGCGAGTATAGGTCTATGTTCATTTGAAAGCCCTTCCCCCCTGTAAGATATATCCGTGGGATTATCCCCCGTGGTTTGCAGAACTGTCTTATAAATTTTCTTACGTCTCTTAAACATTTATTTACATCCTTTTCATCATCAAAGTCAAACCATATAGTATTTAATACTGCTGAATCATAATTGGTCTTCCCTTCTGTTCTATCTGTAGTGTCATCAAAAACAAATACACTAGTATAACAGTTCTTCTTACCATTGAATTCAGCTATTTTATTTTCTAACTGTTCAACATTATAACATCTGGCTATTCTTGCGGGGATTCCGAATTCTCTAAAGTACATGGTTCAAGTATCTCTATTGTTTGGCACCAATCTCTAGGTATCGCAAGGATATCTATACCATCGGTGTCAGACCAATGCTGTAGTAGTATTAAAGCTTTTGGGTCATCTATAATTATTTCACCAATCGTTTCACATAGTGCTAAATGTTCTTCTGGGTTTTTAGCATTAATGGTATGCATTTTTATCTGCTGAGCAGCATCTAACCAAGTTACCTTAGCTAGTGGTCCTACTGCACCTATTCCTTCGTGATGGCCCATACTTTATAATCCTCAAATAATCCTGCTACAATACTTAAATCATTATCATGATTGTAATATTTTGCATTAGGTGGTGTTTCACTTACCATAACAGGGTTATATGGTTTTTCAAATAATACTCTATCATAGGGTATCTGGTTATCTGCTAACCATTCCTTTGTTGCCATAACCCAATCTAATGAGTTAGGTCTCTTACACCATATTGTTATTTTATGGTCTTGTTTTTTTAACCATATCATAAATTCTCTGACATTAGCCAAAGGGCGTGCTCTTTCTACTTCAGTGTAGTCTTTACATGGGGTACAAATTATCCCATCCATTCCAAATACTAAATTCATTTCTTTATCTCCGGTGTTATTTTATTTATCCAGTCAATCCACCGTTGTCCTATAACTTCCCAGCTATAATACTTAACTGCGTGTTTCCTTGCAGCTTTACCAGCTGCTAATCTCTTATCAGGATTTTGATAATAGTATTCTAGTGCTTGAGCTATTGCGTTTTCACTACAGATAGCTCTTTGAGGTGCAGCTCTTGCAGGAGTATCCCACCACATATCTTTATATGGTAGTAATATACCTCGCTTACATATATCTTCTTCTTCAAGTTCATCTCGGCCATTAGGCATTGGGTCATGGTGATGGCCACCAAGAGGATACATTGGTACTTCCTCATTTTCGGCATCTTCACTTTTAACTAACTCATACCCTGTAGTATAATTAGTAACACATATAGGTACTCCACATGACATAGCTTCTAATGTAGGTATACCAAACCCTTCACCAGCAGTAGGTAACACAAAAACATCCATACAATTATATAAATGTGCCATACCTTTCTCTGTTACTGCTTCACCTTTATCTAATACACCCATTAAAGGTGGAAGAAGATAATCTTTAATTCCATATTGTTCAGCAAACTCAGGGAATTTCCAACCCATAGCGTCATTCCAATCCATATGTAATATCAATTTAGCTTGGTCTGGTCCTAAATTATTTTGTTTTACGAACTGAGCAAATCCTTTTATAAGTCTTGGTATATTTTTTCTGTGTTGATTTCTTGCTACACACCCTACTATAAAAGCTTTAGGACATGTATCTTTTCCATACTTAGGATTCATGATAGGTTTAAATAGTGTAGTGTCTACACCATGAGGTATATATGTAGCATCAAAATCAAAATCCTTTTTCAAACCTTGCTGACCATATTTAGACATAGCTACTCCATAATCAACTTGCTTAAGTTGTTGACCCCATTCAGGTATAGAAGGCTCACCATCATAAGGGACTATTACTCCTAATTTCCATGGTACTCCTTTAGCTACCTGTTTATATGCATCATTTATTACTTGAGTTCTTTCTTTTCTTGTTAGTAATTTACCATCATTATTATACACTGGTAATTGAATATATCCCGGTTGTTTGGAATCAGTCATATGTTTAAACATCTGGAAATCTAAATGGGCTAATACTAAATCTGGTTTAAATCCTTGAATCCATTTAGGAAATGATTGTTCACCAAACTTTTCTTGGCCCGGATGTAAAATGGGTAATAGTTCAAACGTGGCTTCTTTCTCAGTCTGACCTAACGGCCACGGAGTATGCCATTTTTGATGTCTTGCGTTCTGACATCCAGCATAACCTATGTGATGTCCTTCATTATATAAGATAGCTCCTATATTTTTAGTGTTAGTACCAAACCCCGTAGGGGCCCAAGGGCTATCTGACACTGGCATTATTTTTAATTTATTTTCTTTAGGTCTATCCCAATCTAAAGCTTCTTCAGAGCGACCTACTGTATCTTGCGAATTTTCTTGCATAATTATCCTTTATTGTTTTATAGCAATAATATCCTTCTTATTAACAATAACGGTACCTTTTTCACCAGTTAGATAGACAAAATTATCATCATCATTCGTTATCATTCCTCTTCCTACTTTTGTTCTTTCTTCTTCACGCCAAACCACTTTGACTTCTGCGTCTGTCAAAAATGCAGACAACGGTTTACTTTCTTTTTCATCCATTATATCACTTCCCCCGGAGGGTAGGAGCAGCAAACGTGCTGTCCTTATTATAAATATTACATTCCATAGTATTTAAAGATTTGCCTTGATGTACTCCACTATACCCTTAAACTTCTGGTCACAGTATTTACTTCTACCCATATTAGCCATCCTCGAACATATAACTATGTTGTCCTTAACGTAATCTCCACCACACTCTATTCTATCTACACTTAATGCTAAGGGATGGTATGCTTCATTATTCCATTCTGGGTCTAATGGAATACCTAACCAATAACATCTACCTCCTTGTTTATTATACCATATATCTTTTAAGTCTTCGACAGTAAAATCAATCTTACGAGGTACATAGTCTGGTGCCATTACTTTTTGTGCTGAACCTTTAGGACCATTCTTAGCACTTCTTTGTACATTATAAAATAATCTACCAAAAGGGTCTTTATATTTCCTTGCTGCCATTATAACCAATCCTCCAAAGTAGGTTGTTTCATTACTACAACAGAGTTAAACCTATCTATTACTTCTTTGTCAGTAACTTCAGGTTTTAACACTTCAGTCTTACCCATAAACCATGTGGGTATATTATATTCTTTCCATCTTTTACCCACCATCATGTCATTAAAACTTAATTCAATTGCTTTAGCAAACCAATGTTCAACACGTACACTATGTATTATTTTACACTTTTCATACAATCTTGAGTCTGAAAACCTTTTATCGGCTTGTTCAAATTTAGACCAGCCTATTTTTTTACGCCATATTTTAGTTTCTGGCTCCTGAACATGGGCAAAATATATAGTTATATATTCCATCATACCCACTCTGCTAAAGTTTGTTGACTTTTATCTAAAAGAGTAATAGGTGGTTTCTTCTTAACCATATCTTTAAGATTAAACTTAGTAAGTAAGTTACTTATAGTATCCCAATAATAAGTGATGTCTATTTCTTCTATAGATTTAATAGTTTCCTTGAGTTTATATCCTTCTTTAGTCTTAGCATAGAAGTAAGTAGTACCAACTGAGGGGTCTATTCCTATTTCGATACCTAAGTTTGAAAGTGTTATTGTTAGGTCTGTATCTGATTTATACTCGTCGTATCCACGATTCATGCTTCTACGCATTATGAAGTCTTCTAATACATACTCATCAAGGTTGTACAATTTATCGACAAAAGAACTTGTCACGGTGTTATTTAACCGAGCATCAGACAATTTATCTAACACCTTATTATAGAATTTAGAGCGGCTCTTAGATTTAAATGTGCTTCCATGCTTCGTAACACTACCATCCAAGTTACGTAATATATAATTACCCACCTGTATCCATACACCTTCATTATATTCATCCTTATCCATATCAATATGAATAGATTCACATCGACCTTCTAATTTATAATCTAAAAGTTTACGGAGTCTGTTAGTTAACCATCGTTCGTCAACATCCACATTAGTATTAATCCCATCTGTATGTACATATACCACAGCATCTTCTCCATATCTGCCACGGATGATATCGACCGCTGAAAGAATGAGGAACCGCGCCATCGCGGTGATAGTAATACCCACAGCCATGTCGCCATAAGCGATATAAGGATTAGCATTTGCACCATAGAATGTATTCACCATTATTTTAAGAGCGTCGGACTTACTCTTGTCCTCTTTAGTGTTACCAGCCTTATAAGGCTTTCGCATCTCTTTAAATGTAGAACACATTTCATATAGACAACTGTTCTTATTTCTATCTATCTTTATCATTAATCTCTTGTTAACCTTGTTATCAGGAATATAGAGGATTCCATCCTTAAACTCTATATCTGAGGTATATTCATCATAGCCCACAATTCTAGTCGTGTCGGGCCCTAAGTTGAGAGCCATCGCTATAGAGGGGTAATACGAACTGAAATCAATTTTAAAGTTCTTGTGTTCGAAGCCCGGCCTATACAATTGAATGTGTGCAGCTTGGTAGTTGCCCTTATCAAATCTAAATATATCAGTATGTCGCTCTTTGTTTCTATCAAGCGCTACTATGCCCTGCTCAAATAGAGCCCTGCCCTGTAGAATTTTCGTAATGTAGCTACTGGGGGCGTTTATATAGGTTGCTAAGGGAACACTAAGTGTCTCTGCTACGTATTGTATTTGTGGAAAGTAGTGGTTATACATGAATAACGTGCAATCCACATCAGACAGAACGTAGTCTTCGATTTCTTGTAGCGAGTAGTCCATTAGGGTTTTGCTACCGAAGTCGAGCTCAATTGGATTGAGCCCAAATGCTTGAGATACCTGCTTTAGACCACGAGGCAAGCCTGACAACGAGTAGTCCAGCCGTGCCCAGCGAAGTAGGTCGAGTATAACTCGGCCACCAGCTGCCATCTTTAATTCACGTTGGTCCTTAGGGTCTTCATAGCCCCAGCTAGACCCATCTCGATTGAGATGTTTTTTATATTGGGTTTCATTTATATGGTTGTACCGAACTCTGTGTAGAATTTGCGGAATATCATATCCCACCAGATTCCACCCCGTAATAATATCAGGGTCATAGTCCTGTACAAAATTAGCGAAGTCCCATAATAGTTGTTTATCATCTTGATTTTCATTATCCCATAAGAATACTTTGCGCTCTCCGGTAGAACAGACAATGCCGATTGCTACGACAGGGTACTTCTCTCCAAAAGGAAAGGTCCCATCGGGGGAGTGTGTTTCTATATCAAACACAAGGCATTTAACTTCTTTGTCGTTAGGGTAGTTGTTAAAGAACGTTGGGTGTTCTATACATAACCTTTCGAGTAAAGTCTCTCTTCCACCATCAAAGAGTGCGTGAGTAGGAACATGGTCCCGACCCGGTGTGTATTCGTGCTTCTTTAGGTTGACAGTTTTATCAGAGCCTATAAGCTTCTTAGTCTCCCCAGTGTCATCCTCAGTATAGAAGTATGGAGTGTAGGGAGACTCTACAGCCTCAGCCTGTCCATTCCTATACATCTTGACCATTAGTTTTTTAGTTTCTAAATTAATTGTGCGTTTGTTAATACTTCCAATTAGTGGTACTTTCATAGTTTCTCGTTCATTTCTTTTAAGAGCGCATATATCTTCCTGAGATATGATGCAGATGGGTCCATTGGTGTTGCTTTAACCATTACTCATCAATCCTTTTGATTTCATCTTCGGGTTTTATTTCCCACATATCAATTAGGTCGATAGCATCCATAATAGCCTTACCCCATGCAGCGTGTATCCTTGATACTGTATCATCTTCACCTTCTATCTCTGGTTTGAATTGACCAGACATATCATAATGATAGTCTTTTGCTCCTATCAATAACTTTATCCACTGTTTTCTTTCGTCGTCAGTATTTACAGTTAGTCTTTTAATGTCTACAGTCATTCTCCCTCTCTAAAAATTCTTGCTTCTTCAGGGGTCATTCTATTGAATAGTTTATCCATGTTATTAACCATAAGCTCTGATATCTTGATGTCATACACATCACATAATCTCTGTAGATACCATAGTACATCACCCATCTCATCTATGATAAGGTCTGTGTTGTCTACTCTATCTCTTATTTCTTTTTTGAATGCTCCGCCTACTTCACCTGCTTCATTCATTAATCCTATCATTAGGTATTCTTTTTCCCTTCTCTTAGGGTACTTAGCTGTCTTTCTTGTAAAGTCTAAGTATGTTGCTTCTATTCCTTTTACCATATATTTAACTCCTTTGGTACTTTTGAGAGAATATTCTTTCTCTCGGTAGGGAGATATCTGTATACTAAGTCTGCCTTTTGGTCACTCTGTATAACCCACGGTTTAACTATAATTAAATCGTTCTCTCTACACCACATTCTTTTCTTCAGTTTACCACCGATTCTAATCATGCGGGTTTTATTATCAGCACAGAGAGCTCTCATTCTAGAACCCCCTGTCATCTCAATCACAACAGCGAACATCTCATCTCGCTTAGGAAGTCTACTTCTTCTGAAAGTATTCTCTGACTGCTTTGTCTTCTTCGTCATTGTAATCTCCTTCTGCATTTAATAGAAAAGACTCATAGTCTTTAATCTCTGCATCCTTTGCACTCTTGAATACTTTGGGGTAGTCTGATTTAGATACATCAACAGGAGTTTTTGCACTCTCGCCTATCTCTATATCTTCCCCACTAAATGGGTCAATCAATTTTATATTACCACAATGTCTACTTATGTATTCTTCTGACACTTCATTCCAATTTTCTTTAACAAACCCTTTGGTTTCCTTAAGTAATTCACTCCAGTCTATCTTAGCTGTAGGTTCATTGATAAGAGGACTCTTGTAGTATAGGGTTCTTTTACCATCATCTTCACTCTCTAAAAAACCAGTCATTAACAATCCAGCTAACACTGGCCTCAGTTTAGTAAAGGGCAGACCTACTGCTTTAGCAGCTTTCTTTAATTCACCTTCAGACATCTTAACAGTTTCACTGTCAGCAAATCCAAACTTATCTAATCTAGTATCAGGAAATAACTTGAGTATATCAGTTCCATGACTCGGCATATGTAAACATTCTTCTACAAAGGAATTAAGGTATATCCTCAACCCTAACCAATTATGTTTAGGTGATACCAACCCATAGGTGACTCCATCCTTACTATATTTTACTATTTCGTGAGGATAAAATCTAGCTATTGCGTTGATTAATTTTAGTAAGTATTGCACCTTCGACCTAGATACAGGGAAAGCTGTAGGTATAGCCTCAACTAAGAAAGGTGCACAAGGATTCTTCATGATTGTAGAAGTGTCTTGGTCTCTCTCTCTAATGACTTTTTTAATATGAGCTTTGAGTTGTTTGATTTCTTTATCACTCATCGAAGTCATGTATTGTTGAGGAACTGCTGAATGTAATAACTTATGTTTTATTACTCTCTCAGTCTGTTTAACTGTGGGGTTAGTATGCATTATCATACATCTCCTTTCTAACTCAGCATCAAACATAGCTGAACCTTTATCATTCTCAACTGCTACTGCCATCATTACATATTTAGCATTTAGCTTTTGTAAAACAGGTATCTTAGCCGCAGTAGTAATGTCTGTCCTTTTACGGGTAGCAGTTCTACCGTCAGCCCATGTCTTAATTACTTCCATTACTGCTTCCGGTAACTTCTGTGCCTCAGGGATTATAATAAATCTTGATTTATTTATCTTATCAGCATCATACCATACAGCAGTTTCAGATAGGTGTTCTATAACGTGGACATAGTTCTGTGGAAGTAGGTTTACTATAGCTTCCATCAATACAGTCTTACCTGTCCCACTGTAAGCTTTGATACAAAAGTTAGTATCGTCTAATAAATAAGATAGACTAGCTGTGAGAGCTAACGCATCTTCCCCTAGAATAGGGAATAAAGTTCCATCTGGTTTTTTAGCATTGTGGAAATATTTTAATAAATCGTGTATTTCAAAAGATTTCATATCCAGACCTCTCTAGCATTTACTAAGTTGAGAATATTATGTTCACAAAGTTTAACTGCATATTTCTTAAGTTCCTTCTCTTCGATAGCTGGGAATCTATCCTTTAGTATGAGAAACAAATCTATCATTGTCATAGGTTGTCCATCTTTATCAGCTAAGAATTCAGCTATCTCTTCTGGTATAACCCATCTATATTTTTGTTCTTCACTATTAGTTAGACTTGGTCTAAACTTTTCAGCTACAAACATTTCTTCATCAGTTTGTTCCATTATATATCCATTAGTTTCTCTACCAAAAGTAGTTGTGACTTTGCCTTTCTCAAATTCAAAAACGAGGTCAGTAGGGTTAATTCCTTCCTCTATGAGTTGAGAGAATATTCTTTGACACTCAGTATGAGATGCTATAGTTAGAGTTAGATGTTTCACTTCTTTCATTTCATTTATGTAAATACCATAGGTAAATTCATTAATCTTCGGTGTCCCGTTTTTACAGAACACACACTCTGCTTCTTTAGCCCAACATTTATTGCGTTTCTTTGTTGTAGGATTCCAATGTTTAACTCTATGTATAGGTGCTATAAAGGCAAACTGCCCCAAAGCTTTCATTGAGTCTAATAACCAAACTCTCGAACTACGGGGCGACTGAATCCAGTCTTCATTTCCACTCATTCTATTTCTATTTTCTTTGCTGATGTCTTCTCTTTCTTTTCTATAACTAAGTCAAGTATACCATTTACCATAGTGGCTTTTGTTGACTCAGGGTCTAACTCGAACTTAAATGTTTCTTCCCATCTAAAGTTCTTTCTATCTGAGTTAGCGGCTACACTTACAGTGCGACTACTCACTTCAACATCGACTTGTTCTTTGTCTAGACCTGCTAGTTCAGCAGTTATAGTGATAGTTCCATTCTCTTCGTTAACTGAGACATCTTTGCGACCTAATGAAGATAGAGCGTGTTTACCTGATGGGACTTGTTCTATCTGGGCTAGTAAGTCCATCCACATATCTAACATTCTGTCTGCATCTCTTCCATACATACTCAGTCCTCCATAGCTGGGGCTGAAGTTCCATCAGTTCTCTTCATTAATCTGAAGTAGGGTTTGTTGGAACCTTCTTTCCAATAGGTGTTTCTGAACATAACATATTCATCTCCTCCCTCAGACTTACCTGAGTAGTAGATGTTTCCGTTCTTGTCTGTGTTCCGGAACAATCCGGCTGCGAGTTCTAAGCTAGTTTTTTCTGCCATTTTTCTTTCCTCCTTTTTTATCCATGCATATTACCGTGCACGGTAGCGGTGTTGATATCAATCTCTAATAGTTTTTCACCATAAGCTGAGATTAATTTATCTAGTGTTTCATTAAAGAATTCCCTAACATTTATATCTTCGTTAGGTGCTACCTCTAATTGAAATGTCCCGATGCGTAATAGATGTGTCATCTTATTTGCATCCATTTTAGCCATCATTAATTGACCGGCCATATCTCCAATATCTACTTCAGAAGATGAATCTGTCATCAATGACCTCCAATTTGATTAGTATTTTTCTTAGGTTTTTTACCATTCCTTGTGTTTCTCCAATCTTGTTTTCCAAATCGTCAAACCGTTGTGACATCTTATCCATACGAGCTAGGATGTCTTCCACGTTCTGAACAAAGGGAAACCAATTAGTTTCGTTTTGATACGTTTCGTTTCTTCTGCGAATTTCTTCCGCCCATCTTGTGTGGTGGTTTGCTTCCGCCTTTCTGTCTTCTTCTATTGTC
>Ga0208158_1000847_pt1 | contig 10342 bp, 22 predicted proteins | sample 8_EtaG_FD_184081 | JGI IMG/M metagenome (GOLD analysis project Ga0208158, IMG submission 184081) | Marine viral communities from the Subarctic Pacific Ocean - 8_ETSP_OMZ_AT15162 metaG (SPAdes) (version 2) | ecosystem: Environmental > Aquatic > Marine > Oceanic | place: Pacific Ocean | collected...
CGCAAGGCAGAGTTGAATTAATTTGTCGTCACTTTGCTGAAGGCGGTATGAAAGAACTCTTTAGCTTAGTCAATAACTTGGTTATCAAACACCAAGAAGGACAAGATATGTTTAGACTAAACAATCAATTCGTACCTGTTGATCCTCGCTATTGGGATGCTGACAAAGATATTACTGTTAATGTCGCAATCTCTAAAAACAGCGATGATGAACGTATGGCAGTTTTAAATAATTTAGCAGGCAAGCAAGAACAAATCTTACAAACACTAGGGCCACAGAATCCTTTGGTGAATTTACAACAATACTCAAACACGCTCGCTAAAATGATTGAGATGGCTGGTTTCAAAGATGCCCAAAGTTTTATTAATACTGAAGTGCCACCAATGCCACCACAACCAGAAGAACAGAAACCTGATCCAGCTACTTTATTAGCACAAGCAGAAATTCAAAAAGCTCAAGTGCAAGCACAAAAAGCGGTCATTGATGCCGAAACAGATCGTATGAAAATCATCATGGAAGATGATAGAAGGCGTGATGAAGCTGAAGCCGAGATTAGATTGAAGTCAGCAGAGTTAGCTGGTAAATATGGCACACAGATTGATATTGCAGAAATCAATGCGTTGATGGAACGTGACAGAGAAACTATCAGACAGATAGCGAAAACTCAGTCACAGGGGTTGTTTAATGACGACTTCAACATCTCCAATTAAGTTATACCATTTGGAATGTGTGGTTGGGGAACACGTTTATATCGGCACAGACATCAAAGCTCGTAGTTTTGAACAAGCAAAATCATTTATGCAATTTTTATTTAAGGATAAAATAGAAGCAGATACAGAAATATTTTTAATTAAGGAAACGACTTTACACTAATGGCTGAAAACATAGATCAATTAATGAAATCTTTGCAAAGTCCAGAACGATTGCAAACTTATTTAATTCAAAAATCTTTGAATGAACAAAACAAAGGTTTAAATTTATCTAACATGATGACTTTGTTAAATAATAAAGATGTGCCTTTTGTTGATAGAGTTTTGAATCCACAAGATTATCCAAAGCCTAGTATTTTTGATAAAGAAAACAGAATGCAAACGCACTTTATGATGGCTTCACCAGATAAAGAAGGTAATTGGTTTGCTTTTCCTTCTGTTTTTTTTGAAGATGGAAAATACAAAAAAATAGAAAATGAAGATGAAGCGTTTGAATATGCTAAAAAAAATAAAAATATAATTTCTTTTGGCAAAGATAAACAAGCTGCTATAAATTTTTCAGCAAATTATAAGCCTGAAGAATTTAAAACACATTACAAAGGTTTATTATCGGTAGAATAATTATTATGAAAGATTCAAGATTAAAACGAGCTGGTGTTTCAGGGTTTAACAAACCAAAAAGAACGCCAGGACATAAAACCAAATCACACGTGGTAGTTGCTAAAGAAGGTGACAAAGTTAAAACCATTCGCTTTGGACAACAAGGCAAGACGGGTGATAAAACTATGACTAAGCGTGCCAAGTCTTTTAAAGCCAGACACGCAAAAAATATTGCTAAAGGCAAAATGTCCGCAGCGTATTGGGCAAATAAGGTGAAGTGGTGAGAAAGTTTAAGAAAGTACCAAAGACAAAAGGTGGCGTACCTAAGAAGTATGTTGCTGGCGCAAAGAACCCAAAGGCAAGGGAGAAAGAAATAAAAAGAACTGCTAAACTATACAAACAAGGTAAATTAACCCCAGCTATGATGAACAGAATATCTAAACAGAGAAGCAAAAGTGGCAGGAAGTAAAGAAGCAACTTTAAAGAAATACGCTAAGTCTAGTGGTATTTCCAAAGGCACTTTAGCAAAAGTTTATAAACGAGGTCTTGGTGCATATTATTCATCAGGATCACGACCAGGTACTTCTGCTCATGCTTGGGCTGCTGGTCGTGTTAGATCTTTTGCTACAGGCAAAGGTGGCGCAAGAAAAGCCGATGCAGATTTATTAAGACCAAAAAGTAAAAAGAGGAAAGCATAATGCCATTTAGTAAATATTCTCCAAAACAAAAAAAGTTAGCTAGAGTAGCTAAACCTCGTAATAAAATTACAGCAGCAGATTTTAAGAAATTAAAACAAACTAAAAAAACAACTAAAAAAAAGAGGTAAATTATGCCAATGGGAAAAGGAACTTATGGTTCAAAAAAAGGTAGACCAGTAAGTAAAAAAAAGAAAAAGTCTAAAACTAAAAAGAAATATTAAATATGAATAAAAAAATAAAAGCACCTAAAGGCTATCACTTTATGAAGTCTGGCAAGACTTATAAATTAATGAAGCATGAGGGCAAATTCAAACCACATAAAGGAGCTAGTTTAACTGCTGAGTTTGAAGTGCAAAAAACTCATGGTTAAGACAAGTGGACTTTGAGCAGTATTATGTTGAAGCATCTTTATTTTTGGCAAGCGTTTTAGGCGGACTTGCTCTTAAAGACTATTCAGTATCATTCATCAAAGGTCTTAAATTCAAACTCAACTCACAATTTAACGAAGGCGATAAAGTCTTATTAGATGGCGAACAAGCCATGATAATTAAGATTGGCATGGGGACAACTGTCTTTGGTGTATATTCAAAAGATGGCTATACTTGGCGTTATATTAGTAATAATAAAATAGAAAGTTTAAAACTAGAAAAAATAGTTGATAAAAATTTACACGTTGATTCAGCACATGAAAAAGCTATGAAACTACAAAAGATATTGGAGGGTAAAGACAATGATTGATAAATTTTTTAAACCAATAAGTGATTTAATTGGTAAAGCCATACCTGATAAAACTAAGCGTATGGAACTAGAAGCTAGTATCAAATCACAAATGATTGATTTGCAAAAAGCTCAAGCAGAAATTAATTTAGAACAAGCTAAACATCCTAGTATTTTTGTTTCGGGAAGTAGGCCTGCGATCCTTTGGATTTGTGCATTGGCTTTGATGTGGCAATACTTTTTAGCACCTTTGATGAATTGGATAGTAGTTATCTCAGGCTCATCAATACAGCCACCAGTTTTAAATACTGAAGGACTAATGACTTTAACTTTATCTTTACTTGGTCTTGGTGGTTTAAGAACTGCTGAAAAATGGAAAGGTGTAGCTCGTAATAATATGCGAGAAGAAAATGTTAAAGATGTACTAAGACCTTGATATGGTTTTTATGACAGAAATACCAGCAGTCTTATCCGATAAGAGCGTTAAGATATTTGAAGGCCCATTGGTTTATGCTAATGACTTTTCCGAAGCCGAACGCAAAGCAAAAGAAATGAACAAAGACTTAATGGTTGTAGGTGAATACTATATGGCTGAACAAATACTATTTGAAGATGAACTGGGAACTTTATAAAAACTTTAAAGCAGAAGAATTTGCTTGTCAGCATTGTGGTAAGGAAGGCATTAAAGAAGAATTGCTAAATAGATTGCAAGTTCTTAGAACTTTCTTAAATTTTTCTTTTGTGGTTAGTTCTGGCTATCGTTGTCCAAAGCATCCAATCGAAGCAAAAAAATCCAAGCCTGGTACACATACCACAGGCCTTGCAGTCGATATATTGTGTCGTGGCACAGAAGCATATAAAATTATAACTCATGCACAAGAATATGGTTTTACAGGTATTGGTGTTAATCAAAAGGGTAATAGTAGATTCATTCATTTGGATATTGCAGATCACTCAGAAGAAAGACCAAGACCAACTGTTTGGAGTTATTAATGGCAAAAGCAACAGTAACAGAAGTAGATAAGCGTTTAAGTTCGCACGAAGCTGCTTGTGAACAACGCTGGAAAGAAAATTACAGACGTTTAGAATCTATTGAACATGGTATTACCTCAATCAACAAAACCCTTAGAAACGCTTTGATATTTGTCTTAACTATATTTTTAGGCGTAACAGGATTTCTATTTCAAGAAATTATTTATCAAGCCATCTCATAAATTATGCCCTCACAAAAAGAAGTATTAGAAGCCAATGAAGCAGAAGTTATTTTAAATAGCGATGTATTTAAAAAAGCTGTTGCTAACCTCAAAGAAGAATATATGCAAAAGTGGGAAAACTCCTCTGAAGCTGATAGCAGTTTTAGAGAAGATTTACACAAAGCAATCAGAATTTTGCCTGAAGTAGAGAAACATCTTAGGATTATTATTGAAAAAGGCAGAATAACGAAAACTCAATTAGACAAGATAAGAAGCATAACTAGGTAATAAACCTTGAGCTTTCCTAGTCTTTTAGAGTAAAATTCAAACATTATTTACACAATGAGGTAAAAACATGGCAACAACGGAAAAACCGACTGCATTAAGAACAAATTTAAAACAGGCAGAAGAAGCATTTACTACTTTACTGACTCCTGAAGAAGAAGCACCAGTAGAAGAAATTGTTGAAGCTGTCGAAGAATCTGTAGAAGAAATCGAGGAAGTTACCGAAGAACCAGAAATGGAAGCGGAAGCTGCCGAAGAAGTCGAAGAAACAGAAGAAGAATATCTTGAAGAAGATCAAGATGAGTCACAAGAAGATCAAGTAGAGCTTTTGGATGACGAGCAACCTCAACTTTATACCATTAAAGAAAATGGCGTTGAAGTAGAAGTCACACTCGAAGAACTCCAAAACGGCTACAGTCGTCAGCAAGACTATACACGCAAGACTCAAGAATTGGCTAATCAACGTAAAGAGATTGAAAGCCAACAAGCAGAGTTAAGGCAAAAGGATGACATTTATAAGGATTTGTTACCGAAACTTGAAGCTAATTTAAAAGCTGAGTTAGGTGAAGAACCAGATTGGAAAGCTATATATGACGAAGATCCTATTGCTTATGTTCGTGAAAAAGATGTTTGGAACGAAAAACAAAAACGCTTGGATGCAGCTCAAGCTGAACAGCAAAGAATCAGAGATGAGGAACTTGCTGAACAACAAAAACAAGTTAAAGAATTTGTTGAGCTTGGTAATCAAGAGTTATTGAAAAAAGTTCCAGAATGGAAAGATTCTGAAAAAGCTAATTCTGAAAAGATAGCTATTAGGGATTACGCCATAAACATTTTAGGATTCACGCCACAAGAAATGGATCAAGTTTATGACTACCGCATTTTGTTAGGTTTAAGAAATTCTTGGTTGCATGATAAAACTATCAAGGCAACAAAGAAAAAGCCAACGCAAAAAGCACCAGCCAGAGTAGCTAGACCTGGTACTGCCAATCAAGTTAAGAAAACAACTCCTTTGAAAAAGTCAAAACAGAAATTAGCTAAATCTGGCAAAGTCCAAGATGCAGCTAAAGTATTTGAAAATTTAATTTAATTTCTAGCGAAAGCTAGAAGGAGTATATAAACATGGCTAAAGTCACAAACGCCTTTGACACTTATACTGCGACTGCTGACAGAGAACAATTAAGTGATGTTATTTATAACATCTCTCCTACAGCAACTCCTGTAATGAGTGCCATTGGTAAAAACAATGTAAAAAACGTGCAATTCGATTGGCAAGTAGAATCTCTGCCAACTCCAAGTGCAACTGGGAAACTAGAAGGTTTTGAACTTTCAAGAGCAGCTTCGACTGCTACTTCTAGGGTAAGCAACGTGTGTCAAATCAGCAGCAGAGATGCTACTGTTACTGGCTCACAAAATGCTTCTGATGCTGCTGGCAAAAGAAGTGAAATGGCACACCAATTAGCCCTTATGGCTAAAGCGTTGAAAAGAGATATGGAAGAAGCCTTAACTCAAAACAATGCTAAAAACGCTGGTAACGCTACTACTGTTAGACAAACAGGTGGTCTAGAAACTTGGATTACCACTAATAAGTCTATTGGTACTAATGGTGTTTATGGCGGAAGTGGTGCAGCTACTACTAATGGAACGCAAAGAGCTATTACTGAAGCTCTTGTTAAGACTGTGCAACAGGCTTGTTTCACTAATGGTGGTGAGCCTTCATTGCTAGTTGTTGGCCCTCACGTGAAATCAGTTGTATCTGGTTTTACTGGTAGAAGTTCAGCTAGACAGTTTGTAGATGCAAACACTATTGAAGCGTCTGTATCTATTTACTCTGGTGATTTTGGAGAACTACAAGTAGTTCCTTCAAACAGAAGTAGAGCTAGAACTGCCTTACTATTAGATCCTGAGTACGCAAAAGTTTCTTATCTTAGAGATTTTGAAACTATTGACATCTCAACTATTGGTGATGCTGAAACTAAAATGTTAGTGGTTGAATTCGGTTTAGAAGTGAGCAACGAAGCTGCTCATGGAGCTGTATACGACTTATCTACATCATAAGTATAATTAAGGGGGGTGAGTAATCACCCCTCTTTTTTAAGATGGCAAAAAGAACAGTAATAGACACCAGAACAAACTTTGTTAGCGAGTTCGCTACAGAAGATGATAAGTTTGTTTATCACACCAAACAAAACGTAGCTCCAATTTTGAAGCACGTTAAAGACTTAAAAGAAATAAAACCAGGTAAAGAATTACGCCATGTTGCGGAAGTACCTATGGTAATATATCAAAAAGCTATACGAGAAGGTTGGGCGAACGATAAAGCCAAATGGAAAAAATGGTTAAACGATCCCAACAATAAACTTTTCAGAACATGGCAAGGTAAATTATGACGTACGATGATTTAAAAACACAGATAGCAGATTTTCTAAATAGAAGTGATTTAACTTCTAAATTGGATTTTTTTATTGATGCTACTGAAGGTGAACTTAACAGAAGATTAAGAACCAAAGACATGGTAGTTAGAGCAACTGCAACTGCTGATAGTCAATATTTATCTTTACCAACTGACTGGTTAGAAGCTATAAACATAGAAATTACCTCTGGTGATTTCACACCTTTATTACAACAATCCATAGAATCTTTAGATGTTTATAGAAAAGCTAACGACAATACTTCTGGACAACCAGTCTTTTTCTCTATTGTTGATAAAACTTTAGAGTTAGCACCTACACCTGACACAAGTTATACATTACAATTAACTTATTATGCTTCGATAGCAGCGTTGAGTAGCACAAACACTACTAACTTTCTATCGACAGGACACCCAGATGTTTATTTATATGGCTGTCTAAAACACGCTTCGATCTACTTAATGGAAGATGAGCGTGTAAGTATGTTTTCTCAGTTGTTTGAAAAAGCACTAGAGGAAATGAGAATGGAACAAGAACGTGCTGAATTTGGCAAAGGCTCTTTAATACCAAGAAGAAGAACTTATGGCAAGGCACACAAAACAACTTATCATTTTAAGAGTTGAGGTAAGATATGTCAGGATTTAGTGATTATTTAGAAGATAAAGTTTTAGACCATGTATTTGGTGGTAATGCTTATTCAGCACCAGGTACTTTATATGTAGCTTTATATACTGTTGCACCATCTGATACTGGTGGTGGTACAGAAGTTTCTGGCGGAGCTTACGCTAGACAAACAGGAGCATTTACTGTTTCTGGTACAAACCCTACAACTGCAACAAATTCAGCAGCTATTGAATATCCTACAGCTACAGCCAATTATGGAACTGTTGTTGCTGTTGGTATTTTAGACGCTCTTTCTGGCGGTAATTTATTAGCTTACTCTACTTTAGACGCTTCAAAAGTCGTAAGTAGTGGTGATGTTTTTAGATTCAATGCTGGAGATCTTGATATAACGCTGGCGTAACATCATGGCCAGTATCGGCTATAATCAGGGTTACTACAGTAGATCCAAATATAACGAATTAGCACACCAAGCTGAAGCCACAATAGCTGGCGTTAGCGGTGTTAGTGCATCTGGCGTTATCATCAAACTTGGCGCAGGTACTATTGCAGGTACAAGTGGTTTTAGTTCTATAGGTACACAATTAGATTTAGGTACAGCAACTATTCAAGCTACATCTGGCTTCAGTTCTGTAGGTACACAAATTGATGCTGGTAAAGTAACTATAGCTGGTGTTTCTGCCTTCAGTTCTACTGGTCGTTTAGTTATTGCTGCTTCACAAACTATTGCAGCAACTTCTGGTTTTACTTCAGTCGGTACACAAATAGATGCTGGTGCTGCTACGCTTGCAGCAATCTCTAGTTTTAGTTCTATTGGTGGGTTAAAATGGACAGACCAAATAGTTTCGGCAGATACTTGGACAGAACAAACTGTAGCAAGTGATACTTGGACAAACCAAACAAATCCGACAACTACTTGGACAGATTTAGACGAACAAGAAGTGGCATAATATGGCAGATACAACAACAACGAATTTATCACTTATAAAACCAGAGCCAGGCGCAGCCGAAGATACTTGGGGTATTTCTTTAAATACTGATTTAGATACGATTGATGCAATATTTAGTGGAACAGGAACGCCAGTTTCATTAAATATTGATGGTGGAGATATAGCATCTGCTGTTGTAATTAACAAATCGCCAGTCATAACATTAGGTGGCGATCTTTCTGGAAATGCTACTTTAACCAATTTGGCTAGTGCTACTTTAACTGCAACTGTTGGTACTTTAAATCAAAGCACTACAGGAAATGCAGCTACCGCTACAGCATTGGCTACTGCCAGAACAATTGGCGGTGTATCTTTTGATGGTACAGAAAATATTAATTTACCTGGTGTAAATACTGCTGGCACACAAGATACTTCTGGTAATTCTGCAACCGCAACTGCTTTAGCTACAGGTAGAAACTTTTCTCTAACTGGTAATGTTACTGCTAGTGCAGTTTCTTTTGATGGCACAGGTAATGTTGCTTTAGCAACTACCCTTGCTGACAGCACAGTAACTTCTGCTAAGTTAAGTGGCGCATTGACTACACCATCTGATCTAACTGTAGGCGGTGCTTTTACTTCTCAAGGTATAGACGATAATGCTGATGCTACTGCTATAACTATTGATAGTAGTGAAAACGTAGGTATTGGAACTACTACAGGAGATGTTAGAAGTGATGGAAATGCCAATAGAACTTATGTAAGTATTATCGGTAATGCTAACAGAGGTGTTTTAAATATTGGTTCAACAGCTTCTGCAGGTGCTGATGGTGGAAAAATAACTTTTGTTAATGGTACTAATGCAGTTGGAGAAATATATGTAGACCCTGACTCAGGAAGTCAAACTAATGGCTTTATGACTTTTAGCACAAGTAATACAGAAAGAATGAGAATTGATTCTTCTGGCAGACTTGGAATAGGAAGTACATCTCCTGATGCAATGTTAAAGGTAGTTTCTAACAGTAATGCTTATGCTGCAAGTTGGATAAGAGGTGACCAATTTGGATTAAGAGTATCTGCTGGTAGTACAAGTAGTCATTATGCTTTAAGGGTAGCTAATGCAAGTGATTCTACTCTTGCAACATTTAATGGCGATGGAAATGTTGGTATAAATACTTCAGCTCCTTCAGTAAAATTAGAAGTGCATGAAAATGTAGGAACTGTATATGCAGCTAGATTTTTTCATGGCTCTAATCCTAGTAGCAGTCCACCACAAATTATGAGATTGGATTTTTATTACACGCCAAATAATGGAACGTCAGAATTTTTAAAGTGTAGAGATTCTTTAAATGGCACTCCTGTTAATCGAGCTGTAATAATGTCAAATGGTGGTATTGGTAATTTTACTACTAATGACTTTAATTATTCTGATGAAAGAATGAAGAAAGACATAAGTAATGCAACAGCACAGTTAGACAATGTAAAAAAATTACAATTAAAAACTTTTCGCTATAAAGAACAAGAAGCTAGTGAGCCTACAAATTTAGGTGTAATTGCACAAGATATCCAAACAGATTTTCCAGCTCTTGTAACTGAGCAAGGAGAAGGAGATGAAGCAAGGTTAGGAGTTAAAGAGCAACAAATTATGTGGATGGCAGTTAAGGCTATTCAAGAACAACAAGATATCATAGACGATTTAAAAACTAGACTAGAGACTTTAGAAGGATAATATGGCAATTAACTATACATGGGATGTTAAAACTGTAGATGTTAAAGAAATAGACAGCAACGCTGATACTGTCTTTAATGTTCATTGGAGACTTACTGGAACTGATGATACTAATACTGTTAAAGATTCAGAAGGGAATAATATACCTGCTACTGCTTCAGTATATGGAACACAACCTTTAGACACTTCAGACTTATCAGGCTTTACTGCTTTTGCAGATTTAACTGCAAGTGATGTACAAGGTTGGGTTGAAGCAGCTATGGGTGCAGATGAAGTTCAAGTTAAAAAAGATAGTCTTGATGCTCAGATTAATGAATTAGTAAATCCTGTAGTACAAACAAAAACAATAGGTGGTTAAAATAATATATAATTTCTAATTATGGCAGATACAAATACGACCAATTTATCATTAGTTAAACCAGAAGTAGGCGCAAGTACGAATACATGGGGTG
>Ga0208158_1000853_pt1 | contig 10290 bp, 12 predicted proteins | sample 8_EtaG_FD_184081 | JGI IMG/M metagenome (GOLD analysis project Ga0208158, IMG submission 184081) | Marine viral communities from the Subarctic Pacific Ocean - 8_ETSP_OMZ_AT15162 metaG (SPAdes) (version 2) | ecosystem: Environmental > Aquatic > Marine > Oceanic | place: Pacific Ocean | collected...
CAGCGGCCCTCCAAAAGCCATAGCACCACCTGCTACTCCTAAGCCTTGGAACATATCTTTACGTCCAAAGCTTGCTTTATTCATCGAAGCATTCGCTTTGGTTATAGCTTGATTTACCCTATTGATTTCTGCTGTAAGTTCTTTAAATTCTTGAGTTCCAATTTCTGTTGTTTGACGAATTCTTGTTAATGCATCTGCTTGAGCATTTAAATGACTAATCGTATTAGGGACTACCTTCCCTAAACCCATAATTTCATTCTTTAATCTTGTAACTCCTGCACCAGCTAACTTAATAGGATTTTCTAATTTTTTAAATTTATTGCCTAGACCTTGCAACTTTGCAAAGCCTTGCAAGTCAAGTTTTAACGAAACGGTTTCAACAACTTTTCCAGCCATATCAAGAATCCTTTTTATTCATTTCGGTGAGAGCAGCAGCTTCCATGATTTTTAAATCCTCAAGCATCTCTCGTCTGTTCTCTACATTGTATATGTCAAATAAGCCTCCTGCACTTAATAACACCTCATATTTCAAACCAGTAACTCCTCCAAAAGTAACCATCCATTGAGTTTGCATTCTTAAAAACATTAAAACTGTTTCCCAATTCTCTTCCCACACAATGCATCCATCTTCCTTCTCCTTTGGTTTCTCAGGCAATTTAATACCAAAAATCTTGGCATCTTCATCTACCTGTTCATTTGATCCGCTGCCACCCGAAACCCAATAAAGGGCAGCATCAGTTAGTTTTTTCCTTGTGCATTTTGATAAAAATCAGTAAATGCAGCTACAACACCAGCAACGAAATCAACATCTTCAGAAAAGGCTTTTAATTCCTTTTCAGAGAAAGGAATGTCCTTTCCATCTTCATCTTGAATCTGACTCCATCCAACAATTATTTTTTTCAAAGCACCAAAATCTTGTTCAGTTTCAAACTTCGTGAGTTCTGACTTCTTTAATCTTTTAAATTTAATAATAAAAGTAGAACTTTCAAATTCCCCTGGTTTTGTTTCTGAAGGTTTTTTAACTTCAACAGGCCACGGATAGGCCGAAATCTTCTTCCGTATAAAGCTCATTAGATAATTAATAGAGATACGTTGCCACTCTACTCATAAAAAGAGAGGGCGTAAGCCCCCTATTTATAGATCAAAGAAAATTCATCGTTACCACTAGTTGAAGGACATGCAGTAATAGGAATTTCAGCCATCACAATTCCATTCAACTCTGCATAGGAAACATCTCCAATATCTATTTTAGTCGATGCAAATTGAACAATATTGCCAGCAGTTGTTCCATGAGTGAAGGTCAAGTTGCCTAAAGACGTATCACTTAAAGCAGCAGCAAAATAATCTTTTTGTGCCACAGTTGGTGCTTCGATAGTGACACTACCAGCAGAATTACGATCAATAATGTGTACTTGTTTAGCTCCACCAACAAGTTCCATATATTCAGTAACTACACCAGCACCAAACTCAATAGACTGACAAGCACCTGCGTAAGACAAAAGCTGGAATCCAGTTGTATTTCCGTTTTTAAAAATTAAAGGTGTTGCTTGATTCCCATAACTCACAGTAGGAAGAGCTACATCTGCTGGTGCTACATATATGCCTTGAAAAGAAAAATTTAATTTAGGAATTTCTCCTACAGAAGCTTCCAAAGCCCAACTTCCTCGACAGCCTGTCGTCTTATGTAAGACACCGTCTACGTTGTAATAAATAGTTGCTGACTCAAACGATCCAGATACAGGTGCATAAGTAACACTTGTATTGGCAGCAACAGTTTCGCTAAAGCCACATGCTCTTAAAGCCTTCCCAACTCTAGGAGCCGTGCCTGCTGCTGTTGAGCCAGCAAGTTCTACGCTAAACGCACACTCAACTTTTGTGTTTGCTAATAATTGCCTTGAAGAACCAAGATACGGACGTATTAAATCCCTTGGAACGATATCACTTGCTTGTGGAGTTATCGACAGATCGCTTACTAGTATTGCGTCTGCTCCCGTTGGAGTTGGATCTGCTCCGTAGCTGCTTTCCAGTTCCAGAAGAATTACTCGTTTCCTTTCCAGAAGTGCCATTTTCTTTTACCTGATTTGGGATAGGGGGAGAAGTGCGCTTGATTAAAGTGCGTTCGCCTGTTTCTGGGTCAAGCGAATAACTACCGCCTTCGCTTGGATTTACTTCGTTCATAGTAGAGGAAGTGGGTTGTTAGGCATAACCTTTAAGACGACAAATTGTTGTAAGCAGAACGATAATCGACTTCATACTCACACATTATGACTCCAGCAGGCTGATCAGCTTCAAGAAATTCAAAGCTTGTACTAGCTGGTCTTATATCTAAAGCAAGTCCTCCCAGGGTGGGATCATTAACCATTTTTGTATGGAGACTCTCAATAGTCGGATCTGCAACATTATCAGGAATATTTCCTCTAGCAATAACAACTACTCGAATAGTCAATGTCCAATCAATTTTCAAATAAGTAGATGAATTTATACTTGGTCGATCAGTTATTGGCTCAATAACAATTGATGGAGTATCTGCTCTTTTGAACGCTTCTGGCCTACTTCTGAAAATACGAGTTCCTACTCCAGTTGTCCCAGCCAATTGAGTCTTTAAAGCAGCAAGAATTTGTTCTCGTTTCGTAGCCATAATTTATCCCTAAGTTTTAGTAAGAGAGACAATGCATAAAACACCATCATCTATTTTTCTAACACTACGCACCGTATAAGCAGCTCCATTAACAGTAATACTTGCACTAAAATCCAAGCCTCCTAAATCAGCAGTTTTTGCGGTTAGCTGATAGTCGGTGGTAAGGACAACTCCGTCAGCAACTATTTCATCAGGCTGCTCAAGAATCCCTTTCACAGTAGAACCTCCAGACACAACAGTATCTGAGAAATCCTCAAAGAAAATATCTATGTCTTCAGTAAATGCCATAAGAAAAAGCCCCCTCGCAGACGTAAGGAGGCTATAAATAAATTAGCCGTACTTTTTCAAACCAAATCCATTTACAGAAAATGTAAACGATTGACCTGATGAACCGCCAATTGTGTACTTGATGCGAACGTAACGTCTTGCATCATCCTTGTTTACGGAAACTGTTTGAGCAGAAGCTGTACCTGTCACCTGAGTGAAAGCAACAGCACCTGAAGAAATAGCAGCAAATGAGGAGTTGTCGGCAGAATCTTCGATTGTTACATCGAGAGTTGGACTTGTACCAGCACCACCAGCAGTATCCAAAACGAATACAACGTCACCGTCATAAACCCTTAGATCAATACCACTAGTTTGGCCTGTAGCAGTCCTAGCCGCTGTTGGATGACCTGCGATCAAATTTAATTTGCCGAGGTTCTGTTGAATAACTGACATTTTACGCTGCCTCCTTTGGAGGAGTAGAAGGTTTATCTTTTGAAGTCGCAACCTTTGGAGTTGCAGCCGCAACCTTCTTTGCAGCAGGAGCAGCTTTCTTAGGAGCAGCTTCAACGACTAGTTCAGCCTTGTTACTGCTAATAAGTAATTCGCCAACATTTTTGGCGACTTCTATGGTCGAGCCAGGGCTTTTAAGAACCCCAGCTACCATCACGCCTCTGATGATTTTGACCTTCATCGGCTTATGTTCCGTAGCAGAACCCACCAGGCTGCTTGACTCCAAAATCACAATCCTGTAACGCAATTATTCTTATATTGCCACTTGTAGCACCCGCCCAAGGATCTACAGTTAGATCTAGACCAGACCATGTAGCAAAGATTAACTGACTGAAGTCTCCAAATAAGACATCATTGTTTGAAAGCTGGTTAGAAACAATAACTGGATAGCCATTGATCTCATCATCAGCGTAGACAAACTGAGCAGTTGAAGTGCTTGTCTTCTCTGTAGTCTTTAATGCGCCTCTTGCTGTTGGATTAATGATGTACTTAAGCGCACCTTGATCGGCGTTAGCTACAGCAACATCTGTTTCCATTCCCACGTACTCAACAAATGTTCCGTAGGTAGTAATTGTTTGAGTACCTACTCCAGTTGTATTTGTGATACCAGTTGGCTGGTTTGAACTACCAGAACCATAGATAGCAGCAGTATCTAGAGCAAGAGCAATTTGCTTCGCAATATCGTTACGAACAAATGTTTCTACAGAAATACTGGACTGAAGAAGAAGCTTTCTTGTGTAATCAGTAGTAGCACCCACAGTTTTTGGTGTGAGATTTACCTGATCAAATGCCTGCTGGCTCTCTGTAGGAGCAGCACCTTCACCAACCCAGTATGCAGTTGAAGCTGAAGTTTGGCGGGGGATACTGATGTTTCCTTGTAGTCCAGAAAGTACAGTTGTACCTGCCTGCATTACAGCCATTCTGTTGCGAAGAATGTCTATAAATGAACCAGCAAGAAGCTCAGTTTCAACTAGGTTTCCACCCGCTGTTGCTGTGCCTACATTCAAGTCTCTTGCATAACCAGCTAATACTTCATTAGGAACCAAGATTCCAGAAGCAGGCTTGTCGTAACGCTTAGAAGCTTCTTCTGAAACTTCACGCTCAAAAGCAGCAGCTTCTTGTGCGTTTCTATCTGTTGGATTAGCTAATGCATTAATTGCACGAAGGAAGGAATACTTTCTTACTTCCTTTTTCTCTAAACCAACTTCGTTGGAACTTGGAGTCATGTCAGTTTGCCTAATGGGAGTGTTGCTGGCTTCAGACCTTTTTTGAATTAGGTCAAGAACTTCACCTCTAGCATCAGCAACGGACTTGCCGTCTTTGATTAGAGATTCAGTGAGGTCGTCTGCGCCATGTTGACGGCAAACGGCATATATGGTTGAAGTACGAACTTGCTCTTCTTCAAGCGCACGTTTTACTTCAGCCGCTGTATCTACTTCAACAGATCTCTCTGCTTTTTCAGCTACAGGTTCTGGGGCTTCTACGGCAGGAGCCGTATCCACCACAGTTTCTTGTGATTTTTCTTCCATAGATGGAACCGAGGGTGATGCGGTTTGTGCCGCAGAACGTATCTCCTCTTCAGGAGATTTGTTTTCAATACTAATAGTATTAGGTTGTGAGGTTTCAGTCACCTCCTCAGAAGACGAGATTAGGGACCGTCCAATACCGACCGTGGGATCTGCTGGAATCGGGGTTACGCTGATCTCGTGCACTAACCAGTCATCTGCCACGAACTCTCCATCTCTTTCTTCAATATTCTTTATTTGATAACCAAACGATATTCCACGCAATATTCCATCTTTAACGTCTTCTAAGACTTCACTAGCGAATTTATTACGTGAAAAACGCACTTTTGCGTATGCACGTTTAGTACTTGGATCGACTCTTGCAGATTCAACTATCCCTATATGTCTATCTGGATCATGGTTCCAAAGTAGTGGAGCAGCACCAGAATTAAGTCGACTGAAATCAACTGAATTGTCATCATGTTTTAACACTTCTTTACCAAAATACCTTTCAACTGGGTATTCGGAACTGAAAGGAAATTCAAAAGTTCGACCTTTTCCAACACTTCTAAACTCTGTAAGTTCTGTTCTTTGAAACTTTTCAGAAGGATCTCTTCTTTCTATAGATGTCTCCTGAACTTCAATCTTCTCAGTTGTCATTTAGAACGCCTCCTTTTGCGTGATGGTTTTGGTTGCTCTTCAACTTGACCGACATCAAGTTCAAGTTGTTGTTGAACTGGCTCAAATTTTAAGTCCTTATCTAATGTTATATCTAAATTGTTTGCAACCTCTTGTTCTCTAGCAAGTTCAGCAGCTATATCGTCATAATCTCCACCACTAGTTGAAGCTATAACCTGTGATTTAGTCATATAACCAGCTTGTTCTGCTTCTCTATAAGCACGAACTTCCTTCAAAGGATCTACATAATGTTGCGCTGGTGGTGTCCATCTAGGCTTGCAATATCTCATTGGCCTTGTTGAATAATCAGCAAAATCAAGCTGACCACTCAATACAGCCAATGAAAGCCACTCTTTAAAGACTCGATAATGGAAATTGTCAATCAGATACTTTTGAACAAATCTCCAATGCTCTCTATCTTCCAACAAACTCAATCTTGAACTTGAATAATTAGTTTCACTAAAGTCTTTACTGATCGTTTCAAAAGAACATCCAAATCCAGTAGCAAATCTACGAATTTTATTCTTGACGAACATTTCATATTGCTGACTCGGATAATCAATATCTGGAACATGAACTGACTCACCAGGCATCAAATAATTCCATTGACCTGGCTGAAAATCTTGAACTCGTTGTCCACTCTCTACATCATCACCAACCAATTCTCCTTCATTGTTTTGCACGAAGCCCATGATCGAGGCGGCTGCACGTGCTCGAATCACGGCTGCTTCTTCATAGCCCTGCAACTGATGAGCATCAGCCATCACACTATGGAACCAAGGAACACCCCTGTTCTGACCTGGCCTCTCAGGCATAAACAGATGGATAATATCTTTTGCTGGCAAGAAAACATGATCTTTTCCAGCATTAGGAGCATTCAAGTAATAAGCATCACCTGGATGTCTAGTTAAAATTGCATATCTTTTTGGCCTTCCCCATTCATCAACCTCAACGCCATTTCTCCACTCATTATTTTTAGAAGTCACCTTCCCGTTATATTCCTCATCCAATAAATCACTCTCAATCAACTGAAGAGCTAACGGAACACCACTACTTCCAAATGGTTTGCGAACAATTCTAAATATTGCCTCTCCAGATTCAGGTAATGCACCAGTCGCTAACCATTCAAACTGGTGGAAGCTGTGACGAGCCGCCGTATCACAGTTTTCTGGCCTACACCACTCAGCCCATGCTTCTTCAATTAATTTATTAGCCCTAGCATCTCGTTTGTTTCCTCTTACCTGCGTAACTAACGACTGGAACTTCATGCCAGTCCCTACAACATTTATTTGTGTCGTCCTTTTTGCTTGTTTAGCATAAGGATTATTCCTAACCATCTCCCTACTTCTATCTCTCAACTTCCTCAGACTTCCTCGAATCTCTGCGTCAGCACTTAGCTGACTACTCATCCAATTAGCAGTTAGACGATCCGATACCGCACCTTGATACGCTCTGATTTGTCTCCTTGGTTTAACGATGTCTGAAACAGCAGATTGAGCGAACCCATCCCCTGATGTCCAGAATCCTTTCCAAGCATTTACAATTCCCATTGGTTTTCTCAGTTAAAGCGAACAAACAAAGAGCGAGGATTGCCAAGACCATTGGCTATCTTTTCAGAAGCTTCCTCTCTAGCCAATTCAGCCTTTAGTTTGGCTTCTAATTGGAATAATTCTGCTAAATCATATTTTTTTGCACTTCTTGTACCAATCTTATATTCTTTTACGCCTCCACCTGTCGCAACTGTACGAATTGCTGCTTGAACCTGATCTAAATCTTTTCTAATCTGACTTCTACCGTCATAAGCAGCAGCACTACCGCTGTAAACAAGAGAAGGTAGAACTTCAAATTGACCACTTAATATTGTTTGCTTTTCCGCTCCAGATTTATCTGCAACTGCCTGAAAATACCAATCTCCAGCGTCAAAATTGGTTGTAACAGCGGCTGCAACCGTAAATTGCCAACCAGAAAGATAAACACTACTCGAAGTCGTATGTGCTTCTGAAGCAGTATTTGTCCTCAAATAATAAGTAACACTCCAATCTGTACTGGTAATTGCGTTACCAAATACGTCCTCTGTCTCCGAATCTCGCCACTGAAGAATGTCTCCAGCACGAACTTTAGAAGGAATAGCCATGATTAATTACCAATTAGCGACAAAACTACGCTTTTTAGCACCCTTTTGTCTCTCTGATCTTAGCGGAGTTCCCTGCTTAGGCTTGACGGGTTCTTTTCTCCCTTCTAATTGATCCCAAATAGTCCTACGATCATACTTCTGCAAAAATCTGCAATAAGCAGCGTAGGCATACACCATTTCATCCAAAGCCTCATTCCTTGCGTTATTTTTCTTCATCCATACCCTTTCTTGAAACCCATGCTTATATTTCAACACTTGTCTTTCCGCTGTAAGTTCTTCAAAGTAATCGGGGGTGATTGTCGGGTAAAAATGTAAATATCCTTCTCCAAGTTCAGCATCTTTCAATCTATTATGCAGCGTAGTTTTTATAACATCGACTCCTACCGCAAATAGCTTTACTCCTTTCCTTAATGACTTTCCCGAAAAATTTATATCTACTTTTGTTGGTTTTCCTAACGGTGGTTTACCTTTCTGACCTACACCCTTAATACCAATCAATCCCAAATGCGCTCTTTCTCGGACGTATTGGTAGGTTTCATGCGTGTAGTGGCCTCCAGTATCTATCGCAGCACTTTCAATTTTCATTTCTTGCCCATCTTCGTCAACATATTTACTCATTAAAACTTCATCCATTTGCTTCCATAAGTCAGGACGAGAAGGAGTTCCATAAATAACTTTTCTATCTACTAAATACATTTCTTCATTACGACCTAGACCCCACACGCTCATAGACAACCTATCGTCTTGCACGTCGCATCCGAGACTCAACATGAGAACTTCTCTTGGAGGTATTCCTTTCTCATATTTTTCCTTCCCTGCTCTTTCCATCAATGCATCAGCACCGATTTTACTTGCATATTCATCTTCCCAACATTCTCCCAGCGTCACATTAATCCAAGTCTTTAGCTGTTCTGGATCATTTTTACTCAATAAAAATTCTTCTACCAAGTTCGACCATTGAGCATTTGGTGAATATGAATAACCAGCCCATATATGAAAACCAGCATGACGACCATTCCCTGGTTGAGTTTTTCTCCACTCACCACGTTCCACCATCCATCTCTTCTTGCTATGTGGAATTAAAACCCCACATTCTTCACATGCATAAGAAGCAGTTGATGGATCATCATCTTGCCAACGCATGTTAGGCCAACGCAAATACTGCATATGACCACAGTCAGGACAGGGAATGTAGTAACGCCTTTGGTCCGACTGATTAAATAATCTTTCTATCCGTGAAAAATCTTTAATAGTCGGCGTACTACCAGCAACTATTTTTCGGTTCCAATAATATTGCGTTCGAGCTATACCCAATTTAATTTGATCTCCCTCAGTTCCAGCTCCACCTAATGGGTAACCATCTGTTTCATCAAACAAAACTATTCGTCTGCTTACCCTACGAAAACCTCTGGCACTATTAGCTCCGACCAAAGACAATGTCCCACCAGGAAACTGTTTTTGCAAAATAGTGTTCGTACTATCCTTTGCTTTTGCATCACTAATTAAACCTTTTAAACATTTTGTATCTCTGCACATCGGAGCTATCTCTTCTTTTGAGTAACCCGCCGCATCCTCAATCGTTGGCTGCACAACCATTATGGGACAGGGGTCTTGGTGTATGTGATAAGCAATTATGTGATTCAAAATCTTTGAATATCCAACCCTTGCTGACTTCATTACAGTTATCTGTTCAATATTTGGATCTGTAACTGCATCCATCATTCCTTTCTGATAAGGCAATGTATGCCAACGACCTCCTTCAGCACTTGACTCAGCACTTAAATATGCAAACTCATCGGCCCACTCACTAAGACTTAATTTTTTAGGTGGCTTGAATGCTGCATATGCTTTTTTTTCTAACTCAGTAATACTTGTCATGCTGTTTGAGGAGAAGCCAACTCTTCTAAAGCTTCTCGAACAATGTCGTCCAAATGACTCATCGCATTGGTGTCTAGATCAGGGATGCGTTGCTTTGCTTTTGATGGAACACCAAGCAATTTCGTCCTAGCAGTCGTAATTATATTTTCCCAACTGGCTTGTACCTCTTCCATAGCAACCAAATCTTTCTCCTTTTCTTTCCTCTCAAGCTCAAGCAACTCTGCTTTTAAATGCTCTGTCCTTGCTTTGCTTTCTTCATAATCAGGAATTGATTCATCTGTCTTGCTATTTCGTTTCTTTGTTTTTTTGACATTTTGATTTGTAGGAGGAGTACTACGCATCCTCCGAAACGCTGATTTCTTATTCCATTCCTCCCTCATAGTGTCGGAATTGATGACAATTTTACCGTTGGCATCTTCCATCGCAGTTAGACGCTTCTCTTTTATTGCTCCATAAACGGCTTGAACTGTTACGCCTAACTGAGAAGCCGCTTCCATCCGACTAATTAAAGGCATAAAAAATGTAAGAACTTCTATTTTGCTTACAATAGCAAACTTGTTCACCTGTGGTATAATCTGCCGCCATAACTAGCTTTTATATATTTTGAAAAAGTGATTTGTAAGGAATGTAAGAACTTTTGTAATTTTGTGCCTAGAAAAAATTTGGGGCCCGAAAGTACC
>Ga0208158_1000859_pt1 | contig 10262 bp, 3 predicted proteins | sample 8_EtaG_FD_184081 | JGI IMG/M metagenome (GOLD analysis project Ga0208158, IMG submission 184081) | Marine viral communities from the Subarctic Pacific Ocean - 8_ETSP_OMZ_AT15162 metaG (SPAdes) (version 2) | ecosystem: Environmental > Aquatic > Marine > Oceanic | place: Pacific Ocean | collected...
GACTGTCAGCAACACCTTTTAAAAAACCCCATACACCTTTACCTTCTTCTTCGTATATCTTATTGAAGCTCATCATCTCATCTGAAGACGGGGCTTGGCTGCTTACATTATATGCTTCAATAAATTTTTGTATATCTTCGTCTGATGCACCACCACCAAACAAACCTTTCATAAGCTCTATGCTTTCATCTACTGATGCAGCAGCTTGAGCTCCTGACTTAGCTGATCTATATAGGTCACCTATAAAATCACCTATAAACGGTATATTATCAACTGCGTATTTTTGTTCTTGCGACTGTTGTTGATTTAAATCAGTGTACTTTGGAGTTTGATTAAAAACAACTTCAGGTGCATATGTTAAAACCTTTTTTCTATAATTAGGATCTGTATTAAATGCTTGTTCAAAAACTTCATACGGCTGATTGATTAAACCTCTTTGAAATAAATTATTATATATTTTTTCAACCATATCATTATTTTGTTGGTACGTTTAGAAACGGATTTACTGTTACTTCTTCATCTATTACACCTAACACTGATGCTGTTTGACTGTCTATAAAGCCAGCTTTTAACATCGATTTAGTTAGATTTACTCTGCCAGCTGATGTAATTGCGTTACCTGTATGTGCTGTAATCTTACCGCTATCTGGGTCTATTGTAAATATGTCTGACTTGTTTTGGAAATTAGAGCCTGACACAAATCTATTAAAGGCTATGTCTCTTAATAATGTTACAACTTCTGCGTTACCTTTGTTTTTACCTGTTATGAATATTTTTTTATTTAACAATTCTTGCCTAACGCTATCTCCTATACCCGCACCAATCATACCTGATCTTTCTAATAGAGTTACAAAGTGGTCAGTAAACTCAAAGTATTTGATACCATCTTGTTCGCCTTGTTTTACTATTGCCTCTCCTTTAGTCATGTAATAACTAGTGTTTTCAAAATCATTATTTTCTAAAATGTTAAAAACTCGTTTTAACTGATTTGTAGCGCCTCCAAGTTTAGCCGATGACGCATCGATTTGCGCGTTAACAGTGTTTATCATATTCTCTTTATCAACTCTAAACACATAGTCTTTAGCTTCATCATATGTGTTGACACTACCTTTAGGGTTGCCACCTTGTCTAATAAACTCTTCCATGTATATCTTATTATACTCAGATAAATCTGCAGGAGATAAATCTGTTCTCAATATAGGTAATTGTTTATCCAACACGAGTACCTTTTTATCATCTACAAGTTGTGTTTGAAAGAATCTTTCAGCGTTGTTACCGTCTTCTGCTATATTAGCTAAAACTGTAGCTTTTAACTTTTCAAGACCAGCTGCTATTCTTTCGTCGTCATTTCTAGGTCCTTTGCTTTCTCTTAAAGCGTTTGCATCATTTATTTTTTGCTGTCTTATATCGTTTTGAATCTTTTTACCAGCTTCAATGAACTGATTACCGATCTTCTGTGTAAAGTCTCTTACAAAATTTTCAACGCCTTGTACAATATCTGGTTGCTCAACGCCAGAGTTTAATATCATACCTTGTTCTTTTCTAACTTCTGGATTAATAAATGATTTCCAATTACTATTTTCTTTATCATACTCACCAGCATTTTTAACTACCTTTTGAAACAGCTGCCAATACGCATCATCATCTTGTACTCTTCGTGTACCTTTTAAGCCAGTCGCTGTTTGAAACTCACTTGGTATTGTTATCTGAAAGTCTAACAAGTCTTGTATGTCAGAGTAATTTAAATCATTGTCAATGCTTCCTAATATTTTTGTAAGTAAAGCACTTGCTTCAGCGGTATTTGTTGATGCTGTTGTTGCTACTTGAGCAAGATCGTTTGAATATGTTGAATACAAACCTTCTCTAGGTTGATCGTATGGTCTTAGTTCGTTTAGTTCAACATCGCCTATACCATCAATATTAACAATTGTTTTACCATCTTTAAAGTAAACATCTAAAACTTCATCAGCTAGACCTGTTTTGTAATCACCATTTATTAGCTCTGTGTAAGCTGCTCTTAATTTAGTTTCTCTAGCACTTAACTTGCTGTTTGATTCGTGCGGAAAAAAAGCATCAGGGTTATTAGCAAATTCTGTTTCAGCTTCTTCTAAAGACTGAATACCTGCTTCCATGCTTGATAACTCTTTTAATATTTGAGCATTTCTTTGTCTAGCATTTATAGCTGCATCAGAAAAATCAGCTTTTCTATACGATACATTAGCGTTGCTTTTATATTCGTTTTGTAATTCTAATACTTTACTTTGTATTTTTGGCTCAAGAAAAGATAATGTTGTGTCAAAAACTTGAGGTGTTAACTCTAAATCTCTTACCTTTTGATCAAATTTTCTTTGATAGTATTTGTTTAAAGCATCGTAGTTTAAACCTTTACCTATACTTCTACCCCAGTCTACTGCTGTTGTTGTACCTAAATTACCTGTTCTTTTTTCTTTAAAAAATGCCATATTATTTTATTTATCCGAATAACCCACCACCTGCTAAACTTCCTACGCCACCTACTAAACTACCTATACCTTCACCTAGCGCTCGTTGTTTAGCTGCTAACGCATCATTAGCTGCTTCTAAGTTGTCAGCTGCATAGCCTGTTAACACAGATGCTTTTTCAGCTCTTAATTGTTGCGCGCCTTGCTCACCTTGACCAATTGCCATTTGTCTTGACATCTCGCCTTCAGCTCTTGCAAATGTATTTCTTGATTCTTGTTCGCCTATAGAAGCAGACGCTTGTTGCATCATCTGCGTACTTTGATTAGCCATGGCCTGTGCTAAAGCTGCAACGCCGCTACCACTAACACCAGCTCTTGTTTGTGCTAATATATCAACTAAAGACTGTTGACCTTGTTGTGCTTGAAACTCTGCTTGCTGTTTATTTACTGTTAAGTTGGCGTATGGATTTCTCATCCTTGCAAAAGGGTTGTTCACGTCAACAGCTGCTAATCCAGCCATTTCTTTGTCAAATTGTTTTTTTGCGTTGTCTCTTTCTTTTCTTGCTTTACGCATACCAGTTAAACCACTGACTATACTACCTATACCACCGACAACACTAGCTGTACCACTAGCTCTCACAGCTGGATCCATCTCTCCAAAATTTTTACCTAGAGCTCCCATACGGCTCATACCGCCAAGATTTTTAAAAAAATCTCTGGAGCCAGTTCCTCCTTGTGTTAAATATTCTTGATAAGTTGTATCTTTTAATCCGTTCATGTTATTATAATTACATTAATTTCTTATTATTTACTACTCTCAGCTACCTCGGAAGATAACTGAAATAATTCAGCTTCAGCTGTGCTATTATTTTTCATTACAGCTTCAGCAAAGTATCCTATTATATCTGCTTGGTTTGCTTTATTATCTTTAGCAAAAAGGTAATAAGTACCAGCAGCAGGTGTTGCTACATTGTCAGCAACGCTAACTGTTATTTTTTTAGTTGTAGTGTTGACTACAGTTATTTTTCCTAACCTCTTAGCTTCTGTTCCACTCTTAGAGAATATAATATCATCAACTTGAACTAAGTCGTTTAAATCATGTGTAAATGTTAGTGTTATTAATCTTGCCATATCTTTTTATTAACTTGCGTCAAATCGTATTGATAACGGTGCATCACCAGCTATTAAGTTACCACCACTAGCGTTAGCAAGGTTTACGTTTACAACTATAGTTGCTGTACCACCAGTGTATGCTCCTGTCCAACCGCCAGGTTGTGTATCAGAATTAATGTCTGTAAATCCATCAAACGTGTAGCTTATTGTTACATCACTAGTTGTTTTACCAGTAAAGAAAGAAGCTAAAGGTACAAATGTAACTGTACCTGTATATTGTGTTCCATTAGCTGTGTTTAAAGGAATACTAGTTGGTAAACTACCTCGGCTTGCAGTGTGTGATATATTATTTAATCCAAACACATTAAGGTATAAGCTACTACTACCTCCACTAATTCCCGCTTGTTGTACTAAAGCATCTGGATTAAACTTAAGTAAGTTAAAACTACTACCACTGTTTGAGGTAGCATCACCATATTTGTTTATCACTAACATACCAGTCACGGTTAGTTTTGTAGCAAAATTACCACTGCCAGTTGTTAAAGTTGCTGCTAAGTTATTTATATCAATATCAAAGTTATCATCGTCACCACTACCTCCGTTACCTTCGTGTGTAAAGTCTGTTTCTAAAGGTTGTCTATTTAAAGTATCATCAGCAGTGGCACCTCTATCAAACTCAAATTTAAAAGGTATAAACTTTTTAGGATTATTACCTATTAATTCACTTTCAGTTTGTGCTTGTGTGGTAATAACCTGTGTTGCTATAGTTGAATCACCAGTAAAAGCTGTAGACGTTGGGTTATTAATAAAATCTCTACCAACATCTTCTGTTACAGTAAAGTCTGACGAGGCTATTGCAGAACCACTACCACCGTAATCAGTACTTGCTATTTGTAATTTTAATCTAGATAATGCGTGTTGACTTACTACAACATGTGCAGTAGCTCCAAGACCATCAGTTACTGTTGGAAAATCTGCTTTTAAAAATGTGCTGTTAAGATTAAACCCACTATCAGTTATCATAGTTTGTCCTGTTCTATCTGGTAGTGTTAACTTTACAAGCTCAAAGTTTTGTCCTTCAGCTATTTCTAGCGCATCTTGAGCTATATTTAGATCAGAATCATTTAACTTATATCCTATACTACCACCTGGTGATAACCTTGTTATACCAAACTTAGCGCCAACATCACCACTTACTTTAAAATATCTTATATCATTAGCACCTATATAACTTACTCTTGAATTATCTGGCACAAACGTACCTTGCTTGTTTACTCTACCTAATACTATTGATCTAATTTTAGGTTCAGCTGGTCCTTGTTTTGAAGTTGATGTGGTTATGTTTATAAGGATATTATCACCGGTTACAGTAGTTTGACTGCCAAACGTGTATTCAACTTTAACTTTCATCCTTATTACTTCGTTGTCTCTGTTTCTTTGTTGATCTGATATAGTTAAACTATACTGACCAGTGCTATCTCCTTGCACATCAACTTCAAGCAAATCAAAAGCTGTAGGCTCAATATATACACCATCTCTATAACTTCCAAACATAGGTAACTCTCCAGGTATTGCTGGTACTGCGCTTAAGGTAAATTCACTTACAACAACTTGCTTGTTACCTACATAATCTGTAGCACTATAACTCTGTGTCGTATTTATGGTGTCTGTACTTCCAACAAAAAGTGGCGATGCTTGTATTATGTAGTTACCAGCTACTGTGTTTTTTGTAGCTGTAGCAGCTGATGTTATTGTTATTGTTTCTGTATGTCCATCAGTACCAATTGTTCCACCTGCTGTTAATGTAAACGTAACAACACCTGTAGTTGAATTGTATGATGCTGTTGCGTTGCCACTTATAGTAAGTGACGATGGTAAATCAAACCCTTCTAAAGCATTTAAGTCTACTTGTAATGTTACAGTATTTATATTGGCTGATGCTGTAAACGCTTTAGTAAACGTAGTTCCGCTTACGGTATATCCACCGTCTTCTGGCAAATCATTTCCAGCTATTTGAAGATTATTATTTGTTAAACCAGCTATTGTTATTGATACATCAGCTTGTGATTGACTACCAACGTTGCCACCATCTGCGTCACCTTCAGCCGCTGCTGCTACACCTAAGCCTTGTACTGAAAATTCTGATGCGTCTAGATTATCATCGGTTAATGAGTCACCACGTAGATGATTATAAAACTTATTTTCTTTTCCAATAAACTCTTGTATGCTACCTGACTGTAGATCAGTTGTAATAGAATCTAAATACCAACCTGCTTGTCTTTCTTGAGCGCTTAATGAGTTAAATTCAGTTGTAGTATCTGGCACTAGTTCAATTAATCTTGCTAACGTTAAGTTGTCAGAAGCACCATAAGTAACGCCGTCAATAGTACCTAAGTATCTAAATCTTTTTTGTTGTGATCCTTCATAGGCTAATGTTTTAAAACTTTTTACTGTGTCACTTGCTTCGTTAAACAAAACGTTTATACTTGACTCAACAGCACTACCGCTATAAAATGTATTTCTTGTAGAGTTATCATGAGAGTATATTCTACCGTTTCTAAACGTGTAGTATGTATCATTAATACTTAAGCCTGATTCTGGTATATATGATCTAAAACTTGTCCAACCGCCACCTTCACCCGATGATTCAGAAAACGCTACAGTTTCTGATGTCACGTTACCAACACTGTCAGTTTTGTGTAGTGTTAATATATATTCTGATTTATCTTCACTGTAACTACCTATTAGTTTTGTAGAGCTTTGTAAGTTATCACCAAAGTAATCTGACATACCTTTACCACTTATATCAGTTAAGCCATCTCTTGATAATCTTAATACAACACCTCTAGCTTTATCTGTAAAATAAGATCTGTAAGCGTAAGAAACAAATGATTCAGGATTTTTACTTATACCATACTCACCAACGTAAGGCACTGCTTGACCTAATACGTTTGTACTTGCTATAAGCTGTGGATTACCATCAGCGTTAAATATAGCATCTTTATTTGCTACTATATTTATTATTTTATCTTCATTACAAGATATTAAGTTACTGTCTCTTGCTTCTAGTTTTTGTATTGATCCATACTCTGGATTTAAATCTTTTGTTATTTTATCTGCTATTAAAAACTGATTAGTTTCGTTTATACCGTTTTTATTAACGTATATACCTGAGTATATTAAGCTTGCCTTCTTATGTTCTTCAACTACTTCTCTTTCAAGTACTGTAGAAACTTTAGGTCCTTTATCAATAAATACTTGGTTAAAATCATCTCTTATTCTATTTGACTCAATACCGTTACCAAACGTAAAGCAATTAAACCATGATAATATATCACTACCAACATGACCGCCGTTTTCTACGTTAATAACTGTTTTACCACCAGCGTTTTCTGTAGCGTCTGCACTAACTCTTCCACTTGTTACAATGTCTGTTTCAAAACCGTTAGTATCAACAAACGTTTTTGTTTCATTGTTTACTATACCAGTTACTATGCGATCAAGTGTTATTTTTCTATCTGTTACATCTACATTTGTTACTACAGCATCAGTTCCTTTTAACGTGCTGCCTACCTTAACTATACCTACCGCATCAGATATTTCATGATACAAATCTAAGTCTGCTAGCTCTGCAGGCTCTGTTTCAAACACTGCTGGTGTAATAGTTTCTAATTCATCACCAGTTATTGGTTGTTCTTCTTCTCTTACGATAAATATTCTAGTTGCTGGCTTGTCACTGCCAGTTGCATCAAGAAATATAGACTCTTCTTGATAAGGCTCTTCAGTTGTGTCTAGTAACTTTATTTCCCATATTCTGGTAAAATAATTTTGAATTGTTCCTATGCTGTCTTTATCATAAAAATCTTTAAAATCTCCATGTGTACCTAACACTATTTCATATACCTCACTTGTTACACCATCCTCAGTAGCAAATTGTATTTTAGTTCCAGGTTTTAAATTTTTAAAACCTTGATAATTTTCTGGTAGATTAAGCATGTAGTTACTTATAGCCTGTAGTATGTCACCACTATCACTGGTTGAGTTTATTTGTGTACCACTAGGCGTTCTTAATTGTCCTAAGCCACAAAACGTTAAACCAAAATATGCGTTGTTGGTAACTGGGTGTGTATGTTTTTTACTACTTGATAAGTTTATAGGGTGAGTTGTTATATCATACGGCTTGTTAGAAGTAAAAGTTTCTCTATCGTTACCAGCGTTTAATTGCCATGTTATTTTTGGCTTGACACCAATTGGAATACTTGTTACGCTTTCTAGGATTTTCTCTTCTTCTGTTTCTGGTAATGTTTCATATGGTCGGTAAGTAAGCTGTGTTGCTTGCGGTACTTTTATGTTTTCTACTATTTCGTTACTGTCTTCAACTTTAACAAAAAACTTACCACTAAGTTCTGGGCCTCTTCCCTGTTGTAGTTCATATATTTCTATTGATGGTGTTGTGACTATTTCAAGCCAGTTGTCACCTGGAACTATAGCCGAACCAAGCGTTAACGTGTATATATTACCACCCGTGAAGGTACGTTTAATTGAATTAATATCGTAATACTTCGATACATCACTATTATTTCCATCAGTAATTCTGATTATTCTTCTAAAAGGTGTAGTAAGAGCTTCGTCTAACTTATTACCTTGGCTAGGCCCTTTAAACGTAATTGAAGATGACCCAACTGAAAATTCTACATCATTTACAGTCTGTTCAGTGTGTATTAGTTTTCTTTCAAACTCTACATACTTTGGCGGTTCTAGTGCTATATCTAATACCTTTAACTTAACATTATCTTCAACAACTTGTTCAAGCTCATGCTTCTTTTTTAACTCTATAAAGTCTCCTATCTTAACTTTGTTAACTTCTGCTGAAGGAAAACTTAACCATATATTACCATCTTCAGCTGTATAAAAATTACTTAACACTAGGTTGTAATACTCACTAGCACCTTCTTTTAAAAACCATTTATAATGTGTTGCCCAATCAGGCGCGTCACTTCCTATATTACCAACAAGTTTATTTTTAAGCGCTGAGTTTTTCTTTTCAATAAAAGTTGAAGCGTCTTTATCTGTAAACACAGGTGACTGTCTTCCGTATTTATCTTGATACACAACGCCAAGCTGATAATTTCTTTGTGACTTAACAGATGGTATACCTCTATTTTTTTTATCGTACTGTATTGTAATAGTTCCAGATGTAGGCATTGCATCAGTAAAATACAAAAACGTTTCTGTGGCTGTGGTAGTTATGTTTCGAGGATATTGATCAAAAGGTAATTCATCACCATCAGCGTCTATGACTGTTACATCTTGACCTTGTATTGGAAACTCTGAAAATTTATTTGGTGATAAAGTTAATTTACGAGTACCTTGAACGTATGCAAAATCTTCTGACTCAATAATATCTGTCGACGTTTGATCAGCAATTATTATAGGATCTTTTGTTGTGTAGCCTTCTTTGTAGTTACCATAAACAATTCTATTGCCTATAAGCTCTTGAGCTTTTGCTGTTTTAGGTACAGCATCAAATGGCCTTGTTAATTGACTTGATTCAACTAATGATTTTAAAATCTCTCTATTTAATTTATATGTGTTTTCGTTATTTTTTAAAGTAGTAACTATTCTTACATTGTTGCTGTTAGACTCTTTATATAAAATATCTACTGACTTAACGCCCTTTGGAAAAGCACCATCAACAATATCAGGTAGAGTTATTTCTAACTCTCTTAATCTATTTTCCATACCTAAGTTTGTTCCAGTGCTAGGTCTATAATCATATAAGCCTGGCACAAAAGCTACATTTGAAAACGGTGAAAAGCAAGAATACTCACCATCATTATATTTGTATCTGTATGCAAATCTAGGAAATTTAAGTTTATATAGAGCATCATCTTCTTCTAAGAAGCATGTATACGAGTCGCTACCTGGTGATATTCTATCATCAATAGATATTATTCTTAATGAAACTGATACACTACTAGTTCCACCTCTTATATCCGTTACTGTTGCTCTTATAATTAAATCAACCTTTTTATTACCAACATTTTCAACTCTTTTAATTCTTATTATACTACCTCTTGTCCATGCTGTAGGAAATATTTGAACAGTTATATCTGTTGTGTCGCCAGCTTTAAATAAAACTGAACCTGAGCTAAAGTCGTGAGTAATGTCTAGTGGGTTTGTTTCTATACCTATTTTACCTGATTGAAACGTGGCTGACTTGTTAAGTGTTGGCGCTTTTAATGGTGATTGTTTTATAACTGTTATATGCTCTTCTTTAAAATCTACGCCTTCAAATGTAGTGTGTGTATTAAAATCTGTAGAAACAAAGCCTCCGCTTTTTGTAACGTTTATCTTCTTTGGCTCGTATTGATCATCTGTCCAAAATAACAAACCATCAATTATATTAATACCTGTTATCAAATAACTTGAGCTAAAGTTTAAGATGCTATTTTTATCAACTAACACTGGGACTACAGCGTTTGTTGCTGTATCATATTCAGCTATAGCGCTAACGTCGTCTGACTTTATAAACCAATAAATTTTATTGTTTTCTGTATCTGCGATACTACCGATACACTCTGGATTTGTAAGATTACTTATGTAGTCTGATGACCATGCGACGCCATCTTTATTTGATTTTCTTTCTTGATTACCAAGAACATTTTGTACTGAACCAACATTGGAACCTTCTGATGTTACTATTTC